>Ga0160428_1000997_pt1 | contig 24568 bp, 15 predicted proteins | sample SolpanmetagenomM_FD_108198 | JGI IMG/M metagenome (GOLD analysis project Ga0160428, IMG submission 108198) | Solar panel surface microbial communities from Lawrence Berkeley National Laboratory, California, USA - M | ecosystem: Engineered > Built environment > Solar panel > Unclassified ... | reverse complement strand
TAACGGTGGTGATGGAAACAGGCAACTGTCTGGCTATAACTCATGTGACAAAAGTACCGGACTCACCCCGCAAAATCAACTGACGTGCTGAAACAGTCTCAGGGTTGCTTAGGATGACAAAATAGGCCATAAAACACAAGTATAAACAACCTCTGAGACAAATTACTCAATTGCTTCGACCGGCGTTGCCTGCAACGCTTTGCGAACTACCGGAGCGACTTTCGTACCGAACAGTTCAATGGATCGCAGGCTTTGCGAATGCGAAATCAGGTGACCACCGATCATCTGGCCGAGGTAGCGGGTATTCTGAAACAGTTCGTGAAAGTGAAGAATCTTGTCGATCACCTGCTGCGGGCTACCCACCATCAGCGGGCCGTATTTGCGGGTATGCTCGTACTGTTCGCGACTGATGGGGGGCCAGCCCCGCTCCCGCCCGACCCGGTTCATCAGCAATTCGTAGGGTGGCCAGAACTCGTTCGATGCCTGTTGTGAATCGTCGGCGATGTAGAACTGCGAGTTGGCTGCCAGTTGCAGTTGGCTGACATCGTGCCCCGCCTGCGCAGCCGATTCCCGGTACAGGTCGATGAACGACACGAACCGCTCCGGCGTGCCGCCCAGCATGGCTACTGTCATCGGCAGGTTGAGCCGCCCTGCCCGCACCGCCGACGCGGGCGTCCCCCCGACGGCAATCCAGATCGGTAGCTTTTCCTGCAACGGACGTGGGTAGATGCCGGCCTGCTTTAGACTCGCCCGGTGTTTCCCCGACCATGTCACCTGCTCGCTTTCGTTGATGGCCATAAGCAGACTCAGCTTTTCGGTGAACAGCTCGTTGTAGTCGTTCAGGCTTTGACCGAAGAGGGGAAACGATTCTGTAAACGACCCGCGCCCGGCCAGGATTTCGGCCCGGCCGTTGGCGATCAGATCCAGCGTGGCGAAGTTCTGAAACGTGCGTACCGGGTCGGCGGAGCTAAGCACGGTTACGGCGCTCGACAGGCGGATGTTTTTGGTTTGGGCCGCTGCCGCTGCCAGTACGACTTCGGGAGCCGAAATGATGAAGTCGGGACGGTGGTGCTCGCCCAGCGCGAAGACGTCCAGGCCAACTTCGTCGGCCAGTTTAATTTCTTCGAGCAGTTCCTGCATCCGCTGATGTGCGTTGACTGCCTGCCCGGCTTTATGATCGGGATTTACTTCCCCGAAACTACTAAGACCAAGTTCCATGTATTTCCAGAAGTATTAAATGTAGATACATCATTATTATCTACGTAACACGCCGGTTTCGTAAAACGTGCCCCTCAGAACAGACTCCCCTGCACGACTTTGGGTTGCAGAACCGGTTCGCGCAAACGCAACCCGCAGTGTTCGTTTAGCTGGCGAATCCAGTACAGAATCAGTTCGGGAGCCGTATCGTTGTCGCCACCGCCGTGGATGAATAGATACGCCGTTTGCAGTCCTTTCTCGAACCACGTTTTCAGCCGCTGCACCCACGCATCGGTGCGGGTGTAGTCGGTGGGGTGGCCTTCGTTGGCAATAAAGCGGAGCGTCAGTACGGGACTGCTCAGGCCCATGTGCAGCACATCGCGCCGACCGGCCACGTCGGTAATGACCACGTGACGATGCAGGGCGTGCAGCCGTTCGAGTGTCTGCGGCCAGACCATCTTGCCAAACCAGTCGGGATGTCTGAATTCGACGGCCACGTTCAGCTCGTCGGGCAGATGCTTGAGGTACGTTTCCAATACAGGCCACTTGTCTGGGCCGAAGTAGGGCGGCAATTGAAGAAACGTCATGCCCAGAAACTCCTCCAGTTGCAGCACCGCGTTGATGAACTCTTCGGTCTGTAATTCGGAGGCTACGAGTTGCCGCTCGTGGCTGATGAGTTGCGGAAATTTGGGGCAGTACGTAAAGCCGGGCATCGCTTCCGTTTTCCACTTGTCGATCATACCCGGCGTCGGAATCTGGTAGTGCGTCAAGTTCAGCTCGATGGTGTTGAACTGTCGGGTATAGTAGTGCAGAAAGTCCTTATCCTTCGCGTTGGTCGGGTACACTTTTCCGACGTAATCTTTATTCGCCCAAACCGGACCGCCGATGTACACCTGTGGGCGAACGGCGGGTTCAACGGCCGTCCAGACGCGCGCATTGAACGAATTACCGGGTGGCAGCGCGAAGCTAACCGTGTCAAGATTAGGCGTTTTTCCGAATTCCATAGCCGTTGAGATGAAGTAGCTTAGCAAGTGAAAATACGGCATATTTGTTTGAAAATCCACCGGAATGCCCTCCCGTCCGACCCTGCAAAAACTGACCCATCAGCGGCTTGCCGATGCCGCTATCCTGCTGACCGTCAACCAGCCCGACACGGCATTTTACCTCGCCGGTTACGCTATCGAGTGCGCCCTGAAAGCCGCCGTCTGCCGCACCCTTGATCAGGATGATTTCTACCAGCCCGACCGTAGCAACAAAGGTGGGCGTTACGTACAGGACCGCGTTTTCAGAGAGTTTAAAACGCACAACTACAGCGATTTGCTGGTGTTATCCGGGCTTTCGGCTAAATTTGAAAGGGCAAGAACGGAGGATAGTCAGCTCGAAATCGCCTAGACGCGGGTACGAAGTATGAATTGGTCTGAGCAGGTTCGTTACAGAATCGACTTTTTATCTGTTCTGGCTGTTGGTGAATTTGTAGAATCAGTTAATACGATCATTCTATGGATAAGCAAGTATTGGTGAACGCCTTAGATAAAGTCTTCGGGGCACTTAAGCGTACAGGACATCCCGTCTCGGAATACAGAGTTATGCCCGAATATCTAGGTTATCGTGAGCTGCCGCTTTTAGTTGGTGTGGTCGTACCCTCCTGGAGAAACAAGCCTTCGGTTAAAACAAAAATTTCAACTATTGTAGATATACTGCATTCTGGAATACTAACATCTGATGAGCGAGCTTACATCTCGGGCGTAATACCCTACAATTCGCAAGAGGAAATGAACGAATTCTTCGACGAGCAGGAAGGCGTGGGCCGGCCGGTGGTGGAGCCGTATTGGCCGGACTGAGCGCATACGTATTCCAATCAAGTCTGCTGCCCGTCCGGTATTTCCCGCGACGGGCTTATTTTTGTACCCTAAACGGGCCGCTGCCCGCCCCTACGAATGATCGCCAAGACGTATTCACCCCAGGATATTGAAGCCAAATGGTATCAGTACTGGCTCGACAATAAACTATTTAAATCGACGCCCGACGAGCGGGAGCCGTACACCATCGTGATTCCGCCCCCCAACGTGACGGGTGTGCTGCACATGGGCCATATGCTCAACAACACGATTCAGGACGTGCTCATCCGAAAGGCGCGAATGGAGGGCAAAAATGCCTGCTGGGTACCCGGTACCGACCACGCGAGCATTGCCACCGAAGCCAAAGTCGTCGCGATGCTGGCTGAACGGGGTATCAAAAAGCAGGACCTAACCCGCGAGCAATTTCTGGCATACGCCTGGGAGTGGAAAGAAAAATACGGCGGCATAATCCTGAGTCAGCTTGCCAAACTCGGCGCGTCCTGCGACTGGGACCGGACCCGCTTCACGATGGAGCCGGATCTGTACCAGTCGGTTATCGACGTATTTGTCGATCTGTACGAGAAAGGCCTGATCTACCGGGGTGTTCGCATGGTCAACTGGGACCCGCAGGGGCGCACGGCCGTGTCGGACGAGGAGGTTATTACCAAAGAGGTGCAGCAAAAGCTGGTGTACATCCGCTACGCCATCAAGGGCAGTACGACCGATACCGGCGAACCCGAGTACATCACCATCGCGACCGTTCGGCCGGAGACGATCATGGCGGATTCGGCCATCGCCGTCAACCCCAACGACGAGCGGTATACGCACCTGCACGGTAAAACGGCGATCATTCCACTGATAAACCGTGAAGTGCCGATCATTACCGACGACTATGTTGCGATGGACTTTGGTACGGGTGGCCTGAAGGTGACGCCCGCCCACGACCCGAACGACTATAGCCTGGGGATCAAGCACAACCTGCCGGTGATCGATATTCTGAACGACGACGGTACGCTGAACGAGAAAGCGCAGATTCTGGTCGGACAGGACCGGTTTGCGGCCCGAAAAGCGATCATCAAACTGCTGGACGAAGCGGGGCATCTGGTCAAGACGGAAGACAACAAATCGAACGTCGGCACGTCGGAGCGGACGGGCGCGGTGATTGAGCCGAAGCTGTCATTGCAGTGGTTTTTGAAAATGGAAGACCTGGCCAAACCCGCCCTCGACGGTGTCATGGACGATACCATTCAGCTTGTTCCGCCCAAATTTAAGAACATGTACCGGGTCTGGATGGAGAACGTCCACGACTGGTGCATCAGCCGCCAACTGTGGTGGGGGCAGCAGATTCCGGCGTACTACATGCAGGACGGCACCGTGATCGTGGCCCGCAGCAAGCACGAAGCACTGGAGAAAGTGCAGCACGAAAAGCTGCTCTTCGCGATGACTGAAGCCGATCTGACGCAGGACGAAGACGTACTCGATACGTGGTTTTCGTCGTGGCTGTGGCCGATTTCGGTGTTTAACGGCATCGAAGAGCCGAACAACCCCGACATCAACTACTATTACCCAACCAATGACCTGGTTACGGCCCCCGAAATTCTGTTTTTCTGGGTGGCCCGGATGATTATTGCCGGGTACGAATACAAAGGCGAAGCACCGTTTAAAAACGTTTACCTGACGGGTATCGTCCGCGACAAGCTGGGCCGGAAAATGTCGAAATCGCTGGGTAACTCACCCGACCCGCTCGACCTGATCGATCAGTACGGCGCCGACGGCGTCCGGACGGGGATGCTGTTTAGTTCACCCGCCGGTAACGATCTGCCGTTTGACGAAAAGCTGGTTGAGCAGGGCCGGAATTTCAGCAATAAAATATGGAACGCCTTCCGGCTGGTCAAAAGCTGGACAACGGCGGATACGGCGGACGGCGGGGCCAACGCCCTGTCGGTTCAGTGGTTCGACGCGAAGCTGAACGCGACGCTGGTTGAGATTGAAGATTTGTTCGGCAAGTTCCGCATTTCCGACGCGCTACAGGCCATCTACAAGCTGATCTGGGACGACTTCTGCGCACAGTACCTCGAACTGATTAAACCGGCCTACGACACCGAAGCGGGGGCAGCCCAGCCCATCGACAAAGCTACGTTCGACGCCACGATTGATTTCTTCGAGCGGCTGATGTGCCTGGCGCATCCGTTCATGCCGTTTATCACCGAAGAAATCTGGCAGGACATCCGCGACCGGAACGAAGGCGACAGCATATGCGTAGCCGCATTCCCGAAAGCCGGCCCGGTCGATCAGCAAGTCCTGACCGACTTCGAAACGCTGTTTGAGATCGTGTCGAACATCCGCAACGTTCGGAATACGAAGCAGCTTTCGCCCCGAATCGAACTGCCACTAGCGATCCGCACGGCTGATAGTCAGCGTTTTCAGGTACTGGAACCGCTGATTCAGAAAATGGCGAACGTATCGGCCATTGTGTACACGAGTGAGAAAGTCGACGGTACCGCATTCCTGATTAAAGCCGACGAGTTCTTCGTCAATCTGGCGGGTGAAGTCGACGCGGAGCAGGAGATCGCGGCTGCACAGAAAGAACTGGATTACCTGACCGGTTTCCGCGAGTCGACGCAGAAAAAGCTGTCGAACGAGAAGTTTGTGGCCAATGCCAAGCCCGAACTGGTCGAGCGTGAACGGCAGAAACTGGCCGACGCCGACGCCAAGATTCAGGCCCTGACCGAGCGACTTACGAGTTTGAGTGCTGGTTGACAGATGAGTTTACGTACTACTGTAAAACAAAATAAGAGAGTAGCTTGACGGCCACTCTCTTATTTTGTTTCATATAATAAATCGAATCGTTCTATTTTTGCCACAGTAACGATTCCATATATCACAGACTGTTCCAACTATGAATAAATGCATTTTTCTGGACCGCGACGGTGTCTTAAATGAAGACCGCCCCGATTACGTTTACCGGATCGAGGACTTTATTATTCCCGCCGGCGTTCCGGAAGCGTTGCAACTGCTCAAAAACGCGGGGTACCTGCTGATCGTAATTACCAATCAGGCGGGTATCGCCCGTGGCCTGTACACCCGTGACGACGTTATGACCTGTTATGCGTACCTGCAGCAACAGTGCGGCAACCTGATCGATGACATGTATTACTGCCCCCATCATCCGAAGTTTGATACGGAGTCGTTACGGCGGAAGCCGGGCTCGCTGATGATCGAAAAAGCGATCGCCAAGTACAACATTCAGCCGACCGAATCATGGATGATCGGCGACGCCCTGCGTGACATGCAGGCAGGGCGCCGGGCGGGTGTGCGAACGGTACGAATCGCTCAACCAACCGCGACGGATTTACTGGATAGCGAAGAACGCACAGCCAGTTTGCTGGAAGCGTCGCATTACGTGTTAAGTCAGCAGTAACAGTTGTACACACGAATCGGCCCCGTCAATCAGTGGATTGGCGGGGCCGATTCGTGTATCACAGTACCAGTTAAGCGCGTATCTGATGCGTAGACGCGGGCTTTTGTACACTGCCATAAGCCGGGCAGTTCGACCGGCGCGAACAGGCTCCCATCGACAGGGCAACCAACGCGGTCACCAGAACAAGTAGTTTTTTCATGAATAATGTGTTGCGTTCAGTGTCAGACAGATAACGAATTCTGTGCCAGAAGCGTATGTTGCGCTGGTTGCGAGTTTACTGATCGGCAAACCCGAAACCAGCGCCGATGCGTTTTATTCGTCAACCTTCGCCAGTTCAGCGGCTTCTTCGCGTTCTTCAGCCGCTTCGGTTGCTTCCAGCTCAGTCATACCCGGCTCGGCTCCACCGTAGCCCAGAATCTTCAGCATCACCTCGCTGTTCTGCTCCGGCGCGAATAGTCGCGACCGCATGTTTCCATCTTCGTCCATATCCACGATTACGTGTTGTGGCGCCGGAATCAGGCAGTGCTGAATACCGCCATAGCCGCCCAGCGATTCCTGATAGGCACCCGTATGGAACAGCCCCACGTACTGCGCTTCGTCTTCCTGATTAAAAATCGGAAGGTACAAGTCGGCGCTGTGCGTTTCGGTATTGTAAAAATCGTGCGAGTCGCAGGTCAGGCCGCCGAGGTTGACCTTCTGGTACGGGTTGTCCCAATTGTTGACGGCCAGCATGATGTACTTCTGCCCCAGCCCCCACGAGTCGGGCAGTTGGGTGATAAACGAGCCGTCGATCATGTACCACAGCTCTTTATCATTCTGTAGTTTCTGATCGATGACGTTGTAGATCACCGCACCGCTTTCGCCCACCGTATACGAGCCAAACTCGGTGAAGATATGCGGCACCGGCACATTGTTTTTGTTACAGATCCACTGAATACTCTCCACGATCTGATCGATCATGGCCTGGTAATCGTAGGTGAACTGGAACGAGGTCTGTATCGGCATCCCCCCGCCAATATCGATCGAGTCGAGGTCGGGGCAGATCTTCGCCAGTTCGCAATATTTGTACATAAACCGACTCAGCTCACTCCAGTAATACGCGCTGTCTTTGATGCCCGTATTGATAAAGAAGTGCAGCATTTTCAGCTTGAATCGCTCGTTGGTCGCGATCTTGGTCCGGTACAGTTCGTTGACGTCGCTGTAGCGGATACCCAGCCGGGACGTGTAAAAAGCAAAATTAGGCTCTTCGTCGGTCGCGATCCGGATGCCAAAGTTGACCGATTCTGCTGTCACGGCGTTCTCGTAGGCTTCGATCTCTTTCAGATTATCGAGCACCGGCACAACGTTAAAGCCTTCGTTAATCATCTCGCTCAGGTACTGCGTATACAGCGGACGCTTATAGCCGTTGGCGATGATGTACGTCTGCTTGCTGATCTTGTCCATCTTATACAATTCGCGCACAATCTGAATATCATAGGCCGACGACGTTTCGAGGTGAACGTTGTTTTTCAGTACTTCATCGAGCACAAACTTGAAGTGGGATGACTTGGTACAGTAACAGTACGTGTAGTTTCCTTTGTAGTTATACCGCTTCAGCGCATTTTTAAACAGCTGCTTGGCATGCTGAATATGCTCGGTAATCTTCGGCAGAAACGTCAGTTTAAGGGGCGTACCGTACTGCTGTACAATGTCCATCAGCGGTACATTGTTGAACAACAGCTCGTTGTTCTCGACGTTGAACTCCCGCGTGGGAAATTCAAACGTCTGGTCAATCAGGTCATAATAAGTTTTCATCCCTACGATTGGCTCCGAAAAAGAAGTTACTGTTCTAAAAAAAACAGGCGCGAAAATGGTCGTAAAAACCGGGCTTTGCAAGCCTGGATCACGCGCTTGGGAAATAACAGTGACGAACAAGAATTTGATTCAAAAACGGTGTTAAGATTTTGCGCACTGGCCTCCGTTTCCCCATTCCGGCTGAATGCTCTACTTTTGCACTCTAGTTTGCTTTATGTACCCACCAATGCCTCAGTCTATCCATTTCATTGCCGTCGGGGGACGTGTCATGCACAACCTGGCGCTGGCACTTCAGCAGGCCGGTCATACCATCACCGGCTCTGACGACGTAATTTATGATCCTGCCCGCGCCCGGCTGATTGAGCATAAGTTATTACCGGCCGAATTGGGCTGGTTTCCCGACAAAATTCACGCGGGACTGGACACGGTCATTGTGGGTATGCAGGCCCGTCCCGACAATCCCGAACTGGTGCGGGCGCAGGAACTGGGACTACCTATCGTCTCGCTGCCGGCCTACATCTACCACCATAGTCAGCAGAAGCAGCGCATTGTTATTGCGGGGAGCCACGGCAAGACGACCATCACGGCGATGCTGATGCACGTACTGACGTTTCATCAGCGCGCATTCGACTACCTGGTTGGTACAGCCCTCGATGGCTTCGACTCGACGGTACGGCTGTCGGCGTCGGCTCCGCTGATCGTGATCGAAGGGGATGCCTACACCTCGTCACCGATTGATGCGACGCCCAAGTTTCTCAATTATCAACCCCACATCGCGCTTATCAGCGGCATTGCCTGGGATCACGTCACCATCTATCCGACTTGGGACCTGTACGTCGATCAGTTCGAGATTCTGGCCGAAGCCATGCCCAAAGCCGGTATTCTCATTTTCGATGAAGCCGACAATATGCTCGACATCATCGGGCAGAAGGAGCGCACGGATATTACGAAAGTGCCGTACCAGCCGCACCCCAGCGAGATAATCGATGGGCAAACGTACCTTTTACCCCGGAAAGGCGGAAAAATACCAGTTCCCGTGTTTGGCGAACATAACATGAAAAATATCGCGGCTGCGCTGACTGTCTGCGACCGCATTGGCATTACCGACGATCAGTTTTACGCGGCCATTCCCACGTTCAGGGCCGTTACGCAGCGACTGGAGCAGGTTACGGAACGCAACGGCAAACGGTTGTTTCGCGACTTTGCCTATGCCCCTGCGAAAGTGGAAGCCACTACGGAGGCCGTCAGAGCGCAGTTTCCCACCGATTCGCTGGTGGCCGTGGCCGAATTGCACGCCACCAATCTAATGCCCGATTTTCTGGCCGAATACCGACAAACGCTGGATCAGGCCGATCTGGCGGCTGTCTTCATTGACAGGTCCGCTTTGTCGGCAGCTGAGCAGACTTTGGCGGATGCAGATACGCTTCGGGCGGCTTTCGGGCGGCCTGATCTGACGGTCGTAACCAGCGCCGATGCGTTACGTCAATACCTGCTCGATCAGCGCGCCAAAGCAACTATCTTTCTGCTAATGGGTTCCGGCACGTTCGGCGATTTAAACCTGACCGAACTGGCTGACGCACTCCTATAACCCGTATTGACTTTACGTATTCAACCCACGATTTATGCATAGTATCGTTGTTTATTGCGCATCCAGCCCCGGCACGAATCCGGTTTACAAAGACTCAGCTGTCGAACTGGGTGAAAAGATGGCTAGTTACAACATCCGGCTGATCTACGGCGGGGGCGGTTTCGGCCTGATGGGCACCGTAGCCGATTCAGTGCTGCGCAATGGTGGTGAAGTAACGGGCGTGATTCCGAATTTCCTTGCCGATCTGGAAGTGGCCCATCAGACGCTGACCGAGATTCACTTTGTCGAAACCATGCACGAGCGTAAGTTCAAGATGGTGCAACTGTCGAAGGGGGTTATTGCGCTGCCCGGCGGCTACGGGACGTACGATGAGCTGTTCGAGATTCTGGCGTGGCGACAACTCAAACTCTACGACGGGCCCATTGTCCTGCTCAACATCAACGGCTACTACGACCTGATGCTGCAACAGCTCGACCGGGGTGTTCAGGATGGCTTCATCAAGCCCGAAAACCGTGAGTTGTTACTTGTCGCGGATACGGTTGACGTAGCGATGGCCCAAATTCAGCAGTTCTGGGAAGCGGTGTAGCCGGTAGGTTAGTACCGTGAACAGTGGTGTCGGGTTGGGCCGGGCTGGCGTTCCAGACCCGACACCACTGCTCACGGTACTAAAACAGATAAAAAGCATGGGGGCTGTGATTCCGTATCACAGCCCCCATGCTTTTTACGTTTTATCCCTTACTTCTTTGACGTCGAGAACGAGTACGGCGCGTCGGCGGGGTTCGTACCGCGCTGCGTGTTGGGTTTGTCGGTCATCTGCACGTCGAGCGTAGCCCCCTGCATGAGTTCGCGATGGCTCAGCCAGTTCGGATTGTACGGCTTTCCGTTTAGCCGGACGTCCTGCACGTAGCGGTTCTGTTCGCCATTGTTCGGCGCGTTAATCGTCAGTGTTTTGCCGTTTTCCAGTTGCAGCGTCACCTTTTTGAATAGCGGAGCACCCAGCACGTACTGATCGGTACCGGGGCAGACGGGGTAAAAGCCCATGGACGAGAATACGTACCAGGCGGAGGTTTGCCCGTTGTCTTCGTCACCGCAGTAGCCGTCGGGCGTGGGCTGATACATCCGGTTCATCACCTCCCGTAGCCAGTACTGCGCTTTCCACGGCTGACCAGCGTAGTTGTAGAGGTAGATCATGTGCTGAATCGGCTGGTTGCCGTGGGCGTAGTTCCCCATGTTCATAATCTGCATCTCCCGGATTTCGTGAATCACCGATCCGTAGTACGAATCATCGAATACGGGCGGCACGACGAATACCGAATCGAGCATTTTCGCGAACCCGGCCCGGCCACCCATCAGATCGCTCAGGCCATTTACGTCGTGGAAAACCGACCAGGTGTAATGCCAGCTGTTGCCCTCGGTGAAGGCATCGCCCCATTTGAACGGGTTGAACAGCGATTGAAACGTACCATTTTCGTTTTTTCCGCGCATCAGTTTCGTACTCGGGTCGAACAGGTTGCGGTAGTTCTGGCTGCGTTTGGCAAACAGATCAATTTCGGCCTGCGGACGTTTCAGTTCTTTTGCCAGTTGCCAGATCGTAAAGTCGTCGTAGGCGTATTCGAGCGTCCGGGCCGCATTTTCGTTGATCTTCACATCGTACGGCACGTACCCCAGCTTGTTGTAGTAAGCGGCCCCTTTCCGCCCAACCGACGACAGTGGTCCTTCGGTCTGCGTGTTTTTCAGGATGGCTTCGTAAAGCGTGTTGATGTCGTAACCCTGCCGGTTGCCCTTCAAATAGGCATCGGCAATGATCGACGCGGAGTTGGAGCCTACCATGCAGTCGCGGTGGCCGGGGCTGGCCCACTCGGGCAGGAACCCGCTTTCCTTGTAAGCGTTTTCCAGCCCCGCCATGATATGGCTATTCAACGTCGGCTGGGTCAGGTTGAAGAGCGGAAAGACGGCCCGAAACGTGTCCCAGAAGCCATTGTCGGTAAACATGTAGCCCGGCAGTACCTGCCCGTTGTAGGGGCTGTAATGCACGATCTGCTTTTTCGCGTCGATCTCGTAGAACTTACGCGGAAACAGCATCGTCCGGTACAGGCAGGAGTAGAACGTCCGGGTCTGATCGGCGGTACCGCCCGACACGGCCATCCGCTTCAGCTCGGTGTTCCAGATCGCTTTCGCTTTGCTCTTCACCGTATCGAACGAGTCGTTGCCGATCTCTCCTAAGTTGCGTTCAGCCTGCTCAGGACTGATAAACGACGACGCAACGCGGGCATACACCTGTTCCCCCTTGCGCGTACGAAACCCGACGACGGCCCCCACGTGATTGGCCTGCTTCGCCAACTGCGTAGCCGACAGCGTATCACCACTCCAGACGGCGGTGTTGGCAAACGGCCGGTCAAACTGGATGACGAAGTAGTTTTTAAAATTGGCCGGAACGCCACCGCTGTTTTTTGTCGTGTAGCCCACGATCCGGTTTTTGCCCGGAATAATCTGGATGGACGAGCCTTTGTCGAGCGCGTCGATCACCACAAACGACGAGTCGGTTTCGGGAAAGGTAAACCGCAGCGCAGCCGCCCGCTCGGTCGGGCTGATTTCGGTCGTGACGTTGTGGTCGGCGAGGTAAACGCTGTAGTAGTACGGTTTGGCGATTTCGGATTTGTGCGAAAACCAGCTGGCCCGGTCGTCCTCTTTGTACCGTCGTTTGCCGGTGATCGGCATGATCGCAAACTGCCCGTAGTCGTTGATCCAGGGGCTCGGCTGGTGCGTTTGTTTGAAGCCGCGCAGCTTGTCGGCGGTGTAGACGTAGGCCCAGCCGTCGCCCATTTTGCCGGTCTGCGGCATCCAGCAATTCATGCCCCAGGGCAGCGAGATAGACGGATAGGTGTTGCCCGTCGACAGGCTGGGTTTGGAATCGGTACCCATCAGCGGGTTGACCCACTCGACCGGATCATCGACCCGATCCACGTTTTGTGCCAGCGCACCAGCCGATAGAGCCAGCGTCAGCGCAGCACCGAGAACATATTTCATTCGTTGAGGATTGGCGAGTAAACGCATTGTTGTAGTTACGGAATCAGCTCCTGCTCCAGCAGGTTCTGCAACACATAAGCCTGCGTACCGTACAGCTTGGCCATACCATCCAGATTCGACTGCTCGATGGTCAGGTTGTCGCGGTAGTTGGGCAGGCAGTATTTGGCAATGGCCTGCTCGATGGGCCGGATGATGGCCTTTTCAGCTTTGGCGAGTACGCCGTTGACGATAATCAGTTCCGGGTTGAACAGGTGAACAGCCGTGGCCAGCCCGCGCCCTAACTCACTGCCGATGTCACTCAACAGATCGATTGAAAACGCGTCGCCCAGACTCGCTTTGGTAATGATGGTTTCAATGGTCAGATTGGCCAGATTCTCCTCAGCCAGCACCGAAACGGCACCTGCTTTCAAACCAGCCCGCGCCCGCTGAATCAGCGCCGACGCCGATGCGAGTGTATCCAGACAGCCGACCTTACCACAATGGCAAAGTTCGCCCCCTTCGGATTTCATCTGAATATGGCCCAGTTCACCGGCGAAGCCGCCCCCACCCTGAAAAATCGTTCCGTCGACGATAACGCCCAACCCGACACCCCAGTCTATATTGACCGACATGACGTGATTTTTACCCTGCGCCAGCCCAAACTGATGCTCACCGATAATCATGGCCTGCGAGTCGTTGACCAGATAAACGGGTGCCCCGAAGATCGACCGAAACAGCTGGCTCATCGACAAGCCCGGTCCGTTCAAGTTCGGATAGGTATGGTTGATGCTTCGTTTGGGATCGACCAGACCCGGCATCGATACACCAACGCCAATGACCTGCACGTGGCGCACTTCCAGAAGTTGTGCCAGTTGTTCCAGCGGCTCACGCAGTACCGACAGAAAACCGGCCGACAGATCGAGGCCCAGATTGACGTCCAGTTCTTCGACAACTTCATTGGCCAGGTTCATCGCCCGCAGCTGAATATCGTGTACGGTAATGTCGGCGACGATGTTGATGTATCGATTCGGATCGAGCGCAAACAGCGACGGCTTGCGCCCAAACTGTGCATTGCCCGTACCGATTCCCCGCACCCAATGTTCGTTGCTTAACTCATCGATCAGGTTGGTTGTCGATGGTACGCTGGTGTGTAGCAGCCCCGCCAGCTGTGAAATCGTACGCGACTCCGATCGGTATAATTCAGTAATCAGTTTTCGTTTGAGCTTACTTTTCTTGGTGTCGATGACGGAAAGCACAACATTGTCCTGCATAATAGCGTGTGAATTCGGCTTGATTGCGGCCATCGGCCACAGCGGTTGACAGAGTTATGAATAGAAATGCATATATGCCCGGTGGAACAAATCGGTCTGGCCAAAGAAGTCGTTAGCTGTACGCACCTACTTACTTCTCGAGTCGGTTCCGCCTTCAGGCCATTAATAATACAATTTCATAAGCAATCATTTATATCCGGCCGTGACCGTTATAGGGTGGACATGGGCAGCCCGGAGTTTTCCGATGACAAAACTACCGATCGCTTTACCCTGTACCTGCCCACTTTCAACGGCGTCGCGATAGTGGATACCACCATACAGTCGTGAAATAGCTGCTTCAGCCGCTGCCTGCCTGAACGACTGGAATTTTCGTTCGGGCAGGTCGAAAATCACTTCTGTATTGTCTGTAAACGCGATGCCATCCCCCAACAGGTAAGTCAGCACTTCGGAAACGGCCGTCGAGATAACGCTGTGCCCGCTCGTGTATTCCGGAAATGGGGGTGTTTGCAACAGCGGTTGCCAGCGCGGGCTGATGTACCGATTGATGTACGTTTCGGGTCGAATACGGTTGCTGCGGTATTTTTCGTCCCACACGCTGATAAAGGCATCCATCAACGTCATCGCTGTAATCGCCTGTACTTCGATTGCCCGATCAAACGGCAGGTTGAGTTGACCGGTGACCAGGTTGGTAATGTTCATCCAGTGCCCGCCGGGACTGATTTTTTTGAACCCGATGGACATGTGCCCCGACGTATTGACGGCAAACGGGTTACAGTCCCAGTACGAGGCAATGAACCGCTGCTCAGGCGTCAATGAATTGCCGACGCTGTACACTTCACGGGTCATTCGGTAAAACTGACTCGTCGAATCGGTGCTGAACGGCGTGGGTGCAACGGGTTTGAACTGACTGCATGAATCAAGCAGCATGGGTTTGATCGTGCGCCAGTGCGGTTCGATGGCTTCGATGTAGGCTGGCGGAGTGGGGTACCAGTGTGCGTCGTCTTTGGCAGGCCGGTAGCGCCGTTGCGCACTCAGTTTGCTATAGTTGTCGCCTGCCGCCCGCTGCATCACCTGCTTAGCCACCTGCTGCGCCACCCCAACCGACTGCTCGATCTGCGTCGGCGAATACCCGGCTTTCTGCAGCGATTCAAGTAATTTTTTCTGCTCTTCTTCCAGCATGTATCCCGACGGGAGAATCAGCCGACCCGTCTCCAGAATGCAGTACAAGGCCGCAATCTGATAGTTGTACTGCTCCGGTACACTGACGGTTATTGGGTTCATCTGCTGCACAAACCGCTGTGCCGACACGACCTGTTCAGGGTGCTGCTGCGCAACAATTTCGTGCGCACCCAGCAGGCAATAGGTGTAGAACCGGCTGGCTGCGGGCGGATTGACAACATCGTGAATCATCACCATCGTTGTCGCAAAGACGGTCGGCTGCAACCGGTTGGCCAGATCGGGTACCTTCGGCGTCGGTCTCGCCCAGCTCACTTGCCACAACAGCCACAAAACCAGTAGTTTCTTCATGGTTTCGCTGGTTTATACAGTTGCAGCGGCTGATTAAACGAGCCGATCAGTACGTACGGCTGCCCGCCAATTGTGATCGTCATCGCTGATTTCACGTCGCCCTGTACGGTTAGTCCCGATACCGGTTGCGTAACATACGAGAAGCCCCCTTTACCATCGCCCGACAACAGACAGCCGTAGTTTGCATCCATGCTACCCAGTTTCAGGCGGTTGTCGGAGCGGTTACCCAGCAACAACAAATCCGTTGTACCGTTCCGGTCGAAGTCACCCGTCAATGTGCTGGTGACGGGGGCAAACTGGGCCTGAATAGGTAGCTTACCCGGCACGAAGGCACTTCCCTGCCGCAGGTAGCAGGTCGAACGCGTAGTGGTCACGCTAAGTTTATGCGCTTTGGCCAGATCCTCCGCCGAGAAGATATCCGTGGCCGATGCGTTTGCGTAGTCTTTGTAGTAGGCAAATTTCCGGCGCATCGCATAAATCTGATCGTTCAGTTCGTCACGACTGACAAACGGGTAGGTCTTACCCTGAATGTAGTAGCAGAAAAACGGATCGACCGACCCATTACCATCGAAATCAGCGAAGAGCAGATCGGCGGGTTCGTTTACCGATGCTTTGATCTGCGAGTTTAGTCCCAGGTTACCCGCTATAATATCTTTCTTTCCATCGCCGTTTAGGTCAGCTACCGTCAACGACGACCAGAAGCCAGTCTCACCCTGTGGCATATACGTCTTTGTCTGATCGACAAAACCGGCCTTCGTATTCTGGTATACCCTGATCGGCATAAACTCACCACACACCAGCAGATCGGGCCGACCATCGCCGTCCAGATCGCTCCACTGCGCATCCGTCACCATCCCAACCGACGCAAACGGCACGTCGACCAGACTAAACTGCGCGTTGCCTTTGTTCTCGAGCAGATAGGACTGTGGCGTTTCGGGGTAACGGCCCGGCACCACCCGCCCGCCCACGAATAGATCAAGATCACCGTCGCCGTCGTAATCGACCGGACGCACGCACGACTTACTGCTTCCTGTTAGCGCGGGCAACGTTGCTTTGCTCAGCTTTCCACGACCATCGTTGAGGTAGAGTTCGTCCTGTAGCGAAGCTGTATTGGCCTCAAACAACGAGTAGCCACCTTTTGCGATGTAAAGGTCGTCGTAGCCATCGCCATTGGCATCGAAGAAAGCAGCGGCTGAAACAGCCGATACCGTCTCGTCGCCGATCGTCAGCCCGTCCAACTTCGTGAAAGCAGGATCATTTTTTTTGCCGCCCTTCTGCTGTAACCAGACAGCCCCCGGCTTTTTCTGATCGCCACTGATAAACAGGTCTTCCAATCCATCGTGGTTCACATCGCCTTTGGCAATGACCGGTCCCGTGTGCGAATACATCCACAACATAAGCGGTTGCCGTTTGAAGTCGTTTTCGACGTAGCCTTCGTGGGTGTGCGGTAGCAACGGATCGACCGATGTGAAGAGACTGGCCGACTGATTCACGGCTGGTGTCGCCTTTGTCTTCTTCGTCGCCGTTGCGGTCTGCTTAATGGTGAGCAACTGATTCACGGCCTGCCCTACCAATACCTGCCGCGACTGATCGGGCCACACCACGGAAATAGAGTCGATTGTGGTGGCGGCTCCAAGACCAAAATGCAGCGTCGTCGGCTGTGTCGACAGGTAGCCACGCGCCGGGTTGAGTTCCTGGTACTGCCGGTTGCCGGCCGTGTACACCGTAACCTTAGCACCAATAGTACTGGCCGAACCACTCTCTGCTTCCAGTTTCAGCTGCACATACGCATGCTGCCCCTGTTCACGGGCCATGTTCCGGTATACCGACGCCGGTTCGTTGATATTGTTAACAACCAGCTCAAGATCACCGTCGTTGTCCAGATCGGCATACACGGCCCCGTTCGATATGGTCGGCTTAGTGATGCCCCACCCCTGTTGCTGATTCGAGAACGTCAGGTCTTGATTGTTACGAAATACATAGTTGGGCAACTTCGTAGCCGGCATAGCCTTCACCAGATCCATCAGCTGCACTGGCTCCCGATCGATTGCCTTGCGAATTTTGTAGTCGCCCCAGTAGCGCAGAAAATCTTTATTGGTATAGTCGCGCAGATAACCGTTGGTGATGAACAGGTCTTTATAGCCGTCGTTATCAAAATCGGCCAGCAGGGGTGCCCAGCTCCAGTCGGTGTTTGAGACGCCTGCCACCTGCGCAATCTCGCTAAACGTCGGCACCGACATACCGTTGTTACCGGCTATGTTACCATTGTTTAGCTGTAGCATGTTGCGCATATACTGCCGTTGCAGGTTCTGCTGCTGCATCAGTTCAAACGACTCGTAGTTCTCCTGCAACTGAAGCAGCTTCTGCCGCCGGTTATCCTCCGGTAGCATATCGAGCGACATAATATCGGGTAGTCCGTCGTTGTTGATGTCGGCAATATCGACGCCCATCGAGAACTGCGCCATGTGCCGGAGTTGCTGCTGCGTCGCGTCCAGAAAGGTGCCGTTCTTCTGATTTATGTAGATGTAATCGGGTTCGTTGTAATCGTTCGTCACGTAGATATCCGGCCAGCCATCCAGATTGATGTCAGCAATGGCCATACCCAGCCCAAACGTCAGCGGGTACTGGTGAATACCGGCTTTGGCCGTCACATCGACAAACCTGGCCTTCTGGTTCTCGAATAGTTTGTTACCCGCCAGCGGATCGGTTTCGTTGTGTAGCCGGGCCAGTTCCATATTGTCGTATTTCTTGACGTTATGGTTCAGCAGCAGCATGTCGAGATCACCGTCGCGGTCGTAGTCGAAGAAAGCGGCCTGCGTACTGTAGCCGGGATCATCGAGGCCGTACTCAGCCGCTTTCTCTACGAACTGCGGTGTCCCATCGGCCTGATTGCCCTGATTGATGAAGAGTTGATTTCGGCGGAGCGTTTCGCTGCCTTTACCGGAATAGCAAACGTAAATGTCGGGTCGGCCATCGTTGTTGACGTCGGCAACGCTCACTCCCGTTTTCCAGCCACCGCTACGGCCACCAAGTCCGGTGCCGGCGGCTTTTGTGATGTCAGTAAATACCAGTTTACCCCGGTTCAGGTATAGCTTGTTGGCGTTGAGATTGGCCGTGAAGAACAGATCAGTCAGCCCATCACTGTTAAAATCGGCAGCGGCAACACCGGCACCGTTGTAAAAATATTCGTACGACAGGACATTCAGCTGCTCGTTTTCGTCTACGTTGTTGCTGAAGGTAATGCCCGTTTGCTCGGCGGGTAACGACTGAAAAAGCGTCGATTGCCCCTTGGTTATCAGAGTGACGAAGCACAGCAATCCGATTGACAGCAGTCGGCGGAAAAGAGGCTGAATAGCTGTAATCATCTCGCTGATAAAGAATTAAGGTAGGGTTATTGTAGAAACGAGTAACGTATCAAGAATAATTCATTGGTCATAAAAAAGGTAAGGCGACCCGAAAGCCACCTTACCTTTTCTGACTGCACTACTTACTGCTTATCCCAATAAACGCGCGAGGTCCAGTTGTCACCACCCGAGAGTTTACTAACGGCCGACGTATAGCTAGCCGTGTTGAGGGTTGCCTCGTTGGTTGGGTACGGTTGCCGACGTGGAATCTGACCGTTCGAGAAGTTACCGGTGTAGTTAACCGGCGTCAGTGCCGGAAAACCCGACCGCTTCCAGTTGTTCCAGCTTTCCATGAAGTTCATCAACAGACCCGTCGTTGCCCAGATCTGCTCGTTGATCTGCTTCAGTGCGTTGGCCGCTACCAGTGGGTTGGCATCGGCATAAGTCGACGCGGTGGTGGAGCTAATCGTACCACCAGTACCGTATTTTGCCAAAGACTGCATCCCGGCAACTACTCCGTTCTTGTAGTGACCGGCAGCCGTTCCGCCTACGGTGAAGCCACGGGTAGCGGCTTCAGCCAGGAGCAGTTCTGTTTCGGCATAGGTCAGCACAAACAGGGGGGCATCGCGGTTGCGGTAAATGGTAGTAGGCCGCGAATACTTGCCGATCGGCGTAGCATCAGCACCCGAGCCCGTACCACCGGGATAGTTGGGTGATTTGCTGATGTCAGTCGCACCACCGTTCAGGTCATAGCCGTTCGGTAAGCCCAGCTGCGCGCTTGGCGTAGAGTTACCAGCGGTTACCAACTGGTTAGCTGCCAGACCATCAACCGGTACTTCAGATACCACGCTCAACCGGGGATCGTTCGTCGCTTTCAGGTAGTCGATCAGCGTTTTGCTCCAGCGAACCTGGTAAATGTCGGCGCCCGTAGTCAGGGCCTGCCCGTTGCTGTTGCCGTATCCGTTGGCGTTGTTAGCCACCACATAAGCATCGTCGTCTACACTGGTAAACACTCCGCCAGCCACAGCCTTCTCGGCATACGTTTTGGCCGTAGCCAGGTCAGACTTCGTCAGGCGCATCGCCAGCTTCAACATCAGCGAGTAACCAAATTTTTTCCATTTGGTAATGTCACCCTTGTAGGCAAACGCATCGTTGGTAGGCAGTGCGGCCGATGAACTTAACGCAGCGGTGGCCGTTTCCAGTCGGCTCAGCATATTCTTATAAATAGCGTCCTGACTATCGTAGGCAGGTAGCGTAACCCCATTCGATTTGGCCTGCAACGCCTGCGTGTAAGGAACATCGCCGTAGGTATCGGTGATGTTCGCCAAACATTGCACCTGCATGATTTTGGCAATGTTGTTCAGGTTAACCAGAGCCGCGTTATTATTCGTCAGCTGCTCCATCTCATAGGCATAACTGGCAGCCGTGTAATCGATGCTCCAGGTCCGCTGCAGATAGTCGTTGGTATTGCTCGAAATAACGTACTTGTCGGCGTTGGAATAGTAGTTGGCCGCTCCCGACGTAGTAGAAGCCAGTATCTGTATCCATCCAGCCTGGAACAGAATAGGTCCGTTGTAGCCAGAATTGGCATTCACGTGGTTGTACTGAATGCTGGGCAACAGCAGATTGGGGTCAAAAATAGCCGACGAAGCTCTGGTTGGGTCCGTATTAATCGCGTCGAAATTATCCGTACACGAAAGCTGGGCAGACCCTATGAGTAGCGTTAACGCGATCAGTTTCTTTCTCATCATTGATTTCATTTAAACTTAATGTTCAGGTTAACACCGTAGTTACGAACAGATGGCAGGCTGGCTCCTTCGATACCCGAGTAACGTAGATTGGCTCCGAATGATGATTCAGGATCAATGTTGGTTGCCTTTTTGGTGATGTAGAACAGGTTTCTGCCCACCAGCGAGATGTTGACAGCCCGAATGAGGGGCACTTTCGTCAGCAGTGCGGCTGGCACATTGTAGCCAAACGTCAACTGGCGGAATTTGATAAAGTCGCCATCCAGCACGCTCACTTTGGTTACGTTGTTAGCCAGCGCCGTGTAGTAGTCCTGAGCCGATGCTCTGACCGTGTTAGCCGCTCCACCCTCGACAACGCCCGTTGTGATGCCCGTTTCCCGGCCCACCAGCGTTTCTTTGGCCAGACCCCGGCGATAAGCGTAGTTTTCGGTAGCCGAAAGAATCTTGTTACCGTAGTTATAGTCGATCAGGAACGACAGATTGAATCCACCGAAGATAAATTCGTTGTTCAGACCACCATACAACGTTGGCAGCACGGTTCCCATGTTAATCAGATCACCACGAACCGGAAGGCCCGATGCGTCGACGATGATCTGGCCATTCGATGCGTATTTGTAATCGTAGGCCCGAATCTGCGGCCCGGCTTCGCCTACCACAAAGGCCGTGATCGCATTACCCAGCGTAGCCCGGTTTGATCCTAAGCTAATCGGGTTATTGTTAGCGTCGGTCTGGAGAACCTTGTTGTGTACCGACGTCAGGTTGAGCGACACGTTCCAGGCCAGTTTGCTTGTTTTCACCGGCGTACCCGTCAGCAACAGTTCAAGTCCCGTATTCTGCACCGAACCCGTACCAACCACGCCACTCGTGTAACCGGTCGATGCGCTGTAGTTTGCCGGCAGAATTTCGTTACGTGTTTTCTGCGTGTAAACCGCGGCATCAAGTCCCAGGCGATTGCCGAAGAACTTCAGTTCAAGACCCACTTCCAATTCGGTCTTGGTAAATGGCTTCAGGAACAGGTTCGGTAGGTTCGAGTTGAAATTACCGGTAGGGATTCCGTTCAGCGCGCTGCCTACACCATAATAAACGCTGGTTCCGTACGCTGTCGTCGGCTCACCGCTGGTCACGGCATAACCAGCCCGCAGTTTACCGAAACTCAGGTTAGGCACTTTCACTAGGTCCGTGAAAACCAGAGCCGCGTTTACCGACGGGGTGAAGATACCCCGGTTGGCGCTAGGCAAGGTCGAATAGGTATCGTAACGACCCGTTGTGGTCAGGTTTAAAAAGTTTTTATACCCTAAATCAACGCTGTAATAACCCGACTGTACTTCTGTGTTGGCTACTTCGTAGTTCCGGTTAAAATTCACTACGTTGTTGAAGCTGTACAGGCCAGGCAGTACAAATGGACCACCGCCAATACTGATTTTTTCGTATTGGTTCTTGCGGATATTACCACCTACGAGGGCGTCGATGGTGAAAGCCGGTGTGATTGCTTTGTTGATACCAACCAGCCCATCGATGTTCAGTTCCGTGCGCTGTGCGTTCGATAGTTCATTCAAGCCACCGGAGCCGAGCAAAATACCGTCCTTGAACTGATACGAATAATCCGTTCCGTAGGGCGTTACGTTGTTGATACGATCGTTAGAGTTGTCATATCCTACCCGAGCCTGCGCGTAAATCCAGCTGGCGAACTGATACTTGGTCGAAATCATCGAGATCAGGCGCTTCCGGTTTACGTCATTGATATACTTGTTAATGACGAAGTACGGATTAGTTACGTAGTTGTCATCGCTAAAAACAACCTCACGACCTGTTGTCGGATTGTAACCAGGTGCCAAAATCCGCTCGTCGATGTTGGTAGCCAGCAGGTAGCCGTTGTTTGCGTTCAACGGACCATCGCTCAATTGGGGTTTGGCTGTGATACGCTCATCGATGTAGTTGGCCAGCAAACTGACACTCAACTTAGAGGTGATGTTCTGATCCGCCGTTACGTTAAACGTTTTGCGGACCAGGCCACTGTTCGGAAGCGTCGACTTATTATCCAGGTTCGAAGCCGAAATCCGGAATGAGCCATTATCGCCCCCCTTCGTTACCGACACCGTGTTAGTGAAGTTAGAACCCGTTCGGTAGAAATTTTTAACGTTGTTCCGCTGAGCCGAGTAAGCGTACTGATTGCCATCGAACTGAATAACCTGAGAGCCATCCAGTTTAGCACCCCAGCTCATGCGGGCGGTTTGTTGAGCACCCACCACAGTAGTCGGTTTCAAACCACCCATACCCTGCCCATATTCATACTGAAAATCAGTAAAATTGATTGGACTGTCAGCCGTTAGGTTCGCATTATATTCGATTGAAAAGTCGCCTTTTTTGCCCTTGCGGGTCGTGATCAGAATAACCCCGTTAGACGCTCGTGCTCCGTACAGAGCCGAAGCTGACTGCCCCTTAAGAACCGTCATGTTCTCGATGTCATCTGGGTTAAGGTTACCAAGACCATCGCCACCATCGGCACCGCCCCACTCACCGGCACTACCCCGCTGGGTATTGTCCATGGGCACCCCGTTGATAACGATCAAGGGCGAACCGGCCGAGTTGATACTGGGCATACCCCGCATCAGAATCTTTGCCGTACTGCCAGGACCGCCATTCGTACCTTTTACGTTTAGGCCAGCTACCCGACCCGCCAGCGAATTACCGATGTTATTTTCCCGGGCTTTATTCAGCACGTCAGCATTGACAGTCGTTACGGCATAACCAATAGTACGGGCTTCTCTCGATACACCCAGCGCGGTCACAACCACTTCGTTCAACGTAGCATCGCCAGGTGTCAGCTTGACGTTGATGACTGACTTGCTACCAACAATAATTTCTTCCTTGTTGTAGCCGATGTAAGAAAACACCAGTACATCTTCTGCACTGGTCACGTTGATCCGGTAATTACCATTGGCATCGGTATTGGCACCCTTGCTGGTACCTTTAACGGTCACAGTCGCACCGGCCAGTTCATTTCCTTTTTCATCCTGCACTTTACCGGTAATAACCAGGTCGGCAGCAAACGATGATACGGTCAGGAACAGAATAGTTCCTAACACAAGCAAAGCCCTGGAAAAGGTTCTTTGTAGCATTAATTTCATAGATCTTAGTTGATTAGTTTTGTGCAAATTCAAATGAACTCACTGGAAAGCCGGAATTGCAGATCAATAGTTGTTTTACCAAACCATTACTTGGTTATCAATCATCGACTGAACGAAGGGCAATTGAATACTGAATCCCGGACACGCTGCTTCATTCCCTTAAAATTTGTTAGGTTAGTACCATATTTATTCTTCTTTTTTCCGTTGAGAAACAATGCTTTAGCATATACGCCTGTTGGATCAACACGCCCTATATTATTCTGCCCTCATAAAATTTAAAACAAATATATTCTTCTTTATTAAATTATTTTAGAATTATAATCACCTTTTAAGAAACTATCTAATTACACAGGTATTTTCAATATAATAAACAATCATACTACAAATACAAATTAGATTTATCCTATTGCAAGGAGACAGATAGTGAACTGCATGTTAACGGTGTATGCACAGCATCTGTGACCAATCACCTGTTCATAACGTGTTACACACATACTAGAAATCCATGTTTTTGAACCCGTTATAAACAATACCAACGCTTTAAAACGCAACGTGCCGGTCAGCTTGTGGCTGACCGGCACGACTATTTCATCAGGTGGCACCTACCTACTCTCCCACTTGTGACAGCAGTACCATCGGCAGTACGGGGCTTAACGACTCTGTGCGAAATGGAAAGAGGTGTTCACCCGCCTTACCAGCACCAACC
>Ga0160428_1000996_pt1 | contig 24592 bp, 18 predicted proteins | sample SolpanmetagenomM_FD_108198 | JGI IMG/M metagenome (GOLD analysis project Ga0160428, IMG submission 108198) | Solar panel surface microbial communities from Lawrence Berkeley National Laboratory, California, USA - M | ecosystem: Engineered > Built environment > Solar panel > Unclassified ... | reverse complement strand
CGTGATGGTGTTGGTGCCGCTCCAGCTGAAGCCCGGGCGGCCGACGCCGACGCCGTAGCGCAGGGCTTGCCCGTTGCCGAGCACGAGGTAGAGGCGGCGCTCGGCCGTCGAGACCACGATCGTGCCCGGGGCGTAGGGTGCGTTGAACGCCACGACCTCGCGGGGGATCGGCTGGACCTGGGCCTGCGGCGCGGACTGGACGCCCTGGCCGTAGCCGGGGGCGTACGTGCCCTGGTAACCGTACTGACCCTGATCGGAGTAGTACTCGTCGGTGTTGTCCGTTCCGAAGGGATCGTACGACGAGGCCGCGAGGGCGGGCGTCGTGGCAAGAACAGCGGCGCCGAGGAGCGCGGCGAGAGCGGTGACCCTGGTCTTCATGAGTGGCCTACCTGTGCAATAACCTTTGCCATTACAAGCGTGAGCATAGGCTGGCAGTTCCACGCACGAGCCGATAATTTGCTGTACGGAGGAATACGCAGGCCGGTTCGGCCGTGCCGGGGCGGCGCCGTTCACTCCACCTCGTCGGTGTGGACGTCGAACCGCGCCAGATGCGCGTAGCCGAAATTGGTCGAGATGGCGCAGTCGGTGGCGTCGCGACCGCGGGCCATGACGATGCGGCCGATGCGCGGGCGGTTGTGCCGGGCGTCGAACGTGTACCAGCGCGGCCCCTCCGGCCCGTGGAGATAGACTTCGAACCACGCGGAGAAGTCCATCGGCGCCGGATCCTTCGGGACGCCGATGTCGCCGAGGTAGCCGGTGGCGTAGCGTGCCGGGATGTTCATGCACCGGCACAGGGTGATCGCCAGATGGGCGAAGTCCCGGCACACGCCCTCGCGCTGCATGAAGGCGTCGTGCGCGCTGCGCGTCGCGTCGGCGCGCTGGTAGTCGAAGCGGATGCGCTCATGCGTGTAGTCGACGATCGCCTGGACGCGCGCCCAGCCTTCCGGAGCGCCGCCGAACAGCGACCACGCCGTCTGCGAGAGCTTGTCGGTGTCGCAGTAGCGCGAGCCCAGGAGGAAGATGAGGACGTCGTCCGGCAGGTCCTGCACCGGGATCTGCCGCGCCTCCGGCACGACCGGATCGGGGGTTCCGGAATCCGCGACCGTGAAATCCGCCGAGATCGTCACCTGCCCGGGCGGCACGACGAGGCGGTGGCAGATGTTGTCGAAGCCGTCCCGGTATTCGCGCGCCTCGAGGGGCGGATCGAAGGTGATCACCTGCGGTGTCAGAACGTCCCCCAACCGCGAGGGATGGACGCTGAGCATCAGGATCATCGGCGTCGGCTGCGACAGCGTGAAGGCGATATCGAAACCCGTCCTGATCTTCATCGCGGCCACCTTGCCCTGTCGCCTTCCGCGCGGAGACGCCACGCACGCTCGTTCAGAATCCCGGGGTTCAACGCGCCGCATCGGGGGGAGGCCCCTGCGCGGTGCGGGACGTCGTCGCGTCCGCCGGCAGGGCGATCACGTCGACCTCCACGCGCATGCCCAGATCGTCGCTGGCGAGACCGAAGAAGGAGCCGTGCAGCGGCACGGCCTGCGCGGGGTTGCGCGCCACCGCCACGCGGATCAGGTCGCGGTTGCCGACGATTCCGTTCGTGGGATCGAACTCCACCCAGCCGGCACCCGGGAGATAGACCTGCAGCCACGCGTGGGTGGAGCCGCCGCCCACGTGGCGGGCGCGGTCGTTCCGGGGATTGTAGAGGTAGCCGGACACGAACCGGGCGGCCATGCCCAGGGCCCGCACCCCCTCCATCATCAGCACCGCGAAGTCGCGGCAGGATCCGACCTTGCTGCGCAAGGTGGTCAGCGGATCCTGCACGCCCTTCTCGGACCGGGCGAGGTAGGTGAAGTTCGCCCGGACGCTGCGCGTCATGGCGGCCAGCAGATCCTGCGTGGGGATCCGCCCCTGGACCGGCAGGAAGCTGCGCGCCCAGGCGTCGATATCGTGGTGTGGATCCGGCCATTGCCGCTCGATGGAACGGGCGAGGTCCGGCATGTCCTCCGCGCCGTATCCGAACGGGTAGTGGGTCGCGTGGGGCGCGAGCGGGAAGACCGGCGCATGTTCCGGCGTGTGTTCGAGGGTGATGCCGCAGGCGAAGGTCAGCGTTTCCGCCCGGGTGTCGAAGGTCGTCACGGCGACGCAATTGCCGAACACGTCGAACATCCAGCGCAGGGAGGCCGGCTCGGGGGTGACGTCGAGCGTCGCCTCGATCAGACGCTGGTCGTAGCTGTCGCGCGGCCGGAACATGATCCGGTGCTCTCCGAAGGCGACCGGGCGCCGGTACCGGTAGACCGTGCGGTGGCGGACGGACAGGATCGGCAACTTCTCGGGCTCCGGGCTGTCACCGACTCGGAGACCAGCCATGCAAGGGGCGGGCCCAGCGCGGCCGACCGACGGCCGGAAAATCCGGCGATCCGGTCTTTTCGGGGAGGCGCGGCGCACTCGCGATCGGGGCCCACGCCGTTCGACCCCGGTGAACAGCGCCGCCGTCCCGGCAAGACGGCGGCGAAGGGCGATGGCGGCGCAAGCGCCTCAGATCACCGGCGGAGCCGACTCGGCGGCGGCGCGCTCAGCCTCGACCAGCACGTCGAAGGGGCGCCACGGCTTGGCGATGAACACGGCCTCGGCCGGCAGGTCGGGGCGCGGCAGGCCGTGGCCCGAGGTGATCACCAGCCGCGCCCGGGGCCACAGGGTCGCCACCGCGCGGGCGAGCTGGAGCCCGTCCATCTGACCGGCCAAGCGGACATCGGCGAAGACCAGGGCCACGTCGCCGCCGCGCGCCTGCAGGACCGACAGCGCGGCCTCGGCGCTGTCGCATCCGACCACGTTGAGCTCGGTCTCCTCCAGGAGGGTCTCGGCCAGGGCGCGAATCTCGGGATCGTCCTCCACCACGAGGGCGAGGCGCGGGGGCTCGGCCTCGAGCGTCACGACCGGCGGCTCGTGCCGGGCGGACGCGTCGTCCTCGGTCTGGCGGACGCGGCGGACCAGCGCGGCGAGGTGCTCGGGCACGCCCTCGGTGACGAGGTTGTCGTAGAACGAGGCCAGTGTCCGTCCGATCTGATCGAGCGGAAGGCCTGGGGACAGCGTATCGGTGAGCGGCAGGGGTGCGCTCGTCTGGTGCTTTTTCAAGGACTCCCCCCGAAGTCGTACAGTCACGGACATGCAGAACGCGGCGCCTGGGGAGGAAAGTCGGCAATCCGCCCCTGGTTGCGCGGGGAAATCCGAAACCCGCCTGGCTTTCGGGAGCGTTATTGCGTGGCGAGGCCGGTCTCGGCGTCCGCGTAAGCCATGATGCCCGAGACCGCGCGGACGTTCTGATAGCGCGAGCCGCGGGTGCTCATCATCGCCTCGAACTTCTCGTGGACCTGCGCCACCGAGAGGCTCAGCGGCTTCCGATGGCGGCCGCGCCCGACGAAGCGCCCGGCGGCGAAGAAGATCGAGCGGTTGGCGCGCGCCGGTCCCGGAAGCAGCACGGCGGCGGCGGCGGCCGGCTTGTTGACGACGTTGGCGAGGAACTCTCCGGCGTCATCCACACCCAGGAAGTGGGCGAGGTAGACCTCGCCGAGGGTCAGCTCGCGCCCGATCCGCTGGGCGATGCGGCCGGCGTCGCGCTTGAGCATCTCGCCGGCCATCAGCGCCGACAGGTAGGGGTCGCGGCGCAGTTCCAGAACGCGGGCGCGCTCGGCCGCGTCGGTGATCACCGGCCGATCGTTGGCGTCGGCCGTGACCAGCGCGGCCTCCTTCTCCAGCCCGTATTTCGGGCCGAAGTCGCGCACCACCCCGAGCCACGTGCGCTCGATGAACTGGTAGAGGCCGGTGGCCGACGAGGTCTTGGCCTGGACCGCGGTGACGAAGCTCGACTCCTTGTCGGCCACCGCCATCAGCAGCACCGGATCGGTCTGAACGGCCTGCGCGGCCCGCACGATCGTCTGCACGAGGTGGCGCCGGATCTTCATCGGGCCGAATTCGAGGATGTCGTTGGGGTCGCCGGCCGCACTCTCCGACAGCAGGAAGTCGTACGAGACCCGGTCCACCGTGTTGGAGCCGATATCGGTGTCGAGGTCGTGCACCGCGGCGAAGCTGGCGGAGGCGCGCAGCGGCGTCTGCTCCAGATCGGTATCGGTGGCGAGGGCGACGGTGTGGATGCGCGGGCGCGGCATCGGCAGTTCGGTCGCGGCCTGCGCGGTGGACACCGCCGTCGACAGCCCGACCTTGCCGAGATCGACACCCGATCCGATCAGGGCCGCGCTGAGGCCCCCGGCGATCAGCGACACCGTGAGCAGGGAGCGGAACAGCGCGGGGCGGCTGCCATGGGCGCGGCCCAGCATGGGCTGCGCGGCGATCACGTCGGCATGGCGGGCGCCGAAATGGCGCTGGTTGCCGGTGATGGTCCTCGGCGATCCGACCGTGCGGCCCTGCATCGTTATCCCGACTCTCCACACGCCGCTGCGGCGCTACGGACACACCATCGCTTGACAGATGTGGCGACAACACGGCCGCGCTTGTGGCCGAGTTGCGGCGTCCCGGGGAGATTTCGCGGCGGGCCGCCCGTGACTCGCGCGGGATCCCTCCTTAAGAGGGCGCCATGCGGGTGCCGCGCGGAAGCGCGCGGCCGCCCTTTCCCCGTGTGTCCTGCCAGAGTCAGCCCTGATGAGCGGCGTCAACGAGATCCGGTCGACCTTCCTCGACTACTTCGCGAAGGCGGGGCACGAGGTCGTGCCCTCGTCGAGCCTCGTGCCGAAGAACGATCCGACACTGATGTTCACGAACGCCGGCATGGTGCAGTTCAAGAACGTCTTCACCGGGATGGAGAAGCGCCCCTACGACCGGGCGACGACCGCTCAGAAATGCGTGCGCGCCGGCGGCAAGCACAACGATCTCGACAATGTCGGGTACACGGCGCGCCACCACACGTTCTTCGAGATGCTCGGCAACTTCTCGTTCGGCGACTACTTCAAGGACCGCGCCATCGAGCTGGCCTGGACGCTGATCACCAAGGAGTTCGGCCTCAAGTCGGACCGGCTGCTGGTCACCGTCTACGCGGACGACGACGAGGCCGCGGGCCTCTGGAAGAAGATCGCCGGCTTCTCCGAGGACAGGATCATCCGGATCGGGACCTCCGACAATTTCTGGCAGATGGGCGATACCGGCCCCTGCGGTCCGTGCTCGGAGATCTTCATTGACCAGGGTCCCGCGCTCCAGGGCGGCCCGCCCGGCTCCCCCGACGAGGACGGCGACCGATTCCTGGAATTCTGGAACCTCGTGTTCATGCAGTACGAGCAGCTGGAGCCGGGTTCGCGCAACCCTCTCCCGCGGCCGTCGATCGACACCGGCATGGGCCTGGAGCGCATGGCGGCGATCCTCCAGGGCGTGCACTCCAACTACGACACGGACCTGTTCCGCGCCCTGATCGATGCCGTCGCGCACGCGGTCTCGCGGGCGCCCGAGCCGGCGACGATGGCCTCCTACCGGGTGATCGCCGACCACCTGCGCGCCGCGTCGTTCCTGGTGGCGGACGGCGTTCTGCCGGGCAACGAGGGCCGCGGCTACGTGCTGCGCCGGATCATGCGCCGGGCCATGCGCCATGCCGAGATCCTGGGGGCCCGCGAGCCCACCATGTTCCGCCTCGTGCCGACCCTGGTGCGCGAGATGGGGCCGGCCTATCCCGAGCTGATGCGGGCCGAGAGCCTGATCGGCGAGACCCTGAAGCTGGAGGAATCCCGCTTCCGGCGCACCCTGGAGCGGGGCCTGTCGATCCTCGACGCCGAGAGCCGCGACCTCAAGGACGGCGACAAGCTCTCGGGTGACACCGCCTTCACCCTCTACGATACCTACGGCTTCCCCCTCGACCTGACCCAGGACGCCCTCAAGGCCCGGGGCATCGGCGTCGACACCGACGCCTTCGCGGCGGCGATGCAGCGCCAGAAGCAGGCGGCCCGCGAGGCCTGGAAGGGCTCGGGCGAGGCCGCCACCGAGACCGTGTGGTTCGGGCTGCGCGAGCGCGTCGGCGCCACCGAGTTCCTGGGCTACGAGACCGAGACCGCCGAGGGCATCGTCACCGCGCTCCTGCGCGACGGCGCCGAGGCGCAGAGCCTGGAGGCCGGTCAGACCGGCCTCGTCCTCGTCAACCAGACGCCGTTCTACGGCGAATCGGGCGGTCAGGTCGGCGATACCGGCCTGATCCTGGCGCCGGGCGTGCGGGCGCGCATCACCGACACGCAGAAGAAGCTCGGCGACGTGTTCGTCCACCACGTGACCCTGGAGGAGGGGCGCCTGAGCCTCGACCTGCCGGTGGAGCTGAAGGTCGACAACGCCCGCCGCAGGGCGATCCGTGCCAACCACTCGGCCACCCACCTGTTGCACGAGGCCTTGCGGCAGGTCCTGGGCGACCACGTCGCCCAGAAGGGCTCGCTGGTCAGCCCCGACCGCCTGCGCTTCGACATCAGCCATCCGAAGCCGATCGAGGCGGACGAACTCGCCCGGGTCGAGGACATCGCCAACGCGGTGCTGCTCCAGAACGTCCCCGTGGTGACCAAGCTGATGGCAGTGGACGACGCGATCGCGTCCGGCGCCCGGGCGCTGTTCGGCGAGAAGTACGGCGATGAGGTGCGGGTGGTCTCCATGGGGCTGCCGGTCGACGGCGAGGCCGCCCAGGGCCGGCCGAAGACCTTCTCCGTCGAGCTCTGCGGCGGCACCCACGCGGCGCGCACCGGCGATATCGGGGCGATCACCGTCGTGGCGGAGAGCGCCGTGGGCGCGGGCGTCCGCCGCATCGAGGCGCTGACGGCGGACGCGGCGCGCCGCCACCGCGCCGAGGAGGCGCGGACGCTGGCGGCCCTCGCCGGCATTCTCAAGGCCCCGGTCTCGGAGGCGCCCGACCGCCTCACGGCGCTGATGGAGGATCGCCGCCGCCTGGAGCGCGAACTCGCCGAGACCCGCCGCAAGCTCGCCATGGGCGGCGAGGGCGGCCCGGGCTCAGGGGCGCGGCAATCCGAGATCGGCGGCGTGGCCTTCCGCCGCTCGGTGATCGAGGGGCTCGACATGCGCGACCTCAAGCCGATCGTCGACGAGGAGAAGAAGCGCCTGGGCTCCGGCATCGTGGCGGTGGTCGGCGTGGGGCCGGACGGCAAGGCTGGGCTGGTGGTCGGCGTCACCGACGACCTGACCGCGCGCTACGACGCCGTCGGCCTCGTGCGGGCCGGCGCCGGGGCGCTGGGCGGCAAGGGCGGCGGCGGCCGCCGCGACATGGCGCAGGCCGGCGGTCCCAACGGCGCGGGTGCGGAAGAGGCCCTCGACGCCGTCGAGCAGGCCCTGACCGAGGCCGCCTGAGGCGGGGGCGGCCGGGCCGCCCTAGCCAGCAGCGTGGCCAGCAGCGTGGCCAGCGCCCTGGCCAGCATCGTGGCCGCGGGGGATCACTTCACCCGCGTCCAGGTCTGCCGCTTGCAGAAGACGCTCATCACGCAGCCCGCCACCTCGAGGGAGTTGGCGCCCGTGAGCTTGAGCGAGCCGGAATAGGTCTTGCCGTCGTTCGGGTTGTAGAGCGAGCCCGAGAAGCCGCCGCCGTCGGCCTGCGGCGCGTTCAGGATCTGGATGCCGACGACGCTGCGGGTGCGCTGGGCCGGATCGGGATTCTTCTCGTCGAGCCCCTTGCCGGGGGCGCTCACGATCGTCCCGCAGAAGCCGCCGCCGCAGGGCGTGATCCGGACCCGCGACGTGCCGGTCTCCGTGAGCCAGGTCCCGGACGGGTCGGCGGCCTGCGCCGGGCCGCAGAGCAGGCCGGCCGCCAGCGCCGCCAGAACCGTGGGACGTACCGTGAAACGCATCCTGTTCCTCCCGTTGTCAGGTCATCGTGTCGATCAGCGGGACGCCCGGGGCAGCGCGCTGCCCAGGTAGGTCTCCACGACCTCGCAGAAGGGCTGCCCGGCGCCGGTCGATAGCACGGCGTCGACCTCGAACAGCGGGTCGGTCGGTCCCGCCTCCGCGCCGCGGCCCGGGCCGCGGACCGCCACCGTGCTGCGCACCGGAGCCAGGGAGCGTACCACCCGGCCGAAGGGCGTGCGGGTGCCGTCCAGGGTGGCGTTCATCTCGGGCGTCAGCCGGGCCGGCACGTACCAATTGTCCGCCTCCGACAGGACGCGGTCCCCGCAGGCGAGGCGGACGCGCCGGTACCGCACGGGCTCGTCCGGGCCGATCGCCAGCCGGGCCCGCTGCGCGACGGAGAGCGGCTTGTCCGGGACGGGCAGCCGCTCGGCGACGAGGTGCGGATCGGCCGCGAGCGCGTGGTCGGCGCACCAGCTCTCGAGGGCGAAGGTCGCGCTGTGCGCGGCGAGGATCCGGCTCCTCAAGTCGGCGATCAAGGCGTCGTCGCGCGGTTCGGGTGCGGCCTCGCGGGCGGGCGCAGCCTGCGCCAGGGCACTGCGCGGCGCGCTCACCGCCAGCGCCGACAGAGAAACGGCGAGCAGGAGGCGGCCCGGCAAGCTTTTCCGCGCCGCGCGGAGGGCCCGATCAAGTCGAAGCCCAGTCGAGGCCGAACGTTGGAGCGACCGTCCGCAGCGCCACGGCATCTCGACACGTATCCTCCCGAACGCGGCGCCGGCTTCAGCACGGCGGCCGCCGCGTCGATGCCCGGCGATACGCGCGGGTCGAGACGATTCTCGATCCGCGGTGCGGCCGTGCGCGAGATTTAGCCAGGAAAACCCGAGCGGTCGAGATGGCCGGGGCGCGCCGGCACCGATCGCGTGGCGTCGCCGGGCCCGGCGGAGCCCCCCGCGCGGCGGCACACCCCGAGGAGGGGATCGGGCGGGGCCTCGATCCGCACGGCGTCAGGCCCGACGCGCCGGGGCGGGGAGATCGGTGCAGAGGCCGAGGGCGACTTCGGCGGTCAGGCCGATCGTCTCGCCCAGCGTCGGGTGCGGGTGGATCGTGCGGCCGATATCGGCGGCGTCCGCCCCCAGCTCGATGGCCAGGGCGATCTCGCCGAGCATGTCGCCCGCGCTCGGGCCGACGAGGGCGCCGCCGACGACCCGCTTGGTCCCCGCGTCGAACAGCAGCTTGGTCAGGCCGTACTCCGCGCCGTTGGCGATGGCCCGCCCCGAGGCCGCCCAGGGAAAGCGCGCCACCTCCACGGCCCGGCCGGCCGCCCTGGCGGCGGTCTCGGTGAGGCCGACCCAGGCGATCTCCGGATCCGTGTAGGCCACGGAGGGAATCACGGCGGCGTCGAAGCCGGCCCGGTGGCCGGCGGCCACCTCGGCGGCGACGTGGCCCTGATGGACGGCCTTGTGGGCGAGCATCGGCTGGCCGACGAGGTCGCCGATGGCGAAGATGTGGGGCACGCCGGTGCGCATCTGCGCGTCGACGGGAACGAAGCCGTTCTCCACCGCCACCCCGGCGGCTTCGAGCCCCAGGCCCGGGCCGTTCGGGCGCCGGCCCGCCGCCTGGAGGACGAGGTCGTAGGTCTGCGGCTCGGCCTCGCCCCCCAGCGCGACCGCGATGCCGTCGGCACCGGCCGTCGCGGACACGACCTCGGTCCCCGTGAGGATTCGGTCGAACCGGTGCGCGTTGCGCTTCATCCAGACGGCCACCAGGTCGCGGTCGACGCCCTCCAGCAGGTTCGGCAGGCGCTCGACCACGTCGACCCGGGCGCCCAGGGCGCTGTACACGGTCGCCATCTCCAGGCCGATGATGCCGCCGCCGATCACCAGCAAGCGCTTCGGCACGAAGGGCAGCTCCAGCGCCCCCGTCGAATTCACGATCCGCGGATCCTCCGGCAGCATCGGGAGGGCCACCGGGGACGAGCCCGCGGCCACGATGGCGCGGGCGAAGGCGAGGCTCCGCTCCCCGCCGGCGTGGAGCGCGACCGCGACGGTGGACGCCCCGGTGAAGCGCGCGGTGCCGCGGACCACCTCGACCTTGCGCTGGCGCGCCATCTGGGCGAGCCCGTCGGTGAGGCGGCGCACCGTCCCGGCCTTGAAGGTCCGCAGCTTCTCGAGGTCGATTGTCGGGGCACCGAAGCTGATCCCGTGCGCGGCGAGGCGCGCGGCCTCCTCGGTGACGGCGGCCACGTGGAGCAGCGCCTTCGAGGGGATGCATCCGACGTTGAGGCAGACGCCGCCGAGCGTCGCGTCGCGCTCGACGAGGATCACCCGCTGGCCGAGATCGGCCGCCCGGAAGGCGGCCGCGTAGCCGCCGGGGCCGCCGCCGACGACCAGCACGTCGCAGGACGGGCCGCCGCCCTCGCCGGGCGGCGGGGCCGCCGTCGCGGGCGCGGGGACCGGTTGCCCGGTCCCCGATCCGGGCTGGGCGCGGGATTGCGCCGCCGGCTCCTCGGCCGCGAGGCGGGCGACGAGCGTGCCGGCCGAGACCGTGTCGCCGAGGCCGACCAGCATCTCCACGAGGCGGCCGGCGACCGGAGAGGGGATGTCCAGGGTCGCCTTGTCGGATTCGACCATCAGCAGGGTCTGGTCCTTGGCGATCGACTGGCCGGGGGTGACCGGAATCTCGATCACGGGGACGTCGGCGTAATCGCCGAGATCGGGCACGCGGATGTCGATGGTCTCGGGCATGGGGGGTGCGGTCACAGGAGGGCGCGGCGCAGGTCCGAGAGGACCGAGGCCACATGGCCGAGGAAGCGGGCGGCGGCGACGCCGTCCACCACGCGATGGTCCCACGACAGGCTGAGCGGCAGGATCAGGCGCGGCTGGAAGGCCTTGCCGTCCCACACCGCCTCCGTCCGCGAGCGCGCGGCTCCCAGGATCGCGACCTCGGGGGCGTTGATGATCGGCGTGAAGCCGTCGCCGCCAATCCCGCCCAGCGACGAGATCGAGAAGCAGCCGCCCTGCATGTCGGAGCCCGCGAGGGTTCCGGCCCGGGCCTTCTCGGCCATCTCGGCCATCTCGGTGGCGATCTCGATCAGTCCCTTACGGTCGCAGTCCCGCACCACCGGGACCATCAGGCCCTTGGGCGTGTCCACCGCAAAGCCGACATGGACGTAGTCCTTCAGCACGAGGTCGCCACCTTCCAGGGAGGTGTTGAACCGCGGATGGGCGCGCAGCGCCGAGGCCGCCGCCTTGATCAGGAACGCCACCATGGTGACCCGGGCGGGGGGCGTGCGCGACTCCTTGTTCAGGCCCACGCGGAACGATTCGATCTCGGTGACGTCGGCCCGGTCGAAATTGGTGACGTGCGGGATCGTCAGCCAGTTGCGGCTGAGATTGGCCCCCGAGAGGCTCTGGATGCGTGACAGCGGCTCGCGCCGCACCGGACCGAACTTGGCGAAATCCACCTGCGGCCAGGGCGGCAGGCCGGCACCGATCCCGGATGCGGCGACGGGCTGACGGGCGGGCGCGGCGAGCGCCGCCTTGACGAAGGCGTGCACATCCTCGCGCAGGATCCGTCCCTTCGGCCCGGTGGCCGGCACGCCGTCGAGGCCCACGCCGAGTTCGCGGGCGAGCAGGCGGACCGACGGGCTGGCATGCACGTCGCCCCGGGTCGCGGGGATCGGATGATCGGGCTCGGCTCCGGGCGCGGCACCGGGCGCGGCACCGGTCTTCCCTCCGCCCGCGGCGGGGGAGGGCGGCGCGGGAACCGGGTCGGGGGCGGAGAACGACGGGGCCGAGCCGGGCGGGGACCCGCCCGCCGGGCCCGCCTCTTCCGGGCGCCCGGCTCCCCTCTCCCGATTCTCGCCGACGGGAGCGCCACCCGGCTCGGAGGGGGGCGGAAGGGCGCCCGCCGCCGCCGAAGCATCGCCCTGCGCAGGCTCGACTGTCAGGATCGGCGTCCCTTCCGACACCTTCGTGCCCACCGCGACCAGCAACTCGCGCACGATGCCGGCCACCGGGGAGGGGACCTCCATGGTGGCCTTGTCGGATTCGATGCTGAGGATCAGGTCGTCCACCGCGAGGCGGTCGCCGGGCTTCACCAGAAGCTCGATGACCGGCACGTCCCGGTAGTCGCCGATGTCCGGGAGGGCGATCTGCAGCGCGGCGCTCATGGGGTGGAATTCCGGTTTCTGGAAGGTCGTGGCGGTCTGTTTGCGCCCGGGCAGGCGCGGGAATCGCGGGCCGTTTTGGATGGACCCCGTGCGACGGTCTGCCGGGTCTTCGTTCCGCCCCCTCATCCCGCGGTGCCGGAGCGGAGGCCTCGCAGGAGCCCTCCGGGGACCGCGCGGCCGGCGGGCGGGCTCCTGCGAGGCGCGCTGCGTGGGGTCACCGCCTTCAGATCGTCCAGGGGGCGGGCGCGTCCGTCGCGATGCCGTAGCGGCCGATCGCGTCCGACACCGTGGCGCGCGGCACCGTACCGGCCTCAGCGAGGGCGTGCAGGGCGGCGATGACCACGTGCTGGCGGTCCACCTCGAAGAAGCGGCGGAGCGCGCTGCGCGTGTCGCTGCGGCCGAACCCATCCGTGCCGAGCGCGACGAAGCGCGCGCCGACGTAGGACGCGATCAGCTGCGGGTAAGCCCGGACGTAGTCGGTCGCCGCGACGACCGGCGCCGTGCCCGGCAGCAGCGCCGCCACGTGGCTGACCGGTGCCTCGGCTTCCGGGTTGAGCATCGCCTGCCGCTCGGCCTCGCGGGCGTCGCGGGCCAGTTCGCTGAAGCTCGTCACGCTGAACACCTCGGCCGAGACGCCCCAGTCCCGCGCGAGCAGGTCGGCCGCCGCGATCACCTCCGGCAGGATCGCGCCTGAGCCGAGGAGGCGGATGGCGGCGGTTCCGGTCCCCGGCCCGGCTTCCGGCCCCGACAGGCGGTACATGCCCTTCAGGATCCCGGCCTCCACCCCTTCCGGCATGGAGGGCTGCGCGTAGTTCTCGTTCATGGCGGTGAGGTAGTAGAAGGCGTCCTCGCCCTCTTCCATCATCGCGCGGGTTCCGCGGTCGACGATCACCGCCATCTCGTACGCGAAGGCCGGATCGTAGGCGCGGCAGTTCGGGATCGCGGCCGCCGCCAAGTGGCTCGACCCGTCCTGGTGCTGCAGGCCCTCGCCGCCGAGGGTGGTGCGGCCCGCCGTGGCGCCGATCAGGAAGCCGCGGGCCCGCTGGTCGGCCGCCGCCCAGATCAGGTCGCCGACCCGCTGGAAGCCGAACATCGAGTAGTAGATGTAGAACGGCAGCATCGACAGGCCGTGGACGCTGTAGGATGTGGCCGCCGCCGTCCAGGACGAGATCGCCCCGGCCTCGGTGATGCCTTCCTCCAGGAGCTGCCCGTCCCGGGCCTCGCGGTAGTAGAGCATCGAGCCGGCATCCTCCGGCTCGTAGAGCTGGCCCTGCGGCGCGTAGATGCCGACCTGCCGGAACAGGTTGGCCATGCCGAAGGTCCGCGCCTCGTCGGCGACGATCGGGACGACGCGGGGCCCGAGGTCCTTGTGCTTCAGGAGGTTGCCGAACAGGCGCACCACCGCGGTGGTGGTCGACATCTCCTTGCCGCCGGCCTCCAGCGCGAAGCCCGCATAGGTCGAGAGCGCCGGTACCGCGACGGTCGGCGCGGTGCGGCGGCGGGCCGGCAGCACGCCGCCGAGGATCTCGCGGCGCTCGCGCAGGTAGCGCATCTCGGCCCCGTCCTCGGCCGGCTTGTAGAAGGCCAGGCCCTCGACCTGCGCGTCGGTGAGCGGCAGGGCGAAGCGGTCGCGGAAGGCGCGGAGCGCGTCGACGTCGAGCTTCTTGGCCTGGTGGGCGGTCATGCGCGACTCGCCCGCGCCGCCCATGCCGTAGCCCTTCTTGGTCTTGGCCAGGATCACCGTCGGGCGGCCCTTGGTGGTCTTGGCGGCCGCGAAGGCGGCGTAGAGCTTGCGGAAGTCGTGGCCGCCGCGTTTGAGGCGATCCACGTCGGCGTCCGACATGTGGGCCACGAGTTCGCGCACCTCCGGATCCTCGCCGAAGAAGTGGGCGAGGTTGTAGGCGCCGTCCTTGGCGCCCAGCGTCTGGTACTTGCCGTCGACGGTGTCGGCGAAGCGGCGCAGCAGGGCGTGGTTGGTGTCGCGGGCGAAGATCCCGTCCCACTCCGAGCCCCACAGCACCTTGATGACGTTCCAGCCGGCGCCCCGGAACAGGCTCTCCAGCTCCTGGATGATCTGGCCGTTGCCGCGCACCGGACCGTCGAGCCGCTGCAGGTTGCAGTTGATGACGAAGGTGAGGTTGTCGAGGTTCTCGCGGGCCGCCAGGGCGAGGCCGCCGATCGACTCGGGCTCGTCCATCTCGCCGTCGCCGAACACGCCCCAGACGTGCCGGCCGGACGTGTCGGCCAGTCCCCGGTCGGCGAGGTAGCGCATGAACCGCGCCTGATAGACCGCGTGGATCGGTCCGATCCCCATCGAGCCGGTCGGGACCTGCCAGAAATCGGGCATCAGCCAGGGATGCGGGTAGGAGCAGAGGCCGTCGCCCGCGATCTCCTGGCGGTAATGCTTCAGCTGCTCGTCGCTGAGCCGTCCCTCCAGGAAGGCGCGCGCGTAGACGCCGGGCGCCGAATGCGGCTGGAAGTAGACGAGGTCTCCGTCCGCCCCGCCCTTGAAGAAGTGGTTGAACCCGACCTCGAACAGCTCCGCCGCCGAGGCGTAGCTCGCCACGTGGCCGCCGAGTTCGCCGTAGGCCATGTTGGCGCGCACCACCATGGCCAGCGCGTTCCAGCGCATGATCGAGGTCAGCCGCTCCTCGATGTCGAGGTCGCCCGGATAGCGCGGCTGCTTCTCCAGGGGGACCGTGTTCCGGTAGGGCGAGTAGGGCAGCGCCTCGTCGAGGATGCCGATCTCCTTCGAGCGCCGCTCCAGGCGATCGAGGATGAAGCGCGCCCGGGCCGCGCCCTCGGTGCGGAACAGCGATTCCAGGGCGGCGAGCCAGTCCTGCGTCTCGGCCGGGTCGTGATCGACCTCGGCGGACCGCGCGATGGTGGCTTTCGGCGGAATGGCGTTCATCGGCGCGGGCTCCCCTGTTGCGCGGGATCATACGGACATCCCCGAGGGGCAACATACCGATTGTTTGCTTCCGCGGTCCGAATGCGGGATCAATCAACCGGGGGACGGCCGTTTCGCGGCAAATGGTTCCCCGGCCGGGGCCGGTGGAGGATGCCCGGCTCGTGATCGATCCGAGGCAAGCGGAGCGTGCGTTCATGGCCCAGCCCCCGGCAACCCTCGACGCCGCGAGCCTGCGGATCCTCGAGCGCCTCCAGCAGGACAGCGAGATCAGCATCGCGGAATTGGCCGAGCAGGTCGGTCTCTCGACCTCACCCTGCTGGCGCCGGGTCAACGACCTCAAGGAGGCGGGCATCATCCGGGGCTGCGTCGCCGTGGTCGACCCGCTGAGCCTGGGGCTCGCCGTGAACGTCTTCGTCCACGTCTCCCTGGAGAAACAGACTCAGGCGGCGCTCCAGGCCTTCGACGCGGCGGTGCGCAGCCGACCCGAGGTGATGGAGTGCTACCTGATGAGCGGCGAGGCCGATTACATGCTGCGGGTCGTCGTGGAGGATCTCGGCCAGTACCAGAAGCTCGTCCTGGACCACCTCACGCGCATTCCCGGCGTGGCCAACATCCGCTCCAGCTTCGCCCTGGGTCAGGTGAAGTACACCACCGCGCTGCCGCTCGGGCACCTGACCCGCTGATGTGGCTCGCCGCAAGCGGTACGAAGCCCGCAGTGGTCGCCGGGGACGTTGGTCTGCGTCTGAAGGTCTAAGATGCACCCTTCGTGCGCGCCGGAACCGGCCGCGAAGGGGGAGGATGGTGGAGCCTAACGGGATCGAACCGATGACCTCTTCCATGCCATGGAAGCGCTCTCCCAGCTGAGCTAAGGCCCCACTTTATCCGCCGCGGTTTGGGGTCCGCGGTGTCTCGCCGGTCCGGCTGGCGTCCGGCGAGGGCGGTTCTATAGGCGGCTCCCGCCGCGGACTCAACCCCTTTTTTTCGCGATTTTCCGGGGTCTCGTCGGAGAGGCGGTGAAAGCCTCAGCTTTCCTCGTCGTTCTCGATGTCGCCGTCGATCAGATCGGACACGTCGTCGTCGCCGCTGTCCTCCTCCTCGAGGAAGGTGTCGTCGTCGGCCTGGTCCCCATCCTCGGAGGTCTCGTCCTCCGGCGTCGGATCGGCCTCGTCCTCGGCGGCCTCGACTTCGTCGAGGGACACGAGCTCCGGACCCTTCTCGTCCGTCTCGTCCTCATCGTCGTTGTTGACCGGCGCCCGCGATACGATGGGGGCCGCCGCACGGCTGCTGGTCGCCACCGCCTGATAGACCGCGCCGCATTTCGGGCACACGGCGGGGTCGCGGGCGAGGTCGTAGAACTTCGCGCCGCAGCTCATGCACTGGCGCTTCAAGCCAAGTTCCGGTCGGGCCACGGGCGGACACCTCGTCGTCAATGCTGTCTTGGGGGAGGGGCCCCGTTAGTCGCGGGCGCTGCGCCTGTCAATCGAGCGGGTGCGCACGGCCTCTGCCCGGTCCGGTCCCGCGGAGCCCGCGGATGACGCGCGACATCACGCGTGTTAACCGCGCGGCGAATTCACGGTCCGATTGCAGTGCCGCGGCGACGCCGCGCGACGCACCGGATCCAGGTCCATCCCGAGCCCGAACGGACGTCCCGTGTCGCACGATTCGCCTCCCCAGCCCCTCACCGCCGCGCCGGGAGCGCCCCTGCGGGGGCGCCTTCGGCCGCCGGGGGACAAATCGATCTCGCACCGGGCGATGATCTTGGGGCTGCTCAGCGAAGGCGAGACGAGAGTCGAAGGGCTGCTCGAGGGCGACGACGTGCTGCGCACCGCCGCCGCCGCGAAAGCGCTCGGCGCCGCCGTGGAGCGTCTTGGCACGGGCCGCTGGCAGGTGCGCGGCGTCGGCATCGGCGGCCTGACCGACCCGGACACGGTGCTCGACTTCGGAAACGCCGGCACCGGCTCGCGGCTGATGATGGGCGTCGTCGGCGGCCAGCCGGTTACCGCGACCTTCGACGGCGACGCCTCCCTGCGCTCGCGGCCGATGCGCCGGATCCTGGACCCGCTGACCCGCATGGGCACGCAGGTCCTGGCCGAAGCCCCCGGCGGACGCGTACCCCTGACCCTGCGCGGCCTGAACGAGGCCATCCCGATCACCTACGAGACCCCGGCCGCCTCGGCGCAGATCAAGTCCGCCGTGCTGCTCGCCGGGCTCAACGCCCCCGGGATCACCACGGTGATCGAGGCGGCGGCGACCCGCGACCACACGGAGCGCATGCTGCGCCTGTTCGGCGCCACGGTCAGCGTGGAGCCGCACGGTCCGGGCGGTCACGGCCGCAAGGTCGCGCTCACCGGGCAGCCCACCCTGCGCGGCACCGACGTGGTGGTACCGGCCGACCCGTCCTCGGCCGCGTTCCCGCTGGTGGCCGCGCTGATCGTGCCCGGTTCCGACGTAGTGATCGAAGGCGTGATGATGAACCCGCTGCGCACCGGCCTGATCACCACGCTCCTCGAGATGGGGGCCGAGATCGAGCGGGTCGCCGAGCGGGAAGAGGGCGGCGAGACCGTGGCCGACCTGCGCGTGCGGGCGAGCCGTCTGAAGGGCGTCGACGTTCCGGCCGAGCGCGCGCCTGCCATGATCGACGAGTATCCGGTGCTGGCGGTCGCGGCGAGCTTCGCGCAGGGGCGTACGCGGATGAACGGTCTGCATGAGCTGCGCGTCAAGGAATCCGACCGCCTCGCGGCTGTGGCGGCCGGGCTTGCGGCCAACGGCGTTCGCCACACGGTCGAGGGCGACGACCTCGTGGTCGAGGGGGACGGGGCGGCGGCCGCCGGCGGCGGCACCGTCGCGACCCATCTCGACCATCGCATCGCCATGGCGTTCCTGGTGATGGGGCTCGCGACGCGCGATCCGGTCACGGTGGATGATGGCGCGATGATCGCGACCAGCTTCCCCAGCTTCCTGCCGAGCATGCAGGCCCTCGGCGGCCGGATCGGAGCGTGATCCGCATGCCGCTTCTCATCGCGATCGACGGTCCCGCCGCTTCGGGCAAAGGTACGCTCGCCAAGAGATTGGCCGGCCATTACGGACTGCCGCACCTCGATACTGGGCTTCTCTATCGAGCCGTCGCGCTGGCGCTGCTCGACGCCGGCCGCTCCCTCGACGATCACGCCGCGGCTGCCCAGGCCGCACGCACCCTCGACGCCGAGCGGCTCGACGATCCTCGCCTGCGCGAGCGCGCGATGGGGGAGGCGGCGTCGCGGGTCTCCGCCGTGCCGGAGGTTCGCGCCGGCCTGCTCACATGGCAGCGCCGCTTCGCCACCGATCCCCAGGGCGCCGTCCTCGACGGACGCGATATCGGCACCGTGGTCTGCCCTGATGCGGGCGTGAAGCTGTTCATCACCGCGTCATCGGAGGAGCGGGCCAGGCGGCGGCATCTGGAACTCGCAGGCCGGGGCGAGACCGCGGACTTCGCGGTGATTCTCGCCGACATCGAGGCCCGCGACGCGCGCGATGCGTCCCGGGCCGCCGCGCCCCTGCGCATGGCGGATGATGCGATCCGGCTCGACACGACCGACCTCGACGCAAACGCCGCCTTCGACGAGGCCCGGGCGATCGTGGAGCGCGCCCGGGGCACCATGTCCTGAGCGTCGCCGCGGCGCCTCGTGTTGACCCTTAGGGTCCGCTCACCTATTGCGGACGCGCCGTCCCCGCGAGGCTGTAGCAGGCGGGTGTGGGACGCGAGCGCGTAGCTCAGCTGGTAGAGCAACGGACTTTTAATCTGTAGGTCCTGGGTTCGAGTCCCAGCGCGCTCACCAGATTGTTCAGACACGTACCAGCACCAAAGAGGCTACGACCAAGAGCCTTTTTCACGTGCGCCGACAATGCGCGGTATGCTGAGCGCAGGCTCAAGCTTGAGATCAAGCAATATGCTGTTCACGCGCGAGCGCTGGAGAAAACGCTCGCTACCAACGCAGCGAATATCGGCGCCGCGAAGGAAGAACCGCGGTAGGTGATCATGTCTCGAGAGGGCTCGGTCTGAACCACCAGCCACGTGATAGTTGACGCCATGGTTTCCCGCCTCATCCGTATGTCAGAGAGGCGGATGAGCCGCTTCCACGGTGCGGCCCGCTCCGTTCTGTTCCTGCCGCCCAGCACGGCGCTCATACGCGGCGTTGCAGCCGTAACAGGCCGGCTGGAAGCGCCGGCGGCCCGGCGGGTGAGTGGACGTGCGCACCGTCGTGCGACGAGAACGCATCGCGCGGGGTGCTGCGATCTCCTGTCCCACCCAATCGGGCAGGCGATCTCCTTCGACAGGGGCACTTCAGTCCGGTTGATCCGCCTAATCACGACGAAGCCAGCAACGAAGTACGCCGGGTCGCCGTCGGTCCCGATCGGTTCCCGAAGCGCGTCGCGCCACAATGATTGCGGAGCAGAAGAGGTGGGATGCGCTTGGAGCAGCTCGTACTGCCGCTCAAAACCGGATGGTCGGCTTCGCGCCCAACTCAGTCATCCGGTGGCCCTCGGCGGCATCTCCGAAGGGGACGTCGGCTCGCGTCGGGACGGTGTTCGGGGGGGGGCGATCACCGGCGCCCAAACGATGGTCGCCTACCCGGAGCCGTTCATCCTGCGTGCGAACGCGGTGTCCCGCGCCGTCGGAGAGCTGAGGCGTTGCCATGGCGTTGATAACGTAACAGGCACATCGACTCAGGCGCCGGCTGTCGGACGCATCGCACAGGCGCCCTCAGGGCCCGGCCGTGCGATGCCAGCGACGATCGAAGGTCGCCTTCATGGCGATTGGGGCGGCTTACGGTCATCATCGGCGCGTGACCCAGTCGCTGCGTCCACGGGTGCACCGCTTGAACGGGAACCGTGGCGGAGCCACTCGATTGGCCGTGGAACGCATGGTGAGCCGCCAGTCGGGGGCGAAACGGCGCGACTGTCCCCACCCATCATTAGGTCCCGGTTCGGCTGCCAGGGGGTAGGTCCGGATGCTGGTCCGGAGCGTCCTGCATGGAAAACGGTGTAGCCACGGCGGTCCTCTGCGTCGTCGGTGGTGGCATCGCCGCCCAGGTTCTCGCCGCCAGGCTGCGCATCCCGGCCATCGTCCTCCTCCTCGCGCTCGGGTTCCTGGTCGGGCCCGTACTCGGCCTGCTGCATCCCACGCACGACTTCGGACCGAACCTACGACCCCTGATCGGCTTGGCCGTGGCCATCGTGGTGTTCGAGGGCGGCCTCGCGCTCGACTTCCGCGAGTTGCGGGCGTCCGGCGAGGGGGTGCTCCGGCTCACGGCCTTCGCCCTGCCCATCAACTTCGTCCTGGGCACGCTCGCCGCCCACCTGATCGGGGGGATGATGTGGGGACCCGCGTCCGTGTTCGGCGCCATCCTCGTCGTCACCGGGCCGACCGTGATCCTGCCGCTCCTGCGCCATGCCCGCCTGGAACGGCGTTCAGCCGCCTTCCTGAAGTGGGAAGCCATCGTCAACGATCCCGTCGGCGCGATCCTGACCGCGGTCGTCATCGAGATTTTGGTGGGTGTGCCCCACGGCGCCGGGGAGGATCCGGCCACCGCACTGACGCTTCACCTCGCGGAGGGCGTGCTGGTGGCCGGCGCCCTCGGTGTCGGCTCGGCAGTCCTGGTCGCCTGGGCGTTCCGGCGCGACCAGATCCCGGAGACACTGAAGACGCCGGTGCTGCTCGCGCTCGCGCTGGTCGCCTACGTCGTGCCGAACCTCCTGATGCACGAGGCCGGGCTGATCGGCGCGACCGTGTTCGGCATCGCGCTCGCGAACCGGCACGTGCCCGGATTGGCCGAACTCCGCCGCTTCAAGGAAAGCCTCGTCGTCCTGCTGGTGTCGTGCCTGTTCGTCGTGCTGACCGCCGACCTCGACCTCGCGGTCCTCGGCAAACTGTCCGTGCCGATCCTCGGGCTGACGGCCGCGATCCTGTTCGTGGTTCGCCCGGCGGCGATCTGGTTGGCTACGCTGCGCAGCGACCTATCCCGGCGGGAGCGCCTGTTCGTCGGCTGGATCGGGCCCCGCGGCATCGTCGCGGCCGCCGTCGCGGGGCTGGCCGGTCCCCGGCTCAGCGAGGCGGGGTATGCCGGTGGCGACCTGATCCAGCCCACCGTGTTCGCGGTCATCGTCGCGACCGTGCTCGCCCACGGCTTCTCTCTCGGACCGCTCGCCCGCCGGTTCGGCCTGTCGACTGCCGCCGATACCCAGCGGCTCGCCGTAGTCGGGGCATCGCCGTGGGCGAGCGATCTCGTCATCACTCTGCACCGGGCTGGCGTGCCGGTCGTGATCATCGACATCTACCCCGGTGCCATGCTGGCCGCACGGCAGGCGCGCGTGCCGACACTCCAGGCCGAACTCCTGTCCCGGCACGCCGAGGAAGGGATGGCCGACCATCCTCCGGATCACCTGCTCGCGGCGACCCGGGACGATCTCTACAACGCCCTCGTGTGCACGAGGCTCGCTCCGGAGATCGGTCGCGAGCGCGTCTACCAGATCGCCCCCTCGGAGAATCACCTGCTGCACGCCGATACCGGCGTCAGCCGGGATGCCCGCGGAAAGGTTTTCGGGAACGCTGACGCCAGCTTCGATGCGTTGGCCGGTCGGCACGAGGCCGGGTGGCGGTTCGTGGTGACTGAGCCGGATGACGTCGCTCGGCAGGACGACATCCATCTGCTCACCATCAAGGCCGGTGGAAGTCTCGAATTCGTCTCCCTCGATCACGGGGCGAACGAGGCTGCCGAGGGCGACCGGTCGCTGATCCTGCGGGCGCCAACCCTGCCAGCAATCGAGGTTCAGGATCGATTCGCTCAGGTCTCTGCCTGATCGGCGGCGTCCAGCGGGATTGATCCCTCCCGATTGCGGGCTACAGCCGCACCGGCCTTGGAAGCCGTGTCGGCCGTCCTCACCTTGGCTCCATGGGCCGCGAATTCGACGTCATCATCGTAGGGGGAGGCGCCGCGGGCATCGGCGCCGCGCGGTGGCTTGCGGCCCACAGCACAGCGGCCTTGCTTCTCGAGGCGTCGTCGCGTCTCGGAGGCCGCGCGTACACGCAGGATCTCGGGGGCTACCCCCTCGACCTCGGCTGTGAGTGGCTCCACTCGGGCGACCGCAACGCATGGGTCGGCGTCGCTGAGGCATCGGGCTTCCCGGTCGACCGGGGCGATCCGCCATGGGCGAAGGCGCACCCTTCCATTGCCGAGGATGTCGATGACCAGGAGGCGGCGCGGCATGCATACGGCGATTGGGAGGAGCGGCTCCGCATCGTCGCCTCGGGCAGCGACCAAGCCAGCGATGCCCTTGAGCCCGGCGTCCCCTGGAACGCCTACGTGCGAGCCATCGCCGGTTTCATGAGTGGCGTCGCACCCGAGCGGATCTCCGCCGCGGACTACCTCGCCTATGATGATGCCTCGACGGGGCGGAACTGGAACCTGCCGCTCGGCTACGGCACGCTGGTCGCTGCCAGCCTGCCGTCCTCTACGGCCCTGCGGCTCGCCACCCCCGTGGAGCAGATCGACCTGACAGCGGACGGCGTCGCCGTCACCACCCGCGCTGGCGTCGTCCGTGCCGGGGCCGCTATCCTCACAGTCTCGACTGCGGTCCTGGCCGGCGACGCGATCCGCCTTCCTGCCGGAGTCGATCCCTGGCGCGAGGCGGCTGCCGCGCTGCCGCTGGGCTGCAACGAGAAGCTCTTCCTGGAGATCGGACGCGATTCCGCATTCGAGCCGGACACGCATGCGTACGGCAACCTCCACGACGCGAGGTCGGCCGCTTACTCGATCCGACCCAACGGATGGCCGGTGATCGAGGCGTTCCTCGGGGGCGACGGCGCCCGCATCGTGAAGGAGGATGGCCCGGCCGCAGGGTTCGCCCATGTCTCGGCCGAGTTGGCAGCCCTGTTCGGCAGCGACGTCGCCTCGGCGATACGACCGCTCGCGGCGACCTCCTGGAGCCGGATGGCCTCCATCGGGGGCGCGTATAGCTGCGCTCTGCCGGGCCGATCCCAGGCGCGGGCGCGGCTGGCCCAGCCCTTCGAGGACCGGCTGTTCTTCGCGGGCGAGGCGACGCATCCCTTCGACTTCACGACCGCTCACGGTGCCCACGACAGCGGGCAAAGGGCTGCCGACGAGGCCATGGCCGCACTCGGGAACAGGCGGGGCAAAGCGGCCTGACGGGAGCCCTCGACGGCGTCCACATGGCCGCAGGCGCCGGAACATCCGGGGGCGGCGTCCATTTCAAGGGACCCCGGACAGCATCACCCGACACGCGAGCCGCACGAGCTGTCCCGTTCGAAGGCGGCGCGACAGGACAGCTTCATGACCGACGCCGCCGATCAGCGCCTCAGGATGCAGGATCCCCGCACCCAGTACCCGCAGCCGCCGTTCAAACGTCAACCGCAGGAGGCGCCCGGCCTCGCTGGGGCGATGGACCCGAAGCCGGACCACGGGGAGACAAGCTACAAGGGTCACGGGCGCCTCGCCGGTCGGAAGGCCCTGGTGACCGGCGCTGATTCCGGCATCGGGCGCGCGGCCGCCATCGCGTTCGCCCGCGAGGGCGCCGACGTGGCGCTCAGCTTCGTCGAGGACGAGATGCCGGACGCGCGGGAGGTGGCAAAGCTGATCGAGGCCGAGGGGCGCAAGGCGGTGCTGCTGCCGGGCGACATTACCGATCCGGCGTTCTGCGAGGCGCTGGTCACGAAGGCGGTCGCCGACCTCGGCGGCCTCGACCTCCTGGTGAACAACGCCGGCAAGCAGACGAACCAGAAGGACATCGGCGACATCACGGCCGAGCAGTTCGACCGGACGCTGAAGACCAACCTCTACGCGATGTTCTGGATCACCAAGGCAGCGTTGCCGCACATGCCGGCGGGCGCCTCCATCATCAACACGGCCTCGGTGGTGGCCTACAACCCGCCGCAGATTCTGTTGGACTACGCCACCACCAAGGCTGGCATCGTCGCCTTCTCGAAGGCCCTGGCCAAGCAGCAGGTGGCGAAGGGCATCCGCGTGAACGCCGTCGCGCCCGGTCCGTTCTGGACGGCCCTGCAGCCCTCGGGCGGCCAGCCGCAGGATGCGGTCGAGAAGTTCGGCTCGGAAGTGCCGCTCGGCCGCCCCGGCCAGCCGGTCGAACTCGCGCCGGTGTACGTCTTCCTGGCTTCCCAGGAGGCGAGCTACGTGACCGGCGAAGTCTACGGAGCCACGGGCGGCAACGGCACGGCCTAACCGAAGAGCCAGGCGCGGGGCTTGCCGCGAGGGGAAGCGGGTGTCCGGGGAAGAGGCCGTGTTTCGGCTCCTGCCGGTCGCCCTAGCGGATCCGCGCGACGCGGGCCCCCTTCTCGTCGGCTCGCGCCTTTGCTTCCTTGGCCGCTTGCCGGGCGTCGTCCAGCCCCCCACCTGGGCGCGCGTCTCGCAGCCATGCCGAAGATCGCTCAGCTCTTCCTCGGGGGGCTCGATGCCGATGCAGCGGTTCGGGCCGCGCTCGACCGGATGAGCTTGTCGAGCTTGGCCTGAAGGGTGGCACGGGCGTGGCGCGGCGAATTCTGGATCGGTTGTTCGTGGCGAGGAGGGGTAAGCCGGCTGTGGACGCGTAGTCGCCTGCGGCGGCGGCTTAGGCCGCCCGAGCGTTCCGGAACGGAACCCGGCATGGGGGTTGCCGATTGCCGCATCCCGCCTCCCTTG
>Ga0160428_1000995_pt1 | contig 24617 bp, 36 predicted proteins | sample SolpanmetagenomM_FD_108198 | JGI IMG/M metagenome (GOLD analysis project Ga0160428, IMG submission 108198) | Solar panel surface microbial communities from Lawrence Berkeley National Laboratory, California, USA - M | ecosystem: Engineered > Built environment > Solar panel > Unclassified ... | reverse complement strand
GTGGCAAGACGTACCTTGACCTTCTTCCTTGAATGTGAGTTCGCGCTTCTCGTTGTCGTTTTCGTTCTTTCCTCTTCTTCGGTTTTTACCACCCTAGATTGTGTTTGTGTTAGATTCTTCTTCTTTCTTGCCCGCCGTAGTGCGTGATGGTGCTCACTTTTCCCTTGTCTGTGAAGATGTAAATGTTAGTGCTTCTCTTGTCGCAATGTGCCAATAATAGTGGCGGAGATGGCGGACGTACTCTTAGGCATGTTGGACTAGGCTGTGCTTGTGATCTGTTTCCTTTCGCTGTGTCTGCTAGTGGGTGAATAGGGCTTTTGGTTGAGGAGAAAGTGTTGGCTGTTGTCGTCAGAGGTTGTTGCGACGTGTGTTTGTTTTTGAGTGAGGATAATATGAGTCTGAGCGTGACGTTGTTGGAGTGGCACGTGCCAGTCAGAAATCTGAAACCCACAGAGCGAAAGGGTCGACGACGACATTTAGATATCTGCATCTGTATCTAAGCGTGACATTCAAAGCTTCACCAAGTATCACTAGCATGCCACTTGTGACCACACGGCTCGTCTTGTGAGACAAAGACAAAATGTGACATCAAGAAGCCTACACACTTCCCAGAAAATGACAAAATACACACAAATCCCCCTCCGCACAAAAACCTTTCGCACAACCTACACCTCCACTCACACGACCTCCCTCCATCATCCACCCACGCACTCCGGTCCAAACTCACTTCTTCTACAGACGGCTGTCTTGGAAGCTGATCGTATAAAACCGAGGGAGGGATTATGGTGGTCTATGCTCAAAGTGCCTAATGCTGCTTGTCCGACGCCAGTGGTCAGGAACTGGGCTACGAGGAGGGTTAGGGAGGCTTTTGTGCGGGCCTTGAGGGAGAAGGGGTTGAATAAGAATGGTTTGTTGCAGAAGGGAAAGGAGAAGAGGATAGGTGTAGTGGTGGGGAACGATGATGGTTCAGATGCGAGCGGGAAGGATGGTATGATCGTAAACAGGAAGGATGATCGGGTTAGTTTGACTAAGCCGCGTGGTAAAGCGGGAGTGAAGGAGATTCATGGAAGTTTGGTGTTCAGGGTTGAGTTGCAAGCTGCAAAGGCGAGTAGTCAGGATGTTGAAGAAGAAGCACGAGCATTGGTGGATTGGCTGTATCAACGTGGAGTGCCTGCTGGGAACGCTACTTTCAGAAGAGGCACTGCAGGGTTCGTGAGCTTAGCGAAGGTTCAGTAACGATAATGATCTTGTGTCATGCCATCCACCGACCTAGAGACATGAGCTAGCTGAAGCGATGCACATCTTGGTAGAAGAGCCATCGACATGGCTTATCAGACTCGTTGGACAAGCTAGGCGGAGTAAGATGCTACTAAAGAAAGTGGCCGAATGAGCTATCGTGCCGAGTTGTTGAGCCCATGGCGAACGGCTTCGAAGCAGCTCAGTCTACGTCCAGTTGGCTCCGTCCGAGAAGATTTGTACGTAGTGTTCCACACCCTGCCTTCATATGACAGATGATAACATTGGACAAATTGACCCTCTTTGGTTTGCAAAAACATTGTTCTTCTTGGGTATCATATACTCCTGTCGTCACTCCTTCTTCCATACACCCAAACCATGCCACTCTCACTTCACAAGCTCCGTAATCTTCTGCTCAATCGCTGAACCATCGAGTCCTGTTAACGAACAATAATCAGCTCATAGTCCTCAGCTTTATAGTTATCTCTCTCTGCTTTTTCCATGCATTAAACCCACCTTTCAATGGTACCATCTTCTCCTTTCCATACTCAAACCGTGCCCACACTTTCGGTTCAATGTCCAATGCTTCCCGGATGAGGATGGGTGTATGAGGGTTCTTTGCTTTCATGGTAGGATATGCGCGGACGAGGAATGACCTGAGTAGTAAGAATGGTTAGCACTGAGAGCACAACAAGCGCTGTTGCTCAATGTCCAATCTAGAGTCAAACAAGCATCGTTCATCTCCAGAATGTTCATATATGAGCTTAGACAAGCATTACTCACCTCGTCGCGGCGCTATGTTCTGATGTTTGACATAGATGGAACCTCAGCTCTTTCAGACCTTGCTTGAAGACGTATTTGCCAGACATCGCTGTCGTTGTGTCTATGTTTACGAGGTATTGTTAAGAAGAAAGCCAATGGAGGTTGTAGTAGAGCAGGGTTGGCCGGTGTCGATCTCGGCCGAGAGCTCGGCTTTCTCCTCATCTCCAATCTCCATTGATTAACCAACTACAAGACTACAATAAACAACATCTTCTACACAATACCAACCTCTACGACATACAGTTCGACCTCCTAGCATCTCCTCTCGTCAACAAGATCCTTCAACCCTCCCACCACGCTTAGAACCATGTCGGCACCCCGTCTCTTCACCCGATTCTCTCCCCTCACCCGCTCAACTGCTTTCCGCCAATCTTTCCAAGCACAAGTATCACGAAACGGAGCTCGTCGCGCACAAAGCACTGCCGCTCCGGCTGATACACAGAATGCTTTCACGAAGCTATGGAACAGCAATGTTGGACCTAAGACTGTGCACTTTTGGGCGCCGATCATGAAGGTGGGTTGTTTCTTGTCGATAACAGAAGGAGGATGAAGTGGATGATCAGTGATGCGAGGGTGGCAGTATTGCACGATGGAAAGTTGGGAAGCGTGTTTGAAGAGCTAGGATAGCATCATCAAGGACGAGCGGAGGTATCTCGAGTATGTGGAATACCAGAGGCTAACAACATTATCGCAACAGTGGGGTCTCGTCCTAGCAGGTATCTCTGATTTTGCACGCCCAGCAGAATCTCTTTCTCTCTCGCAAAACGCCGCGCTCGTCTGTACTGGTGCTATCTGGACGAGATGGTGTTTTGTCATTAGACCGAAGAACCTTTTGTAAGTCAACAATCATCAGTTATGGGACAGGAACTAGGAGATGGAAGCTAACATTCAATCACTAAGCTTGGCCGCCGTCAACTTCTTCCTTTGTATGGTTGGTGCTATCCAGTGTGGACGTATCTTGACATACAACGCTTCTGTGAAGAAGGAGAGCATTGGTGCGGCAGCTATGGATGCTATTAAGGAGGAGGGACATGTTGTGGAGGAAATGGCGAAGGATGTTGTGTCAGGACATCCAGAGAAGGCTGTTAAGATGTCGTAAGCTTGGAGGCTTGGTCATGCGGTGGACGAAGAAAGAGGACTGATACCAGCGTTATGATGAAGAGCTCGACGTATATTGATCTTGATACCATGATTTCCTTTGTACATTCGCCTCGAATTTGAACATCATAACCACCGTGCTTCCAAAGAACACCCTAAACTCCATAACATGCTGGTCGTCCCGAATGCGCCAAATCTCTTCTCACATATCGTGCAATTAAGTCGATGATTCACCTAAGCGCTGCTTCCTGATTTCCTCCGCAATATTCCTCCTCTGCGCCTTTAAATCTGCCTCTGCTTGTAATTTCCTTTGCTGTTCTGCCATCTCTTGTTCTTTCCAGACCGTCCATACTAAAATGAAGAGATGTCACGTCAGCAGTTGTCCTCGATGTTTATTACAACCATCTCCGCCTTTCCAGTATCACAACGACAGCAATCCACACTCCGACCATCTCTTAAAATAACAAAGTATACATACAAGGTTTATCACTTTTTCCCATCTCCTTCAAATGAGCAATGAAATCATTCGCCTCTTTCAGTCGCTGTTCTCGTCCTTCTAGTGATCGGCGTTGTAGGTCTGGGTTGTATTTCTTGAATAGCTCTTCTTCTGTTGGTGTGACGTAGTTTATGAGCATTGGGCCGCCGATTACGCAGACGGCGCCGCTGGAAAGAAGTTAATATGATGTGGTATTATGGATGGAGATGTAGGTTGATGGGTGGTGATGAGAAGCCGTATGTGATGCTGCAGATGAACTTCCTGAGACGTACGCGATTGTCATTTTGATCCAGGATGCTGACTTCATTGTCGCGCTTGAGGGAGGAGAAAGGATGGGCAAGTTCTCGGTCGAGTCTCAGATGTGTTTCAAGCTAGTTCGTTAATCGCCTCTCTACCCCACACCCGAGGACCCTGCATATCATCAACATCTCGAACCAAACAATGCGGTTTCATGCACAACAATCCTCCGTCTACCCCGACGACGACGACGACGACGACGACCATTTTCAAGGCCTGCTCAATCGCATACAATTGCAGCTTTCCACCCGAATCTTCCACGCAAGCAAGAAACAGCCCGGCAAGGAACATGGGCTCATGATCAAAGGCTGCGCAACACTTAACAGTCCTCACTTGATACAGTGCGATTCCACCGCTTCTACTTGTCGCCTCATACCAGTGGCACAAAAGGTGGCCGCATGAATAACATCCTCGTGACCTTCCACTAGTCCTCACACGATATCGCGTTGAGAATGGCATACAATCAACACCCCGCCATGCAACATGCGCCACAAAGCAACCGATATTACAATGAATCCGCGCAAGCAGACTATCCTCCTCCACTACCCTCGAACAACAGCTATCAGCAAGGCTACGGCGCGCAAGATTATGGTCAAGACATAGCACAAGGTTATGATCAGTATGGCGGCAATCCTTATGCAGATGTCGGAAACCCGTATGCAAATTCAGCACAGCCTCAGTATAGTCGAGGTCCCCAACCACAAGGTTACGATCCAAGACTACAAAATATGAGCGCTCCTCCGCGACAGCAACAATATCCTCCGCCACAAAATGCGCCACGCCCGCAGCAACAATATCCACCTTCACAACAACAACAACGAAGTCGAACTCAGCCTCCTCCGTCTGGAAGACGAGGTCCACCTCCGCCGCACATGTATCAAGACGGTAACATGCCTCCACCACAACAAATGATGCGTCCTGGACAGAACGGACCTCCTCCACCTCGTGGCCGTATGATGCCTCCACCAAATGGAATGCCAATGCCTCGACCAGGACCAGGAATGAAAGAGGACTACAACAGAGCAAGAAGTGGCTCAAGAGGAAGATTCAATGGCAATGGCGGTAATAGAGGTCCTCCAGATATGTATAATGGATTTGCTGAACCAGGTCCATACGGACAGAAACCAATGATGCCGCCGAATGGAAATGGACAAGGAAGAGCACCACCATCGAGAGGTAGAGATGTTGGACCAATGATGCCACCACCACGGAACGAATCACGACCAGGTTCATCACGACGACCGTTCATGGATGATCAAGTTATACCGCAGAGAAACAACGCAGACAACCCATTTCCAGCATTTCCAAGTAAAACGAACGAAGTACAACCAAGCTTTGATCAACCGAGACCAAATTTTGACCAGCAACAAAGACCGAGTATGGATAGGCCACGACCTGACTTTGACAGACCTAGACCGAGTTTTGGAGATCGAGCACGACCGATGATGGGTCAGCGGAGGCCGGGTATACCGAATGAGGTGTCCAGTACTAGCTTGACGAGTAATGGTGTAATGGGATCGCCAGAAATATATAATGGTATTGTACATGAATATGCGAGGGATGACAGTAGAGACCGTGGAACACAACAACAAGGCTTTGGTGCATCATCGTTCAACCTGCCAGATCGTTCACTTGGTCACGCTCTTCCCGGGAACAATCAAATACTTGGACAGAGTTCTAATACACAAGAAGAGATAGTCGGTGCAAATCAGCCTTGGCTAGGAAATGACCCGATAGAGTTCTACGACCATGAAGATACCCCAGAAGCATTCGAAATGCCAGCAGATGTGCCTGTAGAATTACCTGCACAGGAGAGTTCATTTCAGAATCCACCGCCAATAACCAGAGCACGTACTGCATCACCTGGACCTGTGGGTTATGGCAATCCAATACTCAACCCTGCACTCAATCGAGTGGGTTATGCTGGCAGTCATTATTCTGATCCTGGTATGGGCGTTGGTGGTGCGAATGGAATGAGACCTCCACAACCACCTCAAGGAAGAGCACCTGCACCTGGTGGATTTTCGGCAAGTCAAGGACCTGGCTATAATCCGAGAATGGGTCCAGCTCCAGGTCAAGCATTTCCAGGAGGACCTCCGCCGCGGCCTGGTATGCAGGATCGTGGTTATTCAAATGGTTCACAGTCTGAGCGAAGGAATGGAGAAAGATCAGGCTTCTACCAACCCACAAACCAACCACTTCCACAACCTCCACCTATACCACCACCTCAACCTACAAGTCCAGATGCATTACCATATCATGCTACACCTCTAGACACACGAATTGCTAAACCTCCACCCCCTCAAGCTTCAACAACAAGTCCAGGAGCACAACAACCAAGCAAACCACCACCAATACGTCAGTACAATGCTGGAGGACCAGATGCCAGTGGTGCACGTCGACAAAGTGAACCAGCCATTACACACATATCTCTGGCGAAACTGCAAGAACTCGCACGAGCCAATCCGAACGACAACACTACACAACTTAAACTTGCAAAAGCACTTATAGAAGCTTCTACCACTCTTGCACCACCAGACCCTAAAGCCCGCGCCGCCCAAGCATCACGCTACAACACCGACGCTCTCAAACTAGTCCGTATGCTCGTCACCCGCAATGATCCAGAAGCGATATTCTTCCTCGCGGACTGCCACGGTGACGGTCGTATGGGCCTCGAAATAGATCCAAAAGAAGCATTCACCCTATATCAAAACGCCGGCAAAATCGGTCATCCAGGCGCTGCCTATCGCACAGCCGTGTGTTGCGAAATCGGCCCCGAAGAAGGCGGCGGTACACGAAAGGATCCACTGAAAGCATTCCAATGGTACAAACGAGCAGCCACTCTCGGCGACGTCCCAGCAATGTACAAAATGGGTATCATCTTGCTCAAAGGCCTTCTCGGGCAGGAAAAAGACATCAATGAAGCCGTACACTGGTTACGCAAAGCTGCCGACGGCGCTAACGAGGAAAACCCACACGCTCTCCACGAACTGGGTCTGCTGTATGAAACACCACCTCCCGCCACGCGTCCACATCAAGCACCACCATTACCCAAAGACGACGCACAAGCACTCGCTCTCTTCACGTCTGCTGCTAAACTAGGCTATAAGTACTCCCAATTCAAATTAGGTCAGGCATTCGAATACGGCCTTCTCACCTGTCCCGTCAAAGCCCGCGATAGCATCATCTGGTACACCAAATCTGCTGCTCAAGGCGAACACCAAAGCGAGCTGGCGCTGAGTGGATGGTATCTCACGGGCTCTGAAGGCATCCTGGAACATAGCGACACAGAAGCGTATTTGTGGGCAAGGAAAGCGGCGATGGCACAGCCGCCGTTGCCGAAAGCAATGTTTGCAATGGGCTATTTTACGGAGGTCGGGATTGGGTGTCCGAGGAGCTTGGACGAGGCGAAGAGGTGGTATGGTAGGGCTGCTGGTGAGTTTGGAACTTTCTTTTCCTGCAATCTTTGCTTTTGTCTGGTGTGGGTTGCTGACTTCTTTTCTTCCGCAGCGTATCGATTCCCGAAAGCCCAAGATCGATTAGATGAGTTACGGAAAGGTGGGCCTGCTGCTGCGCCGCCTGGTGGTGCGCGTGGTGGGCCGCCGACTGCGAGGGATCATAGGGAGAAGTTGACGAGGAAGGATCAGAAGAAGGATGAGACGGAGTGTGTTGTGATGTGAGGAGGTAAATCGATTGAAATGAACGGAGGGAGGAATCTACCGAATTGACTGTAGTCGTTGGGACTGGCTAGTTTGTGTTTTGTGATTATCTGGAGTCAGTATATGGTGGAGCAGCATGTTATTTGCCTCTGCAGGTATATTTGGTGCTGCATGGTTAGGTGGTGGGTATGATGGAATGATTGATCATGATGGTGGAGAACGAAAGTGTGCCTGAGATGCGGGTCCACAGGAAGAGAAATGTAAATCCGTGAGTTCACGAATCCGACTATTTAGCATAGTGCACAACCACATAAACGCTTTGCGAACAAAAACCAATTGTACTACTTGATCTCTGATACACGTCCGGCCCCTGTAGACCCTGAAACTCTGCTGAAACAGCCACGTGCTGTGGCGTTTTTCCCACACGAATCGCCGAAATGCAATTCTTTTGACTACATCTCCTGCCTATAATACCTCTGATAGCCAACGTCCATCTGGCATGCTTCAAGGTACAGACTAAGAAAATTCTGAGCTCAATGTGATTGACTTGAGCTGTAGAAGGACCCACATATCAGTTTCTCAGGACGTTGTTGCTGGACTTTACGAGCAGAATCAGTAGACATGCTCTTCCTGGAACATCAACTGAGAAGGGACAGCATGCCGGGCAGTGACGTTGCTGACATTGAAATGGCTGACGAACAGAAATTTCACGCAATCAGCGTTCAGACTGGCAAAGCCAGTCTCAATATTTTCTGTGCTTTTGTCATGAATCGGTATTCACTGAAGGCTATCGCCGTCTTCAGAAAAACTGGCTAAATATCAGCTTGTGCTACCTGAATCGGACAACGGTATTGACTACAAGCCGTTGTGAAGCGATACACAGGGACTTTCTGCGTCAAGCAGCCGGAACTCCCAGGAAGAGCAGGAGCTGTCACGCTCAGTAGCTCCGCTGTAGCTCCCAAGCTCTTTTCCACATAGCGGACTCTTTCGGTCGCAGAAGCTTCCCATTCAGCAGACTCTTTATGCCAGCAGACTCTTTATCCCTGGCAGACTTGGCAGACTCTTCCCATCCGGCCGACTCATCACATCCAGCAGGCTCTTCAGTTACGAGCGGACTTTGTACGCTATAGATTTCCAAGGTCTTCCTCGAGGCTCAGATACTGACCGTCAAGGTGTTGATGACTGAGCTCTTCCTTGTGATCTTTGTGTCCATTCTTGGACGATATTCAAGGTTGGTCACAAACATTTTCATTCTATTCTTGCGGTTGTTGTCGTTACAGAAAGATATATTTGGAGCGTGCTATGTCCTTTGCGATGATTGTGTGGCTGTGGTGCTCGGCGCGGAGAATAAAGTATCTGTGCCGTCGGCCTTGATTAACTTTGTCTGCCTGTTGTAGGAAAAGTCGTCTCCTTGCTTGCGTTTGCGAGAATTGCTCGCGCTAGCTATCATGGGCGTTGTCGTTATTGTCGTAGTCGTCGTTGTCGTCGTCGTTGTCGTCGTCGTTGTCGTCGTCGTTGTCGTCGTCGTTGTCGTCGTCGTTGTTATTCTGTACGTTGTCGTTGAGATTGTCGTGGTTATGGTCGTGGTTATCGTCCTTGTTGTCGTCTCCGTCGGCGTTGTCGTCGTCGTTGTTGTGGTGGTACTGGTGGTGGTTGTCCTCTGTGTCATCGCTGCTCTGCTCACCTTCGCCGTCAGCGTTTTCTTTTTGATATTGCGACAAGACAGGTTAACCCTGCTACTACGATATTCATCGCCGCAAGATATCGTGCAATTCTCTTACATGTCGTGTCAGAAAGAATTAGCATGTCGTCGTGCTTGCGTATTGCCAGCTGAAGATGGAGATGACATGCAGTATACCGGTTGCGACCGTGTCGATGTTATGATGAGGGTGTTGTTGAAGGCATATTGTTGTTGTGCTATTGTCGTCGTCGCATGTATGTATTGAGGATGAACACTATGTCGAGAACATCATCAGCGATTTGTCGCAATTCAAATTGAGTCAGCAGGATTTGTCGCATCGTGAATCAGCAAATCTGAAAACAAGTATGCACCTTCCTTCCTTTCGTATCCGCACCTTCCCATCGATCGAAGTCGTCACTGCCTTGTCAAGATTCAATCCATCACTACTGCTGCAGAAGTACAATCCATGAGAAGGCCAGCCAATGCCAAACCAACCTTTATATTGCGTTGCAATTAGTTTTTTCCTCACCGCCCTCTGGACTGGATCTGGAAAAGGGCATCTGGTCTACTGGTTTACTGGTCTGGACTGGAACTTGCAAATCTGGCAACTGGAACCCAGACCGGACCTGGAAATTGGAAACTGGAAACTGGATTCGAAACTCACAGAAAGAGTTAACCCTCGCCAAGAAAGAATATTGCCCCAATTCATTAGCCAATCCAAAGAAAGAACCCTTGCCCCAATCCCCCCTATCCCCCAGATAGGAATACTAATCTGTCTAGATGCTAAGGACGTAGGTACTGCCATATATTGCCATCTCAATTACTACTTAGTGAACGTAGCCATTTAGAAAAACACCCTCCTGACTAGGGGGAGGGGTTCTGAAGGAAGTCGTTCCGCCTTCAGTTTTGCCATTTTTTTCGCCTGGTATTTGGTTTGGTGAAGTCAAGGAAGGTGCTGTGGTGGTGCTTGTGATTGTAAGAAGGCGTATTGATGCTTTTTGGTATTGTTATTGGTCGTTCGGATTTCGACTTTTGCGACGTTTTGCGACAATAGACAATCGTCTTTCACAAGCAGAATGATCGCAATATGTCAGATTTGCACTTCTGCAAGTTTCAATGGAACAGCTACGAGGGGTTTATGAGCAGCTTCGATTTGTCTATACGTGTCAAAAAACAATCAAAACTCAGCAGGCAATTTGGGAAGGAAGGGACAACTTAACTTCAGCTAACAATTCTCCATCGCCTGTCATCAGCGTGTACAAACGACTACAGAGTACTTGACATTTGGATCTCAACTCATTGAACGAACTTCAGCTTGTGTAAGCGTTACTGACATTGCGACATCTCATTTTGAGTAAACACACTCCTTTCAAACTGACGTCAATGCGCCATGCTATCTCCACCACACACCGAATCATCTCGCGACGAACACCAACAACTATATACACTTTCTATAACACGTTTCGACCAACCTCGTTCGCTACGATCCTACCATTCGAAGACGCCTATCGACTGCCTGCATATCATATCTATACCACACGACATGCATCAGGTTACAATCTCTCAAGAATCCTCATAAACCCAGCGAGTAATCGACGCCGCATCTCCAATATCGATGTTGTCTGTACGCTCAGCTTACAGCTCAGTTCGGACAGAACCACAGCCACTAAGGCGTTTGGATCACACCGTGACACCAAATTCATGAATGAAGACAGGACTCACAGGTTCTCCGTGAGGAGCACTGTGCAAAAGCGACATGGAAAGATTTCTTGCGCCAGAGAGGACTTGGGGCCGTACACAACTTGATATCACACCTGAGTAGTTGGATGCCGCGCGGAATATGCTTTGTGGATGGTTGTGAAAGACTGGTGCTTGGGATGTTCACAAGTCCACGATGTGACTTCATGACCTAGACAAGACACTGCACACATCTTTGCGCGAAACGGCAATCATTGGTAGAGCAAGGAACATAGTGACAGACTTGTGAGGCAGAACAATTGATGAGCTTTATCCCGAACGCCAAATGTGAAAACTATGAAGCAAAACTAGATCGTTGAGACCTGACCGAAAACTGTACAACTGCAGCCGCTCTCGGCTTCCACCAACATGCTTTTAGCAGCTTCCAGCAGCTTCCTTCCTTTCCCCGAACTTGACTGTTCTCTAGACGACTCTTCGTATCTAAGCGAAAGTAAGAGTCGCTTGTGACACATACGAAGCGCAGCTAGACCAGCTAATCAGCAACTTGTTGCTACCAGGTCCATACCAAGCTGGATGAGCAGCAATCTAGCTTTCAGTCAGCAATCAAGTCGAGGCAGGTAGTAGGACTTTTCAGAAGGGCGCTAGCACTCACAGAATAAGGTAAACTATTTTCGTTCTTCCCACCATACTGCTCACATCCTGCATCGCCAAAGATATTGGTTATGAGTGTGAGTGGACTCCACTTGCCACCACTCTTGCCATCCATACTGTAAGACACGTACACTCCATAGTATCCTGCGTGCACGAGACTGACATAAGTGTTGTGGTAGTAGGAGTAGTAGAACGTGGCGGTGTTGAGTCCATCAGGTGTGGCGATGATGTCTGTGGTAGTATCGGAGCTGGGTGGAGCTGTTGAAGAGTATGTGCCTGAGGAGGCGTTGTAGAATTGCCACTATGTGGGAAGCGTTAGCAATAGCGTTGAAAATGTCGTTATTTGTAGGAAGAGGTGAGCTTACTGCAGAGCGATCACCGTACTTTCCGACAGGAACAGAAGCCATTTTTATTCCGTGATCACTTTTACCGAAACAGAATATCTTGCTGGGATTGGATGTCAGTGAGAGAAATCGATAGAGAGCCCAGGCCCAAGCTTACTCCTCATTCTTCCCGAGAACCATGCCCTGATTACAGTAACGTACTTCGCCCTGGGGAGACTCATCAATGCTGTGTCAATATCTACAGGCACAAAAGCCACAACGCACATCAAAGAATAAACCTTTTTCGATACCAGCAACCCTGCTAACATTCAAGCTCTTTCCAGCAGGGATTGCAGAAGGCGCTACGACATCAACCTCGAAAAGCGTATTGTACAACGTCGCATTCCCATTGTTGAAAACTGTAGCGTCTACCAAGGCAGTCTTGTTGTCAGGAAGGGTGATGATCGCATCTATCAGGCAACATTGTCAGCCTGGACTATCCATCAGAACATATGTATGCATTACTTACCTGGCCAAATGACGGTGGCAGCAGATTCGCCGCTAGCTAGAGGGAAGTACCCCAAGCCCTCAAGGTCCTGGAAGACTTGGTGTCCATCTGCGCCACGACCTCCGATGGTGTAAAGATCTGCAGGATTGCTCTTGTCGAGCTGAATTGCATGTATCAGCGTGTGTTTCGGATCAAGCGTGTTACGATGCCTTACATATCCAAAGTAAGCAAGCGAGTTATGGACACCGCTTGAAAAGTTACCACCACCATACGCACAAGCATCAAACGGACTTGGGCTGCGACAACTTTGAAACATATTAGCAAGGATCTACTACCCCAGCTTGAGGTATGGTTCGCTCACGTGTTACTGTCTGCAAAGACTTGGAGGTGCAGTCCATTCACATAGGTCGATACGCCTCCGTCACGGAAGAGGTTGGGATTGAATTGGGTGCTGCTTTCGCGGACTGCGGATAAGGTCTTGGTGGCGAGACTGATGGGCGTGTGGGTGACGGCAGTGGCGGAAGTCAGGAAGAGCGCTAGAAGGCTGATTGAGGTCATGCTGGTGGAAGCCATCTTGTATGAGATATTGAAATGAGGATGCAGGCAAGGATGAGGTTGGATGATGTACTGATGGAGTGTTCATGGCTTTTCTTTATAGCAGATATGTCTTGCGCGAGGCTGCGGGAGTAGCAAAGAGCATTGAAGCCTTGTTACCAGCCTTCGAAGACTAGGCTGCATGACAGCCTCGTGGTACATCCTGGTAATCAGTAGCTTTCTTGACACAAATAGACTGACGACATCCTCTTGCTTGAAACCCCCGTTTTTACGCATAGTACCTGTATTGAACATCAGTCAATTGATTATCGAATCACTCAAGTCTGCCTTGCGTGCGAACAGGCTGGGCCTAGTGTTGCGAGCTACTGCTTTTGTGAGGAGGTCCGACATCGGAGTGTGTGAGGCTATGGTGAGGCTATGCAATATTCCATATATAGTTTCCGCGCAACTCGAAGTCGTTCGACATCAAGCTGTTGGTGCTGTCGACTACCACTAGTGTTCAGTGGTCCAGCTACCATCCCACGAGAAGCGTAACCCTTGAGTGACGTTTCATAGAGAACATGAGAAGTGAGTGAAAGGCGACTTTGTGATGACAAAAAGGGGTACATTAGCTACGGTGTCAACATTCGTGACCCTCAACTACATTTGATATCCCTGCTCACAGACTCAATCTGGACGAAGTGCCAGGTTTTTCGCCTCCTGCACTCGTTGTCTGTTTCGCTGCCGTTCCATCGCCCTCACCAGCCTTGACAGCCTTCTGCATGTCCTTTACTGCAGCCTCTTCGCGCAACAACCTGGTGTCGATATAGCTGTCGTATCTGCTGGCACCTAGAGAGCTACCAGATCCAAGAGCTTCATATGATTGAATGTTGGAGCTTCTGAGCTCATCAGTGGCAATCTCTTCAACTTCTCCATTGCCTCGTCACTCTTGTCAAACACATTTGGGCACCACATTTGTTGTGACTGCTCGAATGAAAGCCACAAAGTCTGGCGCTTGTTTGATCACAGCGGCGACATAGTCTTGACGTACCTCCGGGCTAAAATTGTGGATGCTAATCACGCATCGTTAGTCCGGTTTCGTTCATTGGTTAAATAGCCGCCTCGCATACCTTTCCAGAAAACTCTTTTCCATCAAGAATAACACACCTGTCCCTCCGACGGTGTGACATAACTGACAAAGAGGGCGAAATCTCTCGATGAGTGTCATGAATGCTGGTTCAGTGTCTCGAACGTTCGCTCGGTCCGTACCCTGGATGCCTTTGAGATGGCATGCAAGGATTCTCTGCAATAAAACTTCTGTGGTCTCATATCTGCTGCGAGCTTTACCACGGTCGTCGACATATTGAGTGATGTACTGCGCAATCGAGGTGTCTTCATGTTTGGCCTCGGCAAGAAGCATATCATACTGATCAACGAGAATGCAGCCATCGTATGCGGTTTGTGTTGGAGAGCAGACTGTTGTCTTCTTCTATCATACGTTAGTATACTCCAGCAGTCATCTGTCCGGTTCGCAACTCACACGACACATCTCGTAGTACAACTGAAATACAGTCACCATCTTTTCGGCGCTACCATCCACAGTGATCTCTTGTCGTAGCTTTTCTATCCTAGCTGACTTTGCTCGAAATCCCCTCAATCTGATGGCTTCTTTCAAGACGTCTTTCAAAGCCGTGACTGCAGCCTCGCTTATGCAGAAATGAAGAATCTGGACAACCTCTTTGCAGTCCGCCTCATGCATGTGGTTCAGCTGGGTTTGTGAGGAGAAGGGCCCTTTCCCATCGATCAGAGTCTTAGCCAGGCATCTGTCATCACAAAGTGTATGCCGATTGACTTTAGTCTCTTTACGAAGGATACTTAGAAAGCGAGAGGCACTAAGATTCTTGGAGATATCTATGGTGCGTTCCTCGAGCCATCTCTCATTGCTGTAGAATCATGCTGATATTGTGACGTATTGCTCAGAGGTATTATTCGCAGAGTTCGCGTCAATCGTCGGCAAATTGATGGCAGTGGTAGTCGTCAAAGGAGTGTTGCTGGTGTCGTGGTTTGTATGGTCTTCTGTTGTCGTTCGTTAATGGGATTTTATAAAGTGTTGAATATCGCTAACATACCTTGCGCTTCGTCCATCAATTCATCATCTGACTCGATTTTGATCACCTCTCGCCTGATCATTGTTGTTGGTGCATGGCAAGTGGTCGTGGTGCGTGATGGTAGATCTTCATATTGCACTTCTTCATGATCGGACTCGGTATCGATGACTTCCTGCTTGATCTTGAGTTTCTTAGACTTGTTCGCTCGTGCATTCTCTGACTCAGCTTGCTGCTCCATTAGTCTCTTCGACACTGTCAACCTTTCTGCTTCCGATGGCACATCTTCCATCCACGTTGCCGTGATCTGCGTGTGAATGACATTGCTCAAAACAGCAAGAGAGATCCCAGATTGTTCAAGATCTTTTGTGACCTTGGAGAGTTCGGCGTACTTGATGCGAGTATCAGCAAGTGATTCTGGCCTGGTTTTGGCAAGAGCGAGAAGAGCTGTGACGATTGTGAATGCGCTTTCTACGTCAGTCGCGTACGAACGCGCCTGAGAGATGGCGGAGGGGCTGGGAGTGTTTGCGTCGTTCATTGCTGGGAGGATAGCCTGTCAAAGACAGTGAGATGTTGAGGAGTAGGCGAGTAGCTTGAGAAAAGCTTTGGATTTTCTGTTGGAAAGATAGCCTGTCAAAGACAGTGAGATGTAGAGAAATAGGCGCGTAGCTTCAGAAGAACTTTGGGCTTTTTTGTGTGAGATGAGATGCAGTGTTGTGAAAAAAAGGTAGTAGTGATATGAGAAAGAAGAGAGAGTGGATTTGATAGTGTGAAGATGGGTCAGAATCAAATGAATCATGTCTGTTGATTAGCAGGGTGGCGCGGCGTGTGTGTTGGCTCTCTCAGATCCTGTTTGATTGTGCCGTTGAGATCTGAAACACAAAGGATCACAAGAACAGGAAACGAGGATTGACGAGCTCGCCTTGGCGTGCATGAACAAGCAAACAGAGCGAGACCAGGATTAAGCGTCTCATCCGTATAAATTTCAGCATCAGACTTTGTTGCTCGTGTTGTGGTGTTGAGATCAGGTGCTTTGTGCTAGTAAAGGATGCGCGTTCTCTTACACCATATAAACCAACATCTCCGAATTTTGGGCACTTGACTAGATCACCGGCTGGTTCGATCAAAACAAGACCCAACTTCTTTCGCGCGTCTAGATGCGTCAGATACGGTTGCGTTCGATTCCGGCTTCGTTCAAGTAGGCTGTCGTCAACAGTGTTCGGGCGATGAAACCTTAACATTGCATGATATGCTTCGTGTCTTTGACACGCTTCATTCTCATGGTGTCTACGGACACTCTCGACACTCTCGACTTTCTCGACTCAGACGACCAGTATTTCTCACAATACAACGATCCAGTGTCTTTGACACACTCTTTTTTTGCATATTGCTTCTTCTGTTCCCACCATGAAGTGAATCTACCACTTGCTTCTGCCTGAATATTTCTGTTCTTCTTGACGTATCTGTCTCCAACCGCGACACATCCTCTCATCTGCGTTCTTACTTGACGTATCAATCGCCAACCACGACAGCATCTCTTTGAGCAACAACATGTCGAAGGCAAACTCTACTACATCTGCCTCAAGCTCTGTATCTGGCGCGCTTTCACCGGACGAAGTGACTGCCAATGCGCTCTTCAACCTCTTTGTCGCACGACCAAGCACCAATGACATCCGTACCAGCTACGCAAAGCTCCAACAAGTATTGGACGTCCTCGAACGTTCTGGCTTATCACAAAACTTGACGAACGCCTTATTTGCACGCGTAACAAGAGCGTGGACGGAGAGCACAGACGTGTCAAGTGGTCCTACCATTCCACCAGTGACAGTCGAGCAGGATGTTCCTAGGACATCAAAGAGAAGACTAGAAGATGACGTCCAGCATGAGGTCAACCTCCCAAAAAAGATTAAAAGTCCCAGAGTCCAGCCTGAAGTGGTCAAGATCGAGTCCGACAATGAAGAAGCGTCATTGAATCAAAGTGTGTCAAAGCTCGCAAACACACTACGAAGTCAGACCACTTACCGCAGTATAGCTGATGGAACCACCACCAATGACCTCCACCAATCAACTGTATCCATTGACAAAAGCGAGAATAGTCAAGACAAGCCAAGAGAGACCGGGAGCACAATGAGAGAATACCTTGCTATACTTTCTGCCTCCAGGAAGATGACCGTTCGTGAAGTCTTCTGAACGATTAGCAACAATAGCTTCGAGGCTATTCTTATGGACGAGGCCAATACCAAGTGCACGCTATTCTGTGCTACTGAACGTCAAATTTCCAGCATTGTCGGCATGACAAGGAATAGAAAAGACCAGATCAACCAGATGGAAGTCATAGAGATTACCAATAGGCAGATTTTCCATGCACTACGCTACTGCAATTCTCAAGCTTCTTGGATTGCTGTAGGAATTGGTTAGTGGGGCGCTTAAAGTAAGAGGTTTCCGAATGGGGCTGAATTTGAATAAATGGAAACAAGAGCTAGCACGTACTAGGGACGCGGAGAAGATGCTGGAGGCCCTTCGAATATTGTTAGACTTGTATATGCACCCGCTATGAGTTGCATTCAGCATTGACTGAGTCCATGACACTAACTTCAAACAGTCGCCTAAGCGGTGGTCCCCAGTCGCGAATGCCTATGATGCATGTGTGCTTGTCGACTGGTTCGATGGGGTCGTCGCCGAGGCGGTTAGACAGGAGTCGCCAACAGCAACATATCTTCAGCAGTATATTACAGATCGTGGTAGACCTCGCGCCAATGGGGAGGATACCAGAAAATTGGTAACGACAATCCTGGCATGCTACATTGGAAAATTGACCGGCCAAGCTCGTAGTGATGAACAGAGCGTCCGCGGATTGGAAGAGAACATCACAGCTATACTCCAAGAGGCTCGAGCTCTTTGGCAGTTTCGCAATGTCGCTGGTGGTGCTGGCATATTCTGCTTACTGGAGGAGGGCTTTACAGATAGGTATGTTGTCTTTTAATCACTGCAGATGCTAGCGAACTGACATCATGCGTGAAATCAGGGCTACTCGCCTCGAGCTTCGTCAGAATTATGTTGCTGCAGTACTTGCTCGAGCTGATGTTTTCAGAGTCTACGTCAAAACGATCACGGAGCACTTACTGCCCAATATTCTCAGCAGGAGCGACAAAGCTATGGAGACATTACGCCGTCTGTCGTTTGTGGAAGTGAAGGGGAAGGGGTTTCCAGTCCTAGTTTCGCAGCTTCATCTCTCATGAATCGATGATGCCAAAGAGCAGTGAATATTAAAGGAGGAACATGCTTGGATCGGCGTTAAAAGGAGATCGGAAATAGAGCATGAGCACAAACAGCAGCAAAGACGTCTGCTCGGAGCTGCTGAGGCGGTGCAGGAAAGGACCAAAATGACGTTGGAATAATGAGAGTATTTGGAAGTACATACACGTGATTTAGGGTTACAAAGCCTGACACGTGCTTGTTTCAGAGTTGTCTCAAGTGCAGGCTACACACCTGGCCACCTCACCTAAACAACATTTCATTGATCGTTCCTTGAGCGTGTCTGGTGACTTACTTGAGCCCCGTAACTCCCATTGACATCTTTGTGGTACCTCCTCCGGCTCAACGTAAAGCTTCGGAAATGCATTCGTCTCAAACACCTGTCAAACCAACAATCCATGACAAACAAACATGATCTCCGCCCAATATTCTGCGCGGGCGCAGGGCGCCACAAAGGTACGAGTCCCTGAGAATGATAGTGAATGACGCAGAACAGTGATGCAGACCGGACTTGTCATTAGACTGCCGCATGATAAGTCGTCCAGGATGAAAGAGTTGCTATTCACCTATCAAGGACTTTCACGTTACGCAACAACAACCATTCAGCGCCAACGGTACATTCACCCTATGGAGCAAGAGATGCACAATAGCAAATTTGAGAACAATAGCGTGATTCGTACGACATCAATAGTAATCATCATAATCATCATCACAACAAGCACAATTTCATCCTATTGTGAAGTCTCCTAGGCATAGCGCTTCTCTACAAGGGTCCTCTGCCATATCTATAAGAGGCGCCGTCATCTTCTCTCTGTCTCATGTCTCACATCTACATCTCGAACATCTATCTTCTGTGTCATTCATCCACGTTGTCATATTCATATTGCTCGGTATCACGTATCTTCTCCTAAACGGTAAGGGAAATACGATGCATTAGCTTCAGCATCTACAATCACTCCTCACTCTCAGTACAACTTGACACACTCGTCCTCAAGCCATCTTTAACAACAATCAGCAACTCACAACTGGATTTCCCTATTCCTCAATAACGATAACAACATCAAGCCATCTCCGACACGGACCATGTTCTTCCAACCCGACAGACCTTCTCACTCCGCTCCAGAGCGTGCTAACCTCGGCTTCGGACTGCAGAGCGATGACCAAACCGACCTCTCTGATGACACTAAATGCACCCCTGGCTGGACGTTCTATCGGTAGATTGTCAAATGCGTTACATTGACAACGAACACAAAGTCGAGGAAGGTGGCGAAGTCTACAAGACTGAGGATACTGCTAATGAGCTGGAGGTGAACATTGGCAAGGCCAGCCACGAGGACATGGTCGAGGACAGTGAGCAGGACAGCCTACGAGGGAAGAGGAGGACAATGACGTTAAGAAGAACGGAGTTGTGTCTCCCTAGCCAGGTAAAATGCACAACATCGTTACAGCTCTGAATCCTTTGGTTGACGATGTGTACGTTGCCACTCCTCGTTCAGGTTCGTGTGGGGTGATTGCTACCAACATCTTTGCCACCAAGAGTAGCAATCAGATCGCCAATGCTTGGTGGCTCATGAGTGAAGACTCTGGTCAGGCGCCACAAGGAATACAACCACTGGAGCAGACGGTGTTGAGGAAAAGAAAAAGGAGCTCATAAGCAGAATCCCACACATTACGGCACGCTTGTCGATGATGAGCCAGAATCAGTTCGCGAAGAACCCAGTTTATATATATACATGTCGATGCCCAGCTGTCTCGCCCCATCTGCTAAAAGTCAGAGACTGGTCTGGCCTTGTGGCGCGTACAGCGCTCTTACAGGTGAGTAATGCTGAGATTGGTCACTCTTTCGAGTAGATTCTAACAAATCGTAACAGAAGAAGCCGAATACCACGCCCAGGTACAGCTCATGGGATATTCAACATCACCAAGAAAGGCATCAACGAAGCTATCCGTCGTTCAAAAGACAGATTCGAAATTAGTGAAGAGAAGTTCTCCAAACTTGCGGAGGACGCGGCTTTTCAAAGCTCCCGCCGCATGCCCAAAGCGCGATGTCGAGATCCCAAGACGACACATTATGCGCATCTTGTCGACGACGATCTTGCACTCGATGGAACTCGGATAACGAGCGAGAGAGAGCGACGGAATCGGTTTGGCCAGGGTGCCAAGTGGAGACCACAGACCTGCGCAACCGATACTGCGATTATGATATGTCGATTCTTGGACATTGGCAGAACCAAGTGTGATCAGCTCCTCCCTGTCGACATTATACGGTTGACTTTCATCGCAAGAGAGACGAGGCTAGCCATTCCCAAATGGTATGGTACGATGACTCTGGAGCAGGTTGACGAAAAGAGAGAGTTGGTGACAGCGACTCCAGTGACGAGGGAGAAGTTGACAAAGACAAAAAGGTATGGCAATCCATTTGATGTATCATGTATTGCAAGGACTAAGATCTTGCCATAGGATGGATCCAAGCCGCCTCACAATGGACACAAGATGCCAGCACTTCCTCCTGCTGAACCAAAGACTCCCTTCCCCTTCATTCAACTACGATACGTCAAGCGAAGACGACAACCCAACTCTCATAGCCAGCTTCAAAGTCCCCAAAGAACAACTGAACACAACTATCATCACCAAAACAAGACAACAAGTTCAGTAAAATGGACGCAAACAAGCTCAACCCCCCTGCCAGCAGCAAGCTCAAGAGAAAAAACATTCTCAAAGAAGCTACCACTTCCTCCTGCTGAACCAAAGTAGTCAGCACTCCCTCCTGCCAAAAACAAGAAGCCAGCATCTCCTCCGACTCAACAAAGGCAGCCAGCACGCCCTCCCAAGCCTCTCCCAGTGCCCAGAGTCACCCCAATCGGCCGTCTTCACACTGGCGAGGCCGTGATAGGCGTGATATTGCAGAAGACCTCAGTGGTTTTCAATTCGAATCCATCATCATCAACCAGGCCAGAGTAATGGCTGAGTTGTTTACAGCCACTCCGGAACAACGCGCCAGGAGGAGTACATCACGAAGATCGAGGACAAGAACAAGATGATGCTCGACCTATTACACTTTGTGGCATATAATGAGTCATTTGATAGACTTCGCTTGCCGGTGGATGATGCTATCAGTGTGCGGGGCGTTGTGTCGATGCCATTCCTGACTGCCAGAATGACGTTGAAGGATGGTGCCGATAAAACCGAGGTGAAGATCAATGCCTTTAACGATGTCTACCAGGAGTTTATGAGAAGCACTGTAAGTCTGACGAGTGAATTTTCCTACATGATGATACTGACTAATTCTTAGACGACCTCCCAATATCGACCCAGCACACGCTACATCTAGTCTCGATCCTGCTCAGGCTCATCCTACTGAATAGAGAATTTTCCTTCACATACCACCTCGTCACAGCCTATCATGTCTCAGTTCAGCAATGCAGTGGCAAGTCAAGCTCTCTTAGCGCTCCGCCATTTGCTTACTTCTGGCGACGAAGAGGAGATCCGTAGTCTTAAGCATCGAATCGACAGAGTGTTCCTGCTCAGACCAGTCGGCGGTCGACCTAAGATTTCAAATGAAGCATACATGACGGCATACGAAGATTTACATTATTTGGAAAGCCATGCATTCAGAGCTGCAACTAATATCCTGTCTCTTCTTCACCGTGACGTTCAAACCCAAGTTTGGACCACGAGCGGCCTACTGCCACCAGTCATTCCAGCAGGACTAGGCCAAGCAGCACCCACATCAGCATCAACATCGACAGCTGCAACACCAGAACCACAAACACAGGCGCCAACTGCAACAGCACAAACACAAACACAACCACCAGCTGAGATACCACAAACACAATCACAAGCACCAGTTGTACCAGCAGCAGCCGCACCAGCAGCACCGCCACAATTTCCTCCACCGGCAGCAGGACCACCACGACCACCAGCATCACAACTTCCTCCTCCTCCACCACCACAATCACAAGCACCACAACTTCCTCCTCCACCATCACCACAACCAGCTGCATTCGCATCATCAAGTATGAAGAAGAAGAGGAAGTCTTCCAGCCAACGCCAAAAGAAGCCGTACAAGAGTGACGCAAAAGTGCCCGCTTCTCCGAAGGAGAGCGAGGAAGGCGATGCTGGGAGCGAAGTGAAAGCGCGTAACGAGAACGAGGGTACAAATGGGTTTGACGGTGATGGTTTGGGAGGTGATGGCTTACAGGATGTTGATGAGGATACCATCGCTGAGCCGGTGAGGGTCGATGGGGAAGATCAAAAGGTATGTTTTGATGGTCCGCTGAGTATCAATCCAAACACTAACACATTCGAGCCCAATGCCGATACAGCCATGCTTGATGGAAGCGACGAGGAGAAGCTCAATGAAGGCGATGGGGAGATGCCCACTGAAGCCGATGAGGAGATGCTCGTCGCTCCTGCACAAATCACCCTGACTGTGCCTGGTGAACGGGCAGAAAGGCTCAACATCAATGGCAACGTGAGCTATGGCAGGTTCCACAAGGTCTTGCTGGATACTGCCAGAAAAAACTCCAGCCTATTCGAGCCCACACTAGAACAGCTCAAGAAATTCAAGAACAAGAAGAATAAGAAGGGCATGAGTTTGCAGGAGTACGCCAATGCAACTACAAAGAAGAACCATGAGGTCCTTTACACGCTCTATTATATAATCACCCGTCTGTCTGCAGATGATGTGAAGGAGCTTGTCAACGAGGTGATCACATCAGTTGAATTTAAGTCGATACCTAAGAGACCAAACCAGCTCGCAACAGATATGGAGGTAGATGACGACCAAGAAGAGGTAAAGCGTCGCGTCAACACACTGCATAGGTTGTTCCGCATGTTCGTATTGAAACAGGTTAGTATTGGCTCAAAGTTCTCTCATCTACCAAGTTACTGACAATTACTTAGAGCGACTCTCTTGTCTATCCGACCCAGGCTGCAATCGCTGGATGCAACTTCGTGCGCCTTGTCGACAAGCTCACTCTAGACGCGAAAGATGCAGGATGTCCTACTCACAGGTTCTTAGGGAAGTACTTCGCTAATCGAAAGGTCGCTAGTGGCAAGGGTGAAGGGGCCAACACATTGGTCATGAAGGTCCTTGCATGGCAGCTTGATGAGGTGGAGGGCACCAAGGTGAAGGTCGAAACGTCTACTATCCAACAGAGGCTCAAGCGAACTCCTTCCAAACAATTATTTCATTTTCGCTTATCGAGAACATTCGAAACGACATCAAGAAGATCGAGACCTTCGCACTCTAACAGAAGCTTGACAACGCCACGTTCACCAACCCAGTCAGCCTTGCTGAAGAAGCCAATGCTAAAGGTCACACCGAGCAAGCGAATAAACTCGGCCTCTTGTGGGAGATCCTGGCGGGTTTACGTTGATAGTCAGCTTGATTTGCGGAAGATCTCTACTATAGAAAGCGCACCAATACCGCTAGCAGTATATACTTAGTGAAGAGAGGTGCCAATAGGCCTTCTCTATCAAAACATCGATATGATAAATCATGATCTTCTATCTAAACCGAGGTTTGTTGTTTGCATGGAATCTCGGTGGTGTCCCGTGATCATATATGAGGGTGATTTTACTCTTCTTTCTGTTTCGGTCAACAACATCGATGGAAGCCAAGACGTCGCTACTTTGCACTTACCGAGTTGGCGTCGAGAGGTATCAAAGTACGAGATGATTGCCGTGAACGCTAGCTGCTTCAGGCAGGTCGAAATAATGCCGCTGCTATTCTTGTCTGATGATCACAGCCTCGCGACTGCAAGTACATTGTGGCTTTGGACACACCTTGTCGTACTTCAGGACGACTGCATCCTCCCTCGACAAGAGTAATAAAATAAGTCTACAGAAAGACGCTGAGGAAGAAAGACAATATGAGTGCTGTTTTCCACGTCGGAGCAGCGCTTGCCGCTCTCTCTCTCATCGCCTCGGTCCAGGCACAACTCCAGGAACCTAGCCTCACCCTTGGTGGACCTGCAAGCACCGTCTCTTTTCCTGGAGGGGTAACGCCATTTACTGTAAGTCCATCCTCACTCTAGATGATAACAGTCTAACATGCTGGTAAGTACTACTCAGCCACCGTTCCTGGCTTTCCCTTCGTCCGCACATCCATCATCTCCGGCGCCATTGTAACTCCAACAGCAACCGAGACTTACTCCTATACACTTCCAACTGGGGGTGTTGTGACGACCTTTACACGAACGGAGTACGGCTACTACACCACCATCGGTAGCACAACCTATTCTCTCAAT
>Ga0160428_1000994_pt1 | contig 24626 bp, 25 predicted proteins | sample SolpanmetagenomM_FD_108198 | JGI IMG/M metagenome (GOLD analysis project Ga0160428, IMG submission 108198) | Solar panel surface microbial communities from Lawrence Berkeley National Laboratory, California, USA - M | ecosystem: Engineered > Built environment > Solar panel > Unclassified ... | reverse complement strand
GTAGCCGGCCCGGCCCGCCAGCTTTTGCAAAAAAGTCCGCACTGTTTCCAGCGTAAAATTGCCCGCGTAGCCCTCCTTGCTGATGCTGGCGAAAATGGGACTCAGCAACACGTAGTCGTAGCGGCGCCGGTGCCCCCCGATTTCGGCCAGCGAATGAAAGGAAGTCGAGAGCGTCTGGCCGGGCAGCAGGGTCGGGCGGCGCCGGGCGGCGGCCCGCTGGCTGGCCGTGAGGTGCAGGCCACCCAGCCGATGCTGCCGCACCAGCGCGGGATGGCCGTGCAGTACGATACGCGAATAAAACTGCGCCGGCAGCGCCAAAAGCAACGCTTCTACCCGCGCCGCTGGCCAGCCGGGCTTGCGCAGGTGCAGGCGCGCCAAGCCGGCCGCCAGCAAGCCGGTGAGCAGGCGCGGCTCATCGGGGAGGGCCGTGGGGGCAGTGATGACGACGAGGCGAAACACGGCGCGGCTAGCGGAGCTTGGCGGCCAGCTCGGGGGGCAGCGGGCGCAGCTTGCGGGTGGCGTAGTCGAAGCACAGCATCCCGGTTTTAGCCCGCGCTATCTCCTTGCCGGTCTGGCTCTTGACGTGGTACACGATATCGAAGCCGTACTTGTTTAGGTCGTTGGCGGCCAGCCCGATGTGCAGCACGTCGCCGTAAAAGGCCTCGCTCTTGTACTCGATGGCCACATCGGCCATGATGAAGCCGAGCTGGGTCGCCGGGTCAACCTCGGCCGCGCCGAAATGGGCCAGAAACTGCACCCGCGCCTCGTGCAGCAGGCTCAGCAGGGCATCGTTGCCGAGGTGCGCGCCGTAGTTTAGGTCGGTAATGCGCACGGGAATCGTCACGGCGAAGCCAAAGCTGGCGGGCAAACTTACTTTTACGCGGGGCATTTTTTCAGTGAACAGGTAACAATGAGCAGCGAGCAATCGGACACCGGGTCAAAAATAGAGGTGCGCGCCACCGCCGACGGCTCGCCCACGCTCTACGTGCCGGCGCTCGATGAGCACTACCACAGCACGCACGGGGCGCGGCAGGAGTCGCGCCACGTGTTTATCGAGGCGGGCTTGCGGCCGCTGCTAGAAGCTGGCAATGGGCAAGCTACACCGCTAAAAGTGTTGGAGGTAGGCCTTGGCACTGGCCTCAATGCCCTGCTCACCCTGGAAGCGGCCCAGCCCACTGGGGCCGCCATAATTTACATCGCCTACGAGACCCAGCCGCTGCCTGCCGCTGCCGTGGCCGCCCTAGCCCCGCAGTGGGCAGATATTCCCACGCTGCGCGACGCCTTTGCGCAACTGCACGCCGGACCCTGGGGCGAGCAGCTAGCCCTCACGGCCATATTCAGCCTCACCAAGCGGCTGGCCGAGGTGCAAACCGCTGACCTGCCCGCCAACTACTACGACCTTATTTACTTCGACGCCTTCGCCCCCGATAAGCAGCCTGATATGTGGACGGAGGATATTTTTTATAATCTTTATCGGGCCGCAGCGCCCGGTGCGGTGCTGGTGAGCTACTGCGCCCAGGGCCAGTTTCGGCGCAACCTGCGGGCCACCGGCTGGCTCACCGAAAAGCTGCCCGGCCCGCCTGGCAAGCGCGAAATGACCCGCGCCCGCAAGCCGTTATAATCTCTTGTAAATCTTTTTCTTCCCTGCTATGGCTACCGACGCGTCCATCGAAATTTATTGCCCTGCCTGCCACTGGGAGCCCGACGGCGCCGCGCACTGGCAGTGCCGCTGCGGCCACGTCTGGGACACGTTTGAAACCGGCGGAACCTGCCCGCAGTGCCACTACCGCTGGGCCGTGACCACCTGCCCCACCCGGCCGGGCGGCTGCGGCGTTACCTCGCCCCATATCGACTGGTACCACGGCCTCGACGCCTTGGTCGAGGAGTTGGTAGAAGCCTCCCTGTCCGTGCCCGCGCAGCCCTGATGAGCCGTAAATTTCTCGATACCGAAAGCCCCGCCTGGGTCGCCGAGGGCCTCATCACCGAGGCCCAGCGCGCGCGCCTGCTGGCCCGCTACCCCCCCGATGCCGTGCAGGCCGTGGGCCTGCTGCCGCTGCTGGGCAGCATCCTGGTGGGCCTGAGCGCCCTGAGCGTGGTGGCTGCCAACTGGCAGCGCCTGCCCACTGCCATGCGGCTGGGGCTGCTGCTGGGCAGCCTGCTGGCGGCCTATGCGGGTGGCGAGTACTTTTTGCGGCGCGGCAACCGCCGGGTGGGCCACGGCCTGCTGGGGCTGGGCCTGGGGCTGTTTGGGGCCAGCATTATTCTCACGAGCCAGCTGTATCAGCTGGTAGGCTACGATGTGAGCGGCCTGCTGGCCTGGGTGGTCGCGGGTGTGCTGCTGAGTTATTTATATAATAGTCAGGTATTGACCTTGCTGCCGATTGTCATCGGCGTGGCGGTCCAGACGTACTGCACCCAGGCGCTGGGCTTGTTCAGCTACGCCACCATCGGGCTGGTAGCGCTGGGCAGCGGCTACCGCTGGTGGCGCCGCCCCGATACGCTGGTGGGCAGTGTCTTATCCCTGAGCCTGCTGTGGCAGGTGGCGCTGTGGGTGGCCTTGTCGCACGCCAAAATCACCTGGTTCTTCGTGCCGGCCATGCTCATTTATGCCGTCGGCGACTGGCACCCTACCCGCGCCGCCGGCCGGGCCCTGCAAGGCCCGGCGCTGGTGGCCGCCTACCTGTTTGCCCTCGGCCTGGCGCTGTTCGGCGAAACCGACCAATACGCCGACCGGCTGCGGCCGCCCGTGCTGGCCTACCTGGGCGCGCTGGCGGCGGTGCTGGCCCTGTCGGTGGCCGGCAAGCGGACGCGGGGCAACCTGCCCAGCCTGCCCGACTGGCTGCTGCTGCTGCCCGGCTTTTACCTGCCCGGTGGGCTGCCGCTGGCCGTGGCCACGCTGGTGGTGCTGTATGCCCACGCCGGCTCGGTGCTGGCCCGCGCCCACCGCTCGGGCGAGGCCGAGCAGCTCACGCTCGGCACGGTGCTGTTTGTCGTGGCTACTATGGTGGCCTATTTCAAGCTCACCTGGGCATTCCTGGATAAGTCGCTGTTCTTCCTGATTGGCGGCGTTTTGTTGCTGAGCCTGAGCTGGTACCTGCGCCGCCGCAATGCCAGCCGGCTCGCCGCGGGCGCCGCCACGGTGGCGCCGGGCGCTGCCGCTTCCCTTCCCGCGCCCGAAAACCCCCACTAATGCTCACGCGCACTTCCCCTTCGCACCGCCTGCTGCTGCGCCTGCTCGTGGCGGCGCAGCTGCTCTACGTGCTGGGCGTGGCCGGTGCGGGCTACGCCACCACGGCCTACGGCCAGCACATCTGGCTAGGCACCCAGCCCGTCGATTTGCACGGTTTGCAGTACGAAAGCTTTGTGCGCCTGCGCTATACCGCCGCCACGGCGCCGCTCACGGCCTGGCACGGTGCGGCCGCGCCCCAGCCGCGCCAGGCCGTGTACGTGCTCCTGGCCCCCGGCTCGGATAGCCTGGCCGCCGTGGCCGGGGTGTATGACAAAGCCCTCACGCCCAGCCCCGGGCAAGCTGTGCTGCGCGGCTGGGTCACCGAGGTCTACAACCACACGCTGGGCCTGCGCTACAACCTGGAGCGCTACTACGTGCCCGGCGACAGCCCCCTGCGCCTCGGCAAAACCAGCCCCGCCGTGCGCGTGCGCGTCAGCATCGCGCCCTGGGGCCAGGCCCGCATTGAGCGCGTCGAGCTGCTCAAGCCGCCTATTGGCGCTCGCTAGCCGGCAGCAGCTGGCGGTCGGCCGCCGTGAGGTCGGTGAGGGCGTATTTAGCTTGATTGGTGATGTTCATCTCGTCCAGAATGTCCACCATGTCGCTGTACTTAGCCTTAGGCCCCGATTTGATGAGGACGAATACCGGCTCGGTCCGCCTGGACCGGGCAGCTTGTTCAGCAAATAGCGCTTGGCGAATGCCGCGTGGCCCAAAGTTGGTAGTGCGCAGGGTGGGCACCGGCACCGAGGGGTCTTTGGGCTCATTCAGCCCCAGGTAATAATAAACCCGGTGCCCCGCCCCCAGCATGGTGGTCATGGCGCCCGATTCCTTGATGGGGGTCAGAGTAGGGCTTTTCACGGGCATCGTGAGCTGCATCACGTTGGGCTTGGCGAAGGTGGTCGTGAGCATGAAAAACGTGAGCAGCAGAAAAGCCAAATCCACCATCGGCGTCATATCGAGCCGGAAGGTGTGCTTGCGGGCACGCGGTTTTTTGCCGGCTTTTGGGGCAGAAGGTTCGATGGCAGCCATGCGGGTAGTGGGGTAAGAGTGAGGCCACTACTCCGCGCCGCCACCCGGCGGCGCTACCACAAGCAGCAGCTACCCGACTGATGCTGGGCTAGCGAAAATTCCACACCCTGGCCGGCGTGAGGCAGGCGTGCAGCGGCATGTCGGTGGGCAGCACGTCGGCCAGGGCCGGCACCGGCTCGTCGTCCAGAATAGTCAGGCCAATGAACAGCGTACCCGGCCGGCACTGGGCCAAAAACCGGTCGTAGAACCCCCCACCGTAGCCCACCCGCTGGCCCTGCCGGTCGCAGGCCAGCAGCGGCACCAGCACCGCATCAAGTTGCGCGGGCGCTACCGCCGTAGCCTCATCGGCCACCGGCTCCGGAATGCCCCAGTGGCTATCCAGTAGCGGCGTAGCCGGGGTCAATTCGTAGTGTTTCAGGGAAATGCCGTCGGGCTGCACCGTCGGCGCGGCCAGGCGCACCGGCAGCTTTTCGGCCCAAATGCGCTGCATCATTGGCCAGGTGTCGGGCTCATTGCGGCGGGCCAGGGGTAAAAAAACGTGTAGCCAATGCCACTGCGCCACCGGGAAATTTTCGAACAATTGGTCAGCCAGCTGCTGGCTGCGCCGGGCTACTTCGGTGGGCGAAAGGGCCTGGCGGCGGGCTAGCGCGGCGCGGCGCAAAATGGCTTTGGCCGTATGCATCAGTCTTGAGCCGAAATGTAGAAGCTGAGCTTGGGCTGCATGCCGGCCAGCACCGCGCCGGCCGAGAGGCGTTCCCAACTGGCCTGACTGGTGGGGCGGTAATAAATGTCATTATCAGCGTAGCCGATGCCCGCCGAAAAGGCCAGCCCCTGCTGCAAGGCGTCGGCATCGGCCCCGCCCACCCACTCCAGCGACAGAAAAAAATCCTCGGTCAGCAATAAGTTATCGGGCGTTAGGTCGACCGCGATGAGGCCGTGCGTGGCGGCGGTGCGCACAAGTACCTCGCGGCGCAGTAGTTTCTCATTGGTGGGGCGGCCCTTGGCGTCGAGGCGGTAGAGGTTGACGCGCAGCGTCACGGTGCCCACCTGGTTGCGGGCTATGTTGAAATTGGCGCGCAGCACCTTGGTTGGCCGGTGCCTGAGGTAGATGACGGTGCCGGTTTCGGCGCCCAGCGATTTTGCGTCCAAGTGGAGCGTCGTGCTCTCCGAGCTGCCATCAAAGCCGAGCGTGCGGTCGCGCCAGGCGCGGCTTTTAGCCTGCACGCGTACCTCGGCCAGCGCCACAGCCGCCGGGCTCAGCGCCAGGTCGGGCTGGCTTTGCAACTGCCGCAGTGTGAGCAGCCGCGGCTGGTAGCCCAGGTACGACACCCGCACGGTATCATTGGCCAGCTTCTCCTGAAAGGTCAGCCCGTACTGCCCCTGCTCGTTGCTGACCGTGCCCAGCGCCTTGCCCATCACGCCGATATTGACGAACGGCAGTGGCTGCCCGGTGCGGGCGTCCGTCACGCGCCCGCCGATGCGCTGGGCTAGCGCGGCGATAGCGGCGAATGCAAGCAGGCAAAAGGTGAGAAGCGTGGAGCGCAGCATGGCCACAAAGAAAGAGCCCAGCGCCGGGGTGGCACTAGGCTCGGGTAAATGCGGGACGGAGGGAAGCCGTTGCCTAGAAAGCTGTGCGCAGTTTTCTGCAGCTTCAATTAATTAGCCAATAGTTTTTTCAAAAACCTTGAAAATCAAAACTAATGCCCCGATAAACACGATGATTATTCCACCAGGCAACATCATATTAAACAAAGCGCGTCCTAAGCTGAAATTTTGAACTAACATGATGCCTTTCAACAAGATGATAAATGACCAAACGGAAAAGACCATCTGGGCGAGTCCACCAGCAATAGCTAGCGTTCGACTAGTTAAAGAGTAAATAGCTAAATCGGTTTTAAATAAATTATCTCCGAAAACAGCTACTTCGGGAACGAGCAGTACCAGCGTAGCAACAGAAGGTACTAGTGCCCAGGCCAGTACGGTGCGGAAGGTATCATAGTCGCTTCGGCCACCCAGCCACCGGCCAGTTACGCCCATTCCCCAAGCATATAGTAAATAAGTAATCCAGCCGAATAAGCCCCCACCTACTAGGGCTAGTAGTAAGATGAATGTGGTTGACATAGTGTCACCCTGATGCTCTTCAGAGGCTCGGTGAACGGCGCGCACGATACCACCCAAAGTAAATAGGGTAAGAACATATTTATCAGGGCATTTGGCCAAAATAAACTGCAGCGTCGCTGTGGGATGAAACCATATTTTTTGGAGCAGGTTAGACTCCGTAATGGTTGCTTCTTGGTGCTCAGTTGGAGTAGACGTTTCAAGCATGTGAGTAAGGTGTTTTAGCGATAAAGCGCTAAAAATAGCCTACCCCTCCTGCACCACCGCAAACTCCAGCGCCAGCGGCTCGAAGCAGGTAAGTAGCTGCCCGATAAAATCGGGGTTGTTGAGCAGGATGCTGAGCACGTTGTCCGTCCGTTCCTGCAAGCCACCTTCGGGGAAGAGCTTGTCTTTGAGGGCGGTAAGCTGGGCGTAGGCCGTTTCGTGCTTGGCCTCGGCGGCTTTGCTGAGGCGCTTTTCGAGGCCGGCCAGGCTGCCGGTGGCTTTCTGGGCTTCGGCGGCCACGGTTTTTACCAGCGTGGGGTCGAGGCGCTGGGCCAGGGCCTGCACCTGCTCGAAGGCGGCGGCCAGCGCCTGTTGCTGGGCGGCGAGGCTGATTTCCTCCTGGCCCAACTGCGCGCCGACTTGCTTTTTCAGCTCGGCCAGGGGCTTGAAAATGTCGAGGGTACTCAGGCCCAGCTTGGCGAGCTTGCCGGCATTGGCACGGCTCAGGTACAGGGCCGAGTTGCGGGGCAGCACGATGGGGTAGGGCACCTCCAGCGCCGTAAACACGTCTTTCAGCTGAAACCAGTACGCCACCTCGGCCCCGCCGCCGATGTAGGCGAGGTTGGGCATCAGAATTTCCTGGTACACCGGGCGTAACACCACGTTGGGGCTAAAGCGCTCGGGCTCAGCGCTGGCCAGGGCCAGCAGCTCGGCCTGCGAGTGGCAGCGGGCGGTGCCGCGCACCGTGACCTGGGTACAATCGGCGCCGGGGGCGGCGTCGGGCTCCAGGCGCTCGCGCTTGCCGGCGTCGGTGAGGAAAAACAGGTTGAGCGGGCGCGAATACACCTGCGGCTTGTAGCCGGCGGCGGTGAGGCGGCCGTTGGTGGCCTGCACCGCCTGGTTGGAAAACTGCTCTTTTATCTCCTTTTCCAGCAGCGGCTTGAGGGCCTGCTTCAATGCGGGGCGGTCAGCGTCGATGCACATCAAGCCATATTCGCCAAAGAGATTGGTGGCCAGGCGGCGGGTGGCTTCGCTCAGGTTTTGGCTGCTCGCGTAGGCGTCGCGGAAGGCGGCGGGTACTTCGGGCGGCAGCTGGCTCAGCAGCTCCTCGTCGAGGCCGGTGAGGGCCAGCCGGCCCACGGGGCCGCCCAGGCCGGCTTCGCCGCCGGGGCCGGCCCAGCTATAGTTTTTGCCGAAGAGCGGGAAGCTGTTGATTTCGGCAAAGTCGTGGTCTTCCGTGGCCAGCCAATACACCGGCACGAAGTCGTACTGCGGGTAGGCGGCCTTCAGCTCCTGGCTCAGCTTGATGGCCGAGACTATCTTGAACACGAAGTACAGCGGCCCAGTAAACAGGTTGAGCTGGTGCCCCGTGGTGATGGTAAACGTAGTATCGCTAGCCAACAAATCGAGGTTGGCGGCCACGGCGGGCGGCACTTCGCCGCCTAGCTCGGCGTACTGGGCGCGCAGGTCGGCCACGAGGCGCTGGCGGGCTTCGGGCGAGTAGCTCGCCTTTTTCTCCTCCATCTGGGCCTGAAAAGCAGCCAGCTCGGGCCGGCGATTATAGAAAGGAGCTAGCGCCGGGGAGTTGGCGATATAGTCAGTCAGCAGGCCCGAAAACGCGCCAGTGGCGGCGTAAGGCAGGGTAATACAATCGGCAGCCATGAGCGCGGGGAAAAGTGAGCGCGAAATTCAGGGCAGAACCCGGCGCGGGCCGAAAGGTTAGAACTACCCATTAACGGGTCATGCTGAGCTTGCGAAGCATCTCTACCGCATCGTTGGGGTTCATCCACCCTAACGATGCGGTAGAGATGCTTCGCAAGCTCAGCATGACGTTCTTTCTTGGTTAGCAGAAATAGGGCGGGCTAGCGCACTACCTCGCCGTACAAATCGAAGTCGCTGGCCCCCGTGATGTGCACGTTGGCAAAGCTGCCCTGTGGGATATGCAAGTCGTTGGTAGCTAGTACCAATACTTCGTTGTCTACCTCGGGCGAGTCAAACTCGGTGCGGCCCACGTAGTAGCCGCCTTCGAGCCGGTCGAAGAGCACCTTGTACGTCTGCCCCACGCGCGACTCGTTGTAATCCAGCGATATCTGCTGCTGAATCTCCATGATGCGGTCAGCGCGCTCCTGCTTCACCTCGGCCGGCACGTCGTCCACCAGGGTGTGCGAGTGAGTATTTTCCTCGTGCGAGTAGGTGAAAATGCCCAGCCGCTCGAACTTCGACTCCTGCACAAACTCGCACAGCTCCTCAAAGTCGGCTTCCGTTTCGCCAGGATGGCCGGCGATGAGCGTGGTGCGCAGCGCAATGCCCGGCACCCGGTCGCGAATCTCGCGTACCAGCTCCTTGGTGCGGCGCCCGGTGATACCCCGGCGCATGGTTTTCAGCATGTTATCCGAAATGTGCTGCAAGGGCATATCGAGGTAGCGGCAGATGTTGTCGCGCTCGCGCATCACATCCAGCGCCGCCAGCGGAAACTGCGAGGGGTAGGCGTATTGCAGGCGCAGCCACTCCACACCGGGCACGTCCGAGAGACGCTCGAGCAGTTCGGGCAGCTTGCGCTCGCCGTAGGCTTGCAGGCCGTAGTAGGTGAGGTCCTGGGCAATGAGAATCAGCTCCTTAGTGCCCATGCCGACGAGGCGCTTGGCCTCGGTCACGAGGTCTTCCATGGGCCGGTCTACGTGCTTGCCACGCATCAGCGGGATGGCGCAGAACGAGCACGGGCGGTTGCAGCCCTCCGCGATTTTGAAGTAGGCGTAGTGCTTGGGCGTGGTGAGCAGGCGCTCGCCCACCAGCTCTTTCTTGTAGTCGGCCTCCAGCACTTTCAGCATCTGGGGCAGTTCCAGGGTGCCGAAGTAAGCATCGACCTGCGGAATCTCCACCTCCAACTCGTCCTTGTAACGCTGGGAGAGGCAGCCCGTTACGTAGAGCTTTTCGAGCTTGCCGGCTTCCTTCTCGTCGGCGTAGCGCAGGATGGTGTCGATGCTTTCCTGCTTGGCGTTGTCGATAAAGCCACAGGTATTGATAATGACAATGTTGGCATCCGACTTCTTCGCCTCGTGCGTTACCTGGAAGTCGTTGGCCTTGAGCTGGCCCATGAGCACCTCGCTGTCCACGAGGTTCTTGGAGCAGCCCAGCGTGATGACGTTGACCTTGTTTTGTTTAAGCGTTCTAACTTTCATAAAGCACGGAGGGCTACCCGGCGCAGCGCGGGCAGCATGGAAATAACTAGCGAAAAGAGCCTGCAAATTTACGACTCCCAAACAGTTAAAGCCTCGAACCAACCACGCCAAGTAGTTAGTTCGAGGCTTTTAGAAAGTAGCGAGGCTAGCCAGGTGCCCTATAGCGCCTCAAACTGGCGCAAAAAGCGCACGTCATTTTCGGTAAACAGGCGCAGGTCTTTCACCTGGTACTTGAGCATGGTGATGCGCTCGATGCCCATGCCCCAGGCGTAGCCCGAGTACTTTTCGGCGTCGATACCGCAGTTTTCCAGCACGTTGGGGTCTACCATGCCGCAACCACCGATTTCGACCCAACCGCTGCCCTTGCAGATGTTGCAGCCCGCACCCTTGCAGATGAGGCAGGTAATGTCAATCTCGGCGCTGGGCTCGGTGAAGGGGAAGTAGCTGGGCCGGAAGCGAATGTTGATGTCCTCGCCAAACAGCTCCCGCACAAAGTAATAAATGGTTTGCTTGAGGTCGGCAAAGCTCACGTTCTCATCAATGTAGAGGCCCTCTACCTGGTGAAAGAGCATGTGCGCCCGCGCCGAAATGGCCTCGTTGCGATACACGCGGCCCGGCATCACGCGGCGGATGGGCAGCGGCTCGTTTTCCATCACCCGCACCTGCACGGTGCTGGTGTGGGTGCGCAGCAGGCTGGGCTGGTCGTCATCCGCTACGGCGGGCACGAAAAACGTGTCCTGCATGTCGCGGGCCGGGTGGTTTTCGGGGAAGTTGAGGGCCGTGAAGTTGTGCCAGTCGTCCTCAATCTCCGGCCCTTCGGCCACGGCAAAGCCGATGCGCGAAAAGATGCGCAGCATTTGCTCGCGCACGAGGCTCAGCGGGTGGCGGGTGCCCAGCGCGTGGGGCACGGCGGGCAGCGTGTAGTCGAAGCCCGCGTCGGCGGGCTGGTTGGCGCTGGCTTCTTCCAGGGCCGCCTGGGCCTCGTCGAAGCGGGCCTGGGCCTGCTGCTTGAGGCCGTTGAGCTGCTGGCCCACAGCGCGCTTCTCCTCGCTGGGCACGGTTTTGAGCTGGTCGAAGAGGTCGGCCAGGCGGCCTTTGCGGCCGAGGTAGAGTAGGCGAAACTGGTCGAGGGCGGCGGCGGTGCTGATGTCGGCGGCGGCCACCTCGGCGGCCAGGCCCAAAATAGATTCCTGCATGGTACCCGCAAAGGTACGGCCGCCGGCAAGCCGCTGAAAAACACCGGCCTTTTTCAGCAGCGCTCAAAAATAAATTTTCAGAAAATCAGTTGGTTAGGCCAAGAGGGAAAATAAAATGCGGTGGCCGGTGGGCTGCTTTTGCTAAAGCTGGCACCGCCTTTGCAAATACCCTTTCACCTTTCCAATCCATTCACTTCTCTTTCCTTACCACCATGCTACGCCGCTTCCTCCTCCCGCTGCTAGGTTTCGCCTTCTTTGCCACCGAAGCGGCGTCAGCCCAAACTACCCCCGCTGCGGCGGCAGCCAAGCCGGTAGCCGGGGGCTACGCCCACCCGGTAGCCCGCCCCCGCGCCCTCACGGCCCGCGAGCGCCGCGCCGCCGAAGTAGCGGAGGCCGCCGCTAAAGCGGAAGCTGCCAAGGCCGCCGTAGCCGTAGCCTCTGCCCAGACGCCGGCCGGTGCCGCTGCCACCAGCTGGAGCGGCTGGGGCGACGAAACGGTGTCGTCGGCCCAGGATGTGGGCAACGGCCAGCACCGCCCCACCACCAACCTGTCGGTGGCCCCCGGTATGCCCATCAACCAAGTGGGCCACGGCGTGACGACCGACTACCACGGCCGCTCGCTGCGCCCGGAAATGGCCAGCACGACGCTGCCCACCGCCCGCTAATTATCCGGCTTTTCTCTTCTTTTTTCTGCTGCTGTGGCGGCCACGAAAGCTAGCCTTTCGTGGCCGTTTTGCGTAGAAGGCGGGCCGGGCGCGGCCCGCGTATTTCTTTCACAGCCTGCTCATTTAGCCTTCATGTCTTCCCTTCTTACCCGCTGCCTGCCCTTACTGGGGGCCGTGCTGCTAGCCCTGCCGGGCACCGCCCCGGCGGCCTTTGCTCAGACCACGCCCAAGGCCAAGATGGCCCGCAAGCCCGCCCCGCGTATGGTGCCCAACACTTCGCCCGCTGCCCGCGCCGCCGACCCACTGCGCGGCACCAACAACAATGGCCGCGGCGACAATGGCTACGCCGCCCCCGGCGAGCCGATAAACGTGAAGGATAACGGCAAGAATACGCCGTCCTACGACGGCCCGGCGCCCAAGCAGTCGAGCCGCACCGGCACTACCCTGAGCACCCCGAAATAACGAAAAGGCCCGCCGAAACTACTTTCGGCGGGCCTTTTTTGAGGTGCGGGTGGCCGGGTGCTACTCGGCGGCCTGGTAGTAGAGGGTGCTGCAATTTTCGGGGCGCAGCACGAGTTCGGCGGCGGCGCGCACGTCGGCGGGCGTCACGGCTTGCAGCTGGGCGGGCTCCTCGTTCACGAGGTTGGCGTTACCGAGCAGCTTGCCGATGGCCAGGGCCAGGGCGCGGTTCAGCAGCTCGATTTCGCCGAAGACCAGGCCCGCTTCGGCCTGGTTTTTTACTTTTTGCAGCTCGTCGGCGGGCACGTCGGCTTGCAGCAACTCAGCCACTACGGCCTCCACGGCGCGGTCGGCCTCTTCGAGGGCCACGCCGGCGTTGAGCTTGCCGCTCACCACGAGCAGGCCGGGGTCGAGGGCGCCGGTTACGGACGCCGACACGTTGTTAAACAGCTGCAAGTCCTTGACCAAGCGCTGGTGCAGGCGGCTCGACTTGCCCCGGCCCAGTAGGTCGCTGAGCAGGTCGATGGCGTGGTAGCGCGGGTCGAGGCGGGCGGGCATGTGGTAGGCTTTGTAGAGGGCGCTCAGGGGCACGGGTGCGGTGGTGGTGGCGTGGCGCGCCTCGGTCTGGGCGGGCTCCTGGGGCAGCTGGCGCGGGTGGCGCTCGCCGCCGGCAATGGGCCCAAACCACTTCTCAGCCAGGCGCTGCACTTCCGCAAAGGCCACGGCGCCGGCTACTACCAAAATGGCATTCTGGGGGGCGTAGTGCTGGCGGAAAAAGGCGCGCACGTCGGCCATCTGGGCTTCTTCGATGTGGCTGATTTCCTTGCCGATGGTATTCCACTGGTAGGGGTGCGTCTGGTAAGCTAGGGGCTTGAGCTGGAGCCACACATCGCCGTAGGGCTGGTTGAGGTAGCTCTGCTTGAACTCCTCGACCACTACTTTGCGCTGCACATCAAGGCCGGTTTCGGAGAAAGCCAGGTCCAGCATCCGGTCGCTTTCGAGCCAGAAGCCGGTTTCGATGTTGGCGGCCGGCAGCGAGAGGTAGTAATTGGTGATGTCCTGCGAGGTGAAGGCGTTGTTTTCGCCGCCCACCTTTTGCAGCGGCTCGTCGTAGCTGGGCACGTTGACGGAGCCGCTGAACATGAGGTGCTCAAACAAGTGGGCGAAGCCCGTGCGGTCGGGGCTCTCATCGCGCGAGCCCACGTCGTAGAGGATGTTGAGCACGGCGAGCGGCGTGGTAAAGTCCTCGTGCACGAGGCAGCGCAGGCCGTTGGGGAGGGTAAATTCCTGAAAGTGAATCATAGCGGGGGAGGCTGGCTGATGCGGGTGGCCAGGCTGGCAAACTTAACAGCGCAACATTCAAAAAGGTGTGCCGCCGGCCACCGCTGCCGAAGACAAATAAAAAGCTGCCTGCTCAAGTGGCTGGTGGCCGATGAGCAGGCAGCAATTTGTGCGGGAGAGGCAAAAAGCGCGGGCGGCTACTGGATAGTCACGCGGCGCGCCAGGCTGGTTGGGCCGGCTTGCAGGCGCACAGTGTACACGCCGGCCGCGAGCCCCACCGTTTCGAACGCCAGGCGAGTGCCGTCGGCCGCCAGGCTTGCCTGCTGGTGGCGTACCACCTGGCCCAACGTGTTCAACAGGTCGGCTTGCACGGTGGTGGCGCCCGCTATGGCAGGTAGCAGCACGGTAAAGGCCCCCTGGGCTGGGTTAGGATACAAGGCGGTAGCCGCAGCGGCCTGCGCCGTGCCGCTAGCCAAGACCAGGTAAGTGTTCAGCATCGTGGCAACCGTGTTGCTGTTGTGGTTGGCTACTACCACATCGCGCCGCCCATCACCGTTGAGGTCGGCCAGGGCCAGGCTAATGGGGCCGGTGCCCCCCGTAGGGTAGATAGTGGCCGGGGCGAAGGTGCCGGGGGCACTGCCTAGCCCCGTCAGCACCCCGAGGGTGCCGTCGCCTTCATTGCCCGTCACGATGTCGGGCCGGCTATCCCCATTGATATCTACCAAGGCCGTGAAATTGGGGCCATTGCCCCCGCTGGCGTAGGTCACGGGCGGGGCAAAGGAGCCTGGGGTGCCCAGCAGGACGCTCACGTTGGCACTCGTGGCGTTGGCGGTAATAATGTCCATCCGGCCGTCGCCATTGGCATCGCCCAACGTCACCCCCACGGTGCCCGTGCCCCCGCTGGCATACGTGATGACTGGCGCAAAAGTCCCCGGCCCGGTCGCCGTGGCCAGCAGCACCCCTACCAAGCCGCCGGTTTGGTTGCCCGTTACGATGTCGGGGCGCCCGTCGGCATTCAGGTCGCCAATGGTGATGCCCACGGTGTTAAGGCCGCTACTGGCGTAGGTCATCGTTTGCGGAAAGGTGCCGGGCGTAGTGGGCGAGTTGAGTAGTACGCCTACGTTGCCGGCGCCCGTATTGCCCACCGCAATGTCGAGCCGGCCATCGCCATTTAAGTCGCCAAGCGCCACGATGTTAGGCGTGCTGCCCCCGCTGGGGTAAGCGATGGGCGCGGCGAAGCTACCCGGGGCCGTGGGCGAACCCAGCAGCACGCCAACAGTGCCGGCCTGCTGGTTGCCGGTCACGATATCAAGCCGGCCATCGCCGTTCACGTCGCCCAGGGCAATGCCGGTCGGCCGGGTATTGGCACCGGTGGTGTACGTGCTGGCTGGCGCAAAGCTGCCCACGGGCGTGGCTTGGCCCAGCAGCACGCTCACGTTATTACCGTCCTGGTTGGCCGTCACGATGTCGAGCCTGCCATCGCCGTTCACATCGCCCAGCGCTAGCCCTAAGGGACTAGTGCTGCCAACCGCATACAGCGTTGGATTGCCAAAGCTCGACTGGGCCCGCGCAGCGGGCACCGCTCCGACCAAGCCCAGCAGCAGCAGGCTCCGGTGGCTGAAGATAAAGCGTACTTGTTTTTTCATCGGTATGCTGTAAAAATGAAGAATAGCTGGCCGCGACCACGCTGATACTGGTGTGCGGGTAAACAAAGAAAGCAGCCAGCGCCGCTACTTGCCCCGCCCACGGGGCGCCCACTGCCCTGGCCCGCCCGCTACTTTCCTACATTTGCCCCGCATTCTCCCCCGCTCCACCCATGACCTTCGACCGCCAAGCCCACCCCGACGACCTGCTGCTGCGCCTGTACCGCGAGCTGCTGAAGCCTCGGATGATTGAGGAAAAAATGCTCATCCTGCTGCGCCAGGGCAAAGTCACGAAGTGGTTTTCGGGCATCGGGCAGGAGGCCATCTCGGTGGGCAGCACGCTGGCGCTTAACCCGGACGAGTACATTTTGCCGCTGCACCGCAACCTGGGCGTGTTTACGGGGCGCGGGGTGCCGCTGGGGCGGCTCTTTGCGCAGTGGCAGGGCAAGGCCACGGGCTACACCAAGGGCCGCGACCGCTCGTTTCACTTCGGCACCAATGAGCACCACATCGTGGGCATGATTTCGCACCTCGGCCCCCAGCTGGCCGTGGCCGACGGCATTGCCCTGGCCGATGTGCTCGATAAGCAGCCCCGCGTCACGCTCACCTACTCGGGCGATGGCGGGGCCAGCGAGGGCGACTTTCACGAGGCCCTCAACGTGGCGGCCGTGTGGCAGCTGCCGGTCATCTTCCTCATCGAAAACAACGGCTACGGCCTGAGCACGCCCAGCAACGAGCAGTTCCGCTTCAAGTCCTTCGTCGATAAAGGCCCCGCCTACGGCATGGAGGCCGTGCAGGTGGATGGCAACAACGTGCTCGAAGTGTATGATAAAATCCGCACCCTGGCCGAAGACTTGCGCCAAAACCCCCGCCCCGTGCTGGTGGAGGCCCTCACCTTTCGGATGCGCGGCCACGAGGAAGCCAGCGGCACCAAGTACGTGCCCGCCGAGCTGATGCAGGAATGGGCCGCCAAAGACCCGGTCGAGAACTACGAGAAGTGGCTGCTGGCCGAGGGCATTCTCAGCGAAACGGCGCGGGCGCAGTTCCGCGAAGCCATCAAGCAGGAGATTGAGCAGGGCTGGCAGGAAACCGAGGCTGCCCCCGCTCCCGTGGCCGACGCCAGCCGGGAGCTGGCCGATATGTACCAGCCCTTTGCGCAGCCGGTGGCCAGCCCACCGGCCAACGGCGCGGCGCCCGAAAAGCGCTTTATCGATGCCATCTCGCAGGGCTTGCGGCAGAGTATGCAGCGCTATCCCGAGCTGGTGCTCATGGGCCAGGATATTGCCGAGTATGGCGGCGTGTTTAAGATTACCGAAGGCTTCGTGGCCGAGTTTGGCAAGGGGCGCGTGCGCAACACGCCGCTCTGCGAGTCGGCCATTGTGGGCGCGGGGCTGGGCCTGAGCATCCGGGGCAAGAAGGCGATGGTGGAGATGCAGTTTGCCGACTTCGTGACCTGCGGCTTCAACCAGATAGTGAATAACCTAGCCAAGAGCCACTACCGCTGGGGCCAGCCCGCCGACGTGGTGGTGCGCATGCCCACCGGCGCCGGCACCGCCGCCGGCCCCTTCCACAGCCAGAGCACCGAGGCGTGGTTTACGCACGTGCCGGGCCTTAAAGTGGTGTACCCCAGCAACCCGCACGACGCCAAGGGCTTGCTCTGCGCCGCCTTCGAAGACCCCAACCCGGTGCTGTATTTTGAGCACAAGCTGCTATATCGCTCGCTGAGCGGGCCAGTGCCTGAGGCCTACTACACCACGCCCATCGGGCAGGCCGCGCTGGCCCAGGAAGGCCACGAGGTGAGCATCATCACCTACGGCCTGGGCGTGCACTGGGCGCTGGCCGCCTGTCAGGAGCTGGGCGTGCAGGCCGACATCCTGGACCTGCGCACCCTGCTGCCCTGGGACCATGAGGCCGTGGGCCGCTCGGTGCGCAAAACCGGCCGCGTGCTCATCCTGCACGAAGACACCCTAACCGGCGGCCTGGGCGGCGAAATCGCGGCCTGGATTGCCGAAAACTGCTTCGCCAGCCTCGATGCGCCCGTGCGCCGCGTGGCCGCGCTCGATACGGCCGTGCCTTTTGCGCCCCAGTTGGAGGCCGATTTCCTGCCCCAGCAGCGGCTGCGCGAGCAGCTGCGCGCCCTGCGCGACTACTAGCCGCCCCCAGCCGCGTGGCCCGTATCTTGCGCATCATCCGGCTCCCCATTCTTTGCTGTGAAGTTCTTAAAGAAGCTGCCCCTACGGGCTACCCTGGTGCTCCCGCTACTGTGGCTGCTGAGCGGCTGCGCCATGTACGAGCACGCGCTGCACCCCCACCGCCTGCCCACGCCCAAGATGAGCGCCGTGGATAAGGCCAAGGTGCGCGCCGCCGAAAAGGCGCGCCACAAGGGCACTACCCTCAAGCCAGCCGAGGTCAGCACCGATAAAACCGACGGCGCGGCCGGCGGCGAGCCCGGCGCCCCCTCGGCCGCCGGCGGGGGCGATGAGAAAAAGAAAACGATGTCGTACGGCGAGCTGCCGGCCGGCACCAAACTCACCTATGATAAGGAAGGCCTGCTGCACCGAAGCATTTTCGAGCGCAAGGAGGCTAAGCGCCGCCGGCTGCACCACTACGACACGCGCCCCCTCACCCCGCGCGAAGCCAGCCGCGAAAGCCGGAAGCTGCGCAAAAAAGGCCACACCGACAAGGGCAAGGGGAAAGGAAAAGGCAGCGATACCCGCCCCGAAAAGGTGCCCCTCGACCCGGCCCTGGACCTCGGCCCCGACCCCGGCCCGCCCGCCGCTACGCCCACCGCCCCCCCCGACCCCGCGCCTGCCAAAGGCCAGCGCAAAAGCAAAAAGAACGCCGCCCCCCAGCCCGACCCGTCGCAACCCGAGCCCGAGCCCGCCCCTAAGCCCGCCAAAACCAAGAAAAAGGCCAGCAAAAGCAAGGCGCCCATGCCCCGGCCCGACCCCACCCAGCCGCTGCCCGATACGGGCCAGTAGGCCGCCTGCCCCGCTCCACTTTTTCCCACCCGCGCTGCCCATGCGTTGCTTTGTATTTGCCAGCCTGGTGCTGCTGGCCACCCCGGCCCTGGCCCAGATAGTGCCCACCACGCCCGCCCGCCAGCGGGCGGCCGAGCGCGCCGCCCGGCGCGAAGCCCAGCACGCCGACGTGCCCTACAAAGACAGCCACCTCGACCCCGCGCAACGCCCCTGCGCCGAGCGCGTGGCGCGGGTGGCCCACGAGCCCCGCTTCGGCCGCGATGGCCGGCCGCGCATCACCGCCCCCAGGCCGGTGGCCCCTCGCCGCCCGCGCGCGGCCCGCGAACCCAAGCCCTAGCTCCGCGGTTAAAGGACCTGGCGCCGCTGGCTAGCCGGCTGGCCGTTCGTTAAGTTTTTGAATTTCATTTAGTTTAATTCTATGTCTACTCCCTGGCTTCCGCTTACCGAGCCCGAGCAGCTGCGCGCCATCGTGCAGGAATCGCACGCGCACCCGGTTCTTATTTTCAAGCACAGCACTACCTGCTCCATCAGCGCGGCCGCCAAGGCTAAGGTGGAACGCCAGTGGCCCAGTGCCTCGCTGCCCGCTGATACCCCGCTGTATTACCTTGACCTGCTGCGCTTTCGCCCCATCTCGGGCCAGATTGCCGAGGAGTTTGGGGTGCAGCACCAGTCGCCGCAGCTGCTGCTCATCCAGGATGGCGAGGTGCGCTACCACGCCTCGCACATGAGCATCCGCCTCGACGAGGCCGGGGCGGCCGTGGCGGCCAAGTAAGCCGAAACTGCTACCCACTAAAAAGCCTCCGCGTCAATCGACGCGGAGGCTTTTTAGTGGGTAGCAGTCTGCCCGTGAGGCTTGTCAACCTACATTTTCATGTTGGCGTCCTGGGTAGCCATCGACAGGTGGCTTTCCACCACGGGCAGCGTATTAGTGATAAAGCCCTGCAAGGCCGCGTCCTTGGTCATCTGCTTGTGCGCGGCCATCGTGTTAGCCGTCATCTGGTGGTCGGCCACCATCTGGCTGATGTACTTCGCTTCGAAGGCTTTACCCGTGAGCTTTTGCAGGGCCGGGGCCATAGCCTTGTGGGTGGCGTCCATGTCGGTGGGCAGGGTTACGCCGGCCTTGGCCGCAATGGGCTTCAGGTTGGCGGTGCTCTTGGTATGGTCGGCAATCATCTGGTTGGCGAAGGTTTTGGCCATGCCGGTCACGCCCTTGGCCAGCGCCATCTTGCTGAGCTGAATCTCGTTCTGGTCCGAGTGCGCGGCCGACATCATAAACTCGGCGTCGGTGGCGTGGGGGGCGGTGGGGCCGTTGGGGTCGGCCTTGCCGGTGCTGCCTGGGGCGGCGGCCATCGAGGTGCTGTCGCCCGCCGCAGCCGGGGCCGCGCCCATCGAGCTGCTGTCGGCGGTAGCCGACGCGTCGGTGGCAGCCGTGTTGTTGGCACTATCGGTGCTGGTGTTGCTGCACGAACTGAGGGCGAGCAGGCAAGCCCCCAGCAGGGGCAAGGTGGAGCGAAGCATAGTCTTGAGGAAAAGGTTTGGGGAAGTGAATAAGTTGATTACGAAGGAATTAGACAAGGGTTTTGCCAGCCAGACCGGCGCGCTTCTAATGGCCTGACTGCCAGCTGCGGCGGTTTGGCTGCTGTTCAGGCAGCCGTTTTTTTTACCTAAGCATTAAACCTGGGGCGTAGTTGGGCCTCTCAGCTCCTACAAAGCTGTTGTTTCCCACCTTTCACGCCTACCTTATGCGCTCCCTTACTCCCTTCCGTACCCTGGCCTATGCCGCCCTGGCCAGCGGCCTGCTCCTCACCGCCAGTTGCCACCGCGCCGATGCTGTGGCCGACGACGTAACCTCGGCCGAAGACCAGGGCCAGGGCGACGAGGAAAACGCCAGCACCGCCGACCTCGTGGAGGCCGCCGCCCCGCAGGATGCCACCAACTCGGCCAGCCCCACCGTGGCCGCCGCCACCGAACTAAAGGGCCTGGCCGCCGGCTGCCTCACCCGCAGCTACGACGCGGCTACCCGCACGCTCACCCTCGATTTTGGGCCCACCAACTGCCTGTGCCCCGATGGCCGCTACCGCCGGGGCAAGCTCACGGCCGTATTTAGCGGCCCCTACCGGCAGGCGGGCGCGGTGGTCACCATCAACCGCACCAACTACTTCGTCAACGACAACCAGCACCTCGGTACGCGCGTGCTGACCAGCCTCGGCGGCGGCTCGTTTGACCTGAGTGTGCAGAATGCCAGCATCATCTTTGCCAACAATGGCGGCACCACCGCCTGGTCGTCGCAGCGCCGCTACACGCGCACGGCGGGCTTCGGCACACCCACCATCCTCGACGATGCCTACAGCATCACGGGGGCGCTCACGGGCACCAACCGCCGCCAGGTTACCTACACGGCCACCATCCAGCAGCCGCTCATCAAGAAATTTGCCGCCGGCTGCGCCCGGCACTTCGTGGCCGGCACCATCGAAATCACCAATTCCAAGGAGCAGGCCATGCTCCTTAACTACGACCCCACCGGCACCACCGCCTGCGACAACATTGCCTCGGTTACCATCAACGGCCGCACCCGCACCATCTACCTGAAATAAAGTGATAATTACTAGGATGTTAACAAATCCCCCGACTTTTGTGGCTGCCTAACGCGTCCCTTGCTGAATTACACAACCTTGCCTTCCCGCGCGCTACTTATAATTAGCTATAGTAAAAAGGGCCACTCAAGCGAGTGGCCCTTTTTGCGGGTATTAATTTAGATAAAAATCTGTTAATCAGCAAATAGTGCTGGTAGAAAAGTCCGGAAAATTCGTTAAAACCCGAGTAGTCCTTGGCTAAGGAGCGCCTCGGCCAAAAACAGGTCTTCGGGGGTCGTGATTTTGAGGTTGCGGTAGTCGCCTTCCACCAGGTGCACGGGGTGCAGGTCATCCACCACGCTGGCATCGTCGGTGAAGGTGGGCAGCTCGGGCAGGCGGTAGGCGCGGCGCAGCAGGGCCAGGTCGAAGGTCTGGGGCGTCTGCATGAGGCGCAGGCGGCGGCGGTCGAGCGGCGACGAGCCGGCGGCGCCCAGCAGCCGCACCGAGTCTTTGGGCGGCACGGCGGCGGCGGCGGCCCCATGCACGGCCGCCGCCTGATAGGCCGCCTCAATCACCTGCCGGGTAATGAGGGGGCGCACGCCATCGTGCACGGCCACCAGTGCCCCGGCGGGCGCCTCGGTGGGCAGCGCGGCCAGCCCGGCCTTCACCGAAGCCCAGCGGGTGGCCCCGCCCGCCACCAGCGTGTGCGGCATAGCCACGCCGTGCTCGGCCGCCAGCTTCTGCCAAAAATCGAGTTGGTCGAAGGGCAGCACCACCACCACCTGCGCCACCCCCAGCCCCGGCTCGGCAAAGCGCCGCAGCGTGTGCAGCAGCACCGGCTCGCCGCGCAGCAGCAGAAACTGCTTGGGCCGGTCGGCGCCCATGCGCAGGCCGCTGCCCCCGGCCACGATGATGGCGTAGCGCGGGGCCGCGGGGCTAGCGGAGGAGGGGGCGGAACTAAAAACGTCTGTCATTGCGAGCGTAACGAAGTGGAGCGCGGTAATCTTTCCTGCCCGCTAGGGTTAGTAATCCAGGTAGTCTGGACGACAAAGGAAAGATTGCCGCGCTCCACTTCGTTGCGCTCGCAATGACAGACGTGCTAGGGCGCTGCCTATCGGCAACTTACAGAATCAGCATCGCGTCGCCGAAGGCGAAAAAGCGGTACTTCTCCTTGATGGCTTCCTGGTAGGCTTCCATCAGCAGCTTGTAGCCGGCGAAGGCCGAGGCCATCATCACGAGCGTACTTTCGGGCAGGTGGAAGTTGGTCAGCAGCGAGTTAGCGATTTTGAAATCGTAGGGCGGGTAGATAAACTTATCGTTCCAGCCCGAGGTCACTTTGATGCGGCTGTTGGCCGACACCGAGGCGTCGAGGGCGCGCATGGTGGTGGTGCCAATGGCGCAGACCTGCTTTTTGGCGTCCATTGCCTTATTGACCACCTTCACTGCCTCCGGGTTCACGAAAAACTGCTCCGAGTCCATCTTGTGCTTCGTCAGGTCTTCCACATCCACGTTGCGGTAGGTGCCCAGGCCCACGTGCAGCGTCACGTAAGCTTTCTCTACACCTTTGATTTCCATGCGCTTCATCACCTCGCGCGAGAAGTGCAGGCCGGCGCTCGGCGCCGCCACAGCCCCGATGTGCTCGGCAAAAATCGTCTGGTAGCGCTCTTTGTCGGCGGGCTCAGTTTCGCGCTTCAACACTTCCTTGGGCACGGGCGTTTCGCCCAGCTCGTAGAGCGCCTTGCGAAACTCCTCGTCGGTGCCATCAAACAGAAACTTGATGGTACGGCCGCGCGACGTGGTATTGTCGATGACCTCGGCCACGATGTCGGAATCGCCGAAATACAGCTTGTTGCCCACCCGAATTTTGCGGGCCGGGTCCACCAGCACGTCCCACAGGCGGCCTTCCTTATTCAGCTCGCGGAGCAGGAACACTTCAATTTGAGCGCCGGTGCGCTCCTTTTGGCCGTACATGCGGGCCGGAAATACTTTGGTATCGTTGAAGACGAAAACATCACCCTCCGCGAAGTAGTCCAGGATGTCTTTGAACATCTTGTGCTCAATCTGGCCGGTGGCGCGGTGTACCACCATGAGGCGCGATTCGTCGCGGTGGCGGGCAGGGTGACTGGCAATCAGCTCTTCGGGGAGTTCAAACTTGAACTCATGCAGTTTCATCGCCATGATGGGCAGTACTAGGGGGAAGTTACCGAAAATTCGGGGGGCAAAGGTACGGCTTTGTTTTTAGATTGTTGGTACGCGGCTGGGTTTACCGGGCGGCTCGTTTTTAAAGTAGGCCGGCCGCCGTGGCCCCGTGCCCGGCGGCGCGGGCCGGCTGCCGTTATTTGGCGTCTTAATTCTGCGCTCATGCTCCTCACCTTCCGCCTCGTGCTCGAAAGCTTCGCCTTTGCCTGGCAGGCGCTGCGGGCCAACCTGCTCCGCACCATCTTGTCGCTGCTGGGCGTCACGGTGGGCATCTTCTCCATCATCGCCGTGTTTATGGTCGTCGATTCGCTCGAAGCCAACGTGCGCAGCAGCATGAACTTCTTGGGCGACAAGGTTATCTACGTGGGCAAGTGGCCCTGGACCTTCGACCCCAACCGCCCCTGGTGGAAGTACTTCAACCGCCCGGTGCCCACGCTGCGCGAGTTTCGGCAGCTCCAGCGCATACTGCCCGCCGGCAGCCAGAAGGGCGTGGCCATCTTCGTAGCCAAGGGCGGCAACACGCTGAAAAGCGAAATCAACTCGGTGAGCGACTGTGCCTTGCAGGGCGTGAGCTACGACTACCGCAACGTGTCGAGCGTGCCCATTGAGCAGGGGCGCTACTTTACGCAGCAGGAAATGGACGGCGGCCGGCCGGTGGCCATCCTGGGTGCCACCATCGCCGAAAACCTCTACCCACAGGGCGAGCCGGTGGGCCGGCAGTTTAAGACGCAGGGCCGCTACTTCACCGTAATCGGGGTGATGAAGAAGGAGGGCAAAAACCTGCTCGGCGCCCCCAGCAACGATACCAACTGCCTGATTCCGTACGGCATGTTTGCCAGCATCTTCGCCCTGAGCAGCACCGGCATGAGCGGCCCCTCCCCGCAGCTTGGCGTGAAGGGCCGCGACGACGACCCCGGCCTGCTCAACCTCGAAGCCGAGATGCAGGGCGACATGCGCATTATCCGTGGTCTCAAGCCCCGCGAGGAAGATAACTTTGCCCTCAACCGCCCCGAAATGGTTGCCGATACCATCGGTAAGCTCTTCAATATCATTGGGATAGCGGGCGCCATCATCGGCTCGTTTGCGATGGTGGTGGGCGGCTTCGGCATCGCCAACATCATGTTTGTGTCGGTGCGCGAGCGCACCAACATCATCGGCATTCAAAAGTCGCTGGGAGCTAAAAACTACTTTATCCTGTTCCAGTTTCTGTTCGAGGCCGTGTTTTTGTGCCTGCTGGGCGGGCTGGCGGGCATCTTCCTGGTCTGGCTCATCACCCTGCTGCCGCAGGATAGCCTGGCGCTGTTTCTGAGCGCCGGCAACATCTCGCTGGGCCTGCTCGTGTCGGTGGGCATCGGCATCCTGGCCGGCATCATCCCGGCCGTGATGGCGGCCAACCTCGACCCGGTAATCGCCATTCGGGCGAAATAAGTAGTCGGGAGTGCGGCAAGCACGTCGGCTACTTATTTCGCTTATCTTCGCCCCCTTAATTTTCGGCCGCCCCGCTTTCTGAGCCGGGGCGGTTTCGTTTTTCCCCACCCTGGCACTTATGTCAAAACTCAAAAAAACCAGCAGAACCAAAGCTTCCGACGAGAACCTGAATGCGGGCTCCGGCAAGACCATCGTGCAGCCCAACGTGAACGACAACAAGCTGACCAGCATTACGGAACTGCGCCAGCAAACCGGCGGTGTAGCCAAGCTCGGCGGCGACCCCGACGAGCAGCGCATCCGCAAAGCCTTCGTGGACAAGGATTGGAACGAGATTAAAATCGCCGATAGCTGGCAGATTTTCAAGGTGATGGCCGAGTTTGTGGAGGGCTTCGAGAAGATGTCCAAAATCGGCCCCTGCGTGAGCATCTTCGGCTCGGCCCGCACC
>Ga0160428_1000993_pt1 | contig 24643 bp, 20 predicted proteins | sample SolpanmetagenomM_FD_108198 | JGI IMG/M metagenome (GOLD analysis project Ga0160428, IMG submission 108198) | Solar panel surface microbial communities from Lawrence Berkeley National Laboratory, California, USA - M | ecosystem: Engineered > Built environment > Solar panel > Unclassified ... | reverse complement strand
GATTATGAACGAGTACCCCGACTACTCGCTCAGCATCGCCGGCCACACCGACAGCAAAGGCGATGACAACTACAACCTGCGCCTGAGCTACGAGCGCGCCGCCGCCGCCCGCAAGTACATGGTCGACCACGGCGTACCGGCCGACCGCATTGAGGCCCGTGGCTACGGCGAAAGCAAGCCGATTGCCGACAACAAAACGGCCGCCGGCCAGGCCCTGAACCGCCGCGTAGATTTCGACCCCTACCTGACGGGCGAAACCAACGCCGCCGAAGCCAAGTATGGCCCCGCCCCGACCATCTCGGAGCTGAAAGCCACTGGCCAGAAGCTGCCCGGCAAAAAGACCACCGGCACCGGCTCGCCCCGCAGCCGCAAGGCCCCGGCCAAGCGCAAGTAAGCGCTGGCCAGCCCACCGGCTAAGCTAAAAAAGCAGCCCGCTCACCTGAGCGGGCTGCTTTTTTTATGTAGGCTAAGCTTTAGCTTGTCGAATAGCCCGGGCGGCGGACAAGCTAAAGCTTAGCCTACCTTCTTAACTTGCACCGAAAATGGTGCGCCCCACGCACTACTGCTCTTATGGACGACGCCCTCCTTGCCAGCTACCAGCCCGTAATCGGGCTCGAAGTACACGCTCAGCTCCTGACGCACAGCAAAATGTATTCTTCCGACGAGAATGAGTACGGCGCTATGCCCAATACCAACCTCTCGGTAATTACCCTGGGCCACCCCGGCACGCTGCCCCGCGTGAACCGCACGGCCGTGGACTTTGCCATCAAAATGGGGCTGGCCACCAACTGCCACATTCAGCGCGAAAACCTGTTTGCGCGCAAAAACTACTTTTACCCCGACCTGCCCAAGGGCTACCAGATAACCCAGGACAAGACTCCGATTTGCTACGGCGGCCACGTCGATATCCGGCTGGCCGACGGTAGCACGCGGCGCATCGGCATCACGCGCATTCACATGGAGGAAGACGCGGGCAAATCGATGCACCTGGCCGGCGAAACCGAAACCCTGGTGGACCTGAACCGCGCCGGCGTGCCACTCATCGAAATCGTGAGCGAGCCCGACATTCGCACCGAGGAGGAAGCCTACGCCTACCTGGCCGAAATCAAGAAGCTGGTCGAGTACCTCGGCATCTGCGACGGCAACATGGAGGAGGGCTCCCTGCGCTGCGATGCCAACGTGAGCGTGATGAAAAAAGGCGCCGACAAGTTCGGTACCAAGGTAGAGGTCAAGAACATGAACTCCTTCCGCAACGTGCAGCGGGCCATTGAGCACGAGATAGTGCGCCAGATTCAGATTCTGGAGAATGGCAGCGAGGTGGATTCCGAAACGCGCGGCTTCGACGCGGCCAGCGGCACCACCAACGGCCAGCGCTCGAAGGAGACGATGAACGACTACCGTTACTTTCCCGAGCCCGACCTGCCGCCGCTCATCATCGACGATGCCTGGCTGCACCGCGTGCAGGCCGACCTGCCGGCCCTGCCGCAGCAGCTCTACGCCCGCTTCACGGGCGAGCTAGGGTTGAGCGACTACGACGCCAATGTGCTCATCGACCAGAAGGAAGTGGCCCAGTACTTCGACGACCTGGCCCGCCTGCTGCCCCCGGCCAGCGCCAAGGCCGCCGCCAACTGGGTGATGGGGCCCGTGAAGTCGTACCTCAACGAGCGCGCCCTCGAAATCAACGACTTCCCGCTCGACCCCGGCCAGCTGGCTGGCATCATCGAGCTGATTGAGGCCGGTAAAATCAACTACTCGGTGGCTAGCAAGCAGCTGTTTCCGCACCTGCTGGAGCACCCGCAGGCCAACGCCACCGGCGCCGCCGAGCAGCTGGGCCTGCTCACCAAGGCCGATGCCGGCGAGCTTGAAGCCCTCGTGCAGCAGGTGCTGGCCGCCAACCCGGCCAAGGTGGCCGAGTACCGCGCCGGCAAGAAGTCGCTTACCGGCATGTTCATGGGCGAGCTCATGAAGCTGACCGGCGGCAAGGCCGACCCCAAGCTGGCCAACCAGCTGCTGCGCCAGGGCCTCGACGGCTAAGGTGTAGCAACAAAACGACGAAAGCGCCAGGCTGCCCGCAGTCTGGCGCTTTTTATGAGAACCCGACTGGCCTGCTTTACCCGATGCTACTGCTTAAAACCTGGCGGCTGTTGCTGCCCGCCCTAGTGGCCCCCGCGCTGCTGGCGGCCCAGACGTCGCCCACCGGCTACGAGATAAGCGGCCAGGATGCCCGCCTGGCGGGCCAGAAAATATACCTGCTGGCTGCCGAGCGCCCTAGCCACAGCCAGCCCTGGGCGCGCCTCGACTCGGCCCAGGCCGATGCTGCCGGGCGCTTCGTGCTGCGCGGGCAGGTGCCCGCGCCCGACGTGTACTGGCTGCGCGTGGGCAACATGCCGGTGTTGCAGCAAGTGCCGCTGGCCAACCGCCAAGAGCGCCTTACCACCCAGGTGGTGCAGGCGCGCAGCAGCACCGCCCAGGCGCCGGCCTATCTGCTCCGCCCCAGCGGCTCGTCCGAAGTAGAGCTGTTGCAGGTCTTTCAAGGCTATTTGCTGACGCGCAACATTCCGGCCAAGGCCGACGACCGGCAACTGCGCGCGGTGAAGGACCTGCTGCGCCGCAACGCCGGCTCGTACCTGGGGCCTTACCTGACCTACAACTACCTGCGGCTGCACCCCAGCGCCCTGCCGCTGGTCGATTCGCTTACTCAGCGCTTCGCCCGCGAGCAGCCGGCTTCGCCGGCCCTGCCGAGCCTGCGCGAGCTGTTGAGCGCGGGCCAGTCGCTGGCTGTGGGGGCAGCGGCGCCCGACTTCACGCTGCCCAGCCTGGCCGGCGCGCCGCTAGCCCTGAGCAGCCTGCGGGGCAAGTACGTGCTCGTCGATTTTTGGGCCAGCTGGTGCAAGCCCTGCCGCGCCGAAAACCCCACGGTGCTGGCCGCTTACCAGAAATACCAGGGCCGGGGCGCGGGCTTCACGGTGCTGAGCGTGTCGCTGGATGAGAAGCTGGCCGACTGGCAGCAGGCTGTGGCCCAGGATGCGCTGCCCTGGCCGCAGGTGCTGGACCAGGCCGGCGTGCGGGGCCGCACCGGGCAGCTCTACAACGTGAGCAGTATTCCGGCCACTTTCCTGCTCGACCCACAGGGCCGCATTGTGGCCACCAACCTGCGCGGCCCCGCCTTGGGCCGCGAGCTGGCCCGGCTATTGCGCTAGGCCCGTGCCCGCGGGAACCCGCCCGCGTTTTTTTAGCTTTGTCCGGCAGCCCGGCCTTGGCCGGGGGCTACTTATTTTTCGTCAATGACTGCTTTTATGAAACCTGCTCTTGCCGCCGTGGCCCTGCTCGGCCTCACCAATGCCTGCCAGAATGCCAGTGCGGCCGAGGGCTACGAAATAACGGGCCAGTTGCGCAACGTGCCGGCCGGCACCACGCTGCACCTTTCGGAGCTGACCAGCAGCCAGTTTGTGGAGCGCGGCACTGCCCAAACCGACGCCCAGGGCAACTTCACCTTCAAGGGCACGCTGCCCGTGGTGGCGGCCGTGTACCAGCTCAAGGTAGATGAGCCCAACCAGGTGTTGCTCGTGCTCGACAATAAAACGCGCCTCACGCTCTCGGGCGACGCCAAAAGCCTGTCTGACAGCTACTCGGTGAAGGGTTCGAAAGATTCGGAAGTCATTCAGCAGCTGACGCGCACCATGAACGCCAGCCGCGGCCAGATGCAGCGCCTGGGCCAACGCTATAACGCCGCCGGCCAGGCCGGCCGCACTGACTCGCTGCCCATCATCGAGGGGCAGTATAACGTGCTGGCCCGCGCCCTGGCCAGCCGCAACAAGGCCGTGATTCGGCGCAATGCCACGTCGGTAGCCGCGGGTTTTGCCACCCTCAGCTTCATCGACCCCAACGCGGACTTCGCCTTTGCCGACTCCATTGCGGGCATTCAGCGCAAGGCCCAGCCGGGCTCGCCCTTCACCCAGGCCCTGACCGAGCGCCTGGAGCCGCTACGCGCCACGGCCCTCGGCACCACGGCCCCCGAAATCAACATGGCCGGCCCCGATGGCAAGCCCCTCTCGCTCAAGAGCCTGCGCGGCAAATACGTGCTCGTCGATTTCTGGGCTAGCTGGTGCGGCCCCTGCCGCCAGGAAAACCCGAATGTGGTGAAGGCCTACACCAAGTTTAAAGACAAAGGCAAGGGCTTTACGGTCTTCAGCGTGTCGCTCGACGATGACAAGGCCCGCTGGACCCAGGCCGTTGCCGCCGATGGCCTGGCCTGGCCCAGCCACGTATCGGACCTCAAAAAGTGGAACAACGCCGCCGCCGAAGCCTACGGCGTGCAGTCCATCCCGGCCTCGTTCCTGCTCGACCCGAGCGGCAAAATCATCGGCAAAGACCTGCGCGGCGCCGCCCTGGATGCCAAGCTGGCCGAGGTGCTGAAGTAGCAAGCACTTGCATTCAATGTAAAAAGGCCTTTCTGCAAGCAGGAAGGCCTTTTTAGTTGAGCAAAACTGAACTGAGAGCAGGACTCGAACCTACGCAGGAACCGCTAAAAGCTTCCATCGGCGTGCTGGTGCACGACGGCAATCACCACTCTGCCACCTCAGTCGCCAACGCAAATCTAACTCAAGAACATGCGCTGCAAGCCGCCCCAGAGGCGCTTTTTGAGGCTCACGTCGTATTCTATCATCTCAACCTCGGCGCCGGCCAGGTAGGCGAGGTTCACGGCCGGGAATTGCACCGGCTCATAAATCTGGGTGGTGCGCACGGCCACATCGAGCAGGTTTTTGCCGAAGGCCAGGATGTGCGTGGCGGCAATTTCCTTGCGCAGGTTCTGTAGGGCCACTGGGTAGGGGCCTTCCACGTTCACGAGCACTACGTCGGCCATAACCAGCTGGATGGCTTGCAGCAGCTTGTTGAGAAACACGTTGCGCGGCAGCTTCACAAACTGCTCGGGCGGCAGGCGCACCAGGATAACGACCCCCTGCGGATTGTTGCCGAGCGTAGCAAACGTGGTGAGCAGGTAGGGCGCCACGGGCGGGGCAGCGGCTGGCGACGGGCTAGCCGGTGCAGCCAGCGCAGCGGCGGGTAGCTTGGCCGGGGCCGCCGCTGGCAAGGGGGCGATGGGCGGGCTGGCCGGTGTCGGCGGCGCCACTGGCGGCGGGCTGGCCGGCACGGGGGCGGCAACTGGGGCTACTGCGGGCGGGCTAGCTGGCGTGATTGCCGGCACGGCCGACAGCGAGGGTAGCTTGCCGATGAGCGCCGTGGCGGGGGCGGGCAGGGCCGGTGCCGCGGGCGTGGCGGCTACCAGCGGCGCCACTGCCAGGGCAGGGCTAGCCACCTCGGCCGGGGCGGGCTCATCAGCCGTCAGGGGCATGTAGAGCGTAACGCCGGTGTAGAAGTTTTGCAGGAAAGCCAGGGTGCCGCTTTGCTCGTCCTCAGTCATATAAGCAAGTAAAAGCTAAAGCAAATTCAGGGTTAGGATAGGGCGAAATGTAGAGACGCATCTTTGCGTCTCGTCGTTGTTAAACCCGCCAGGCGACGAGACGCAAAGATGCGTCTCTACAATCACTACATCCCGTAGTTTTAGGCCAGTTCAAACAGGGCTTTGAGCTCGGCGGCGTCGCTGGGCTTCATGCGGCCGGCCAGCACCAGGCGCAGCTGGCGGCGGCGCAGGGCCCCGTCGTAGAGGGAAATTTCCTCGACCGTTTCGGGCACGGCCTCGGGCACGTCGATGGGGCGGCCGCTCTGGTCAACGGCCACGAAGGTGAAGAACGCCTCGTTGGTTTTCATGCGGGTGCCGCTCGGAATATCCTCGGCCCACACGTCGATGTGCACCTCCATGCTGGAGGCGAAGGCCCGCGTCACCTGGGCCTGTAAAGTCACGACGTTGCCCAGCCGGATGGGGTCGCGAAACGACACGTTATCGACCGAAGCCGTGACCACGATGCGGTTGGAGTGCTTTTGGGCGGCGATGGCGGCGGCAATGTCCATGAGGTGCATCATGCGGCCACCCATCAGGTTGTTGAGGGTGTTGGTGTCGTTGGGGAGCACCAGCTCGGTCATGATAACGAACGAGTCGGAAACGGGGCGTTGCTTGCGCACGGGGCTAGGTAATGGAGTGATGAGGTAGAGAGGAGTGCGGTGGGAAGAAAGCAGGGCAAAGGTACGGCGGGCGGTTAGGCCCGGGCCGGCGCTTGTGAAGCCAAGGCAGTAAGACAACCCAGCCAGCCGCCTTCAGCCCCTTGTTTCCATCACTTCACTGCTTACTGCCAGCCGGCGGCCCCGCGCAGGGGCACGAAGCGGCAACTACCCAGCTCTTCGCGCACGAAGGCCTCGGGCCCCTCGCGGGTGATGCGCAGCAGCTGCTGCTGGCCGGGGTCGGCGGCGCCCACGGGCACCACCAGCCGCCCCCCAATGCGCAGCTGCCGCAGCAGGGCCGGGGGCAGGGCCGGCGCCCCGGCCGTGACCAGGATGCCATCGAAGGGGGCCAGCCCCGGCAGGCCCAGCGAGCCATCGCCCAGGTGCAGGCCGGCCGTGGGCAGGCCCAGCGCCGCCAGCCGCTGCCGGCCGCGCTCAAACAGCACGGGGTTAAACTCGATACTCTGCACGTCAGCAGTAAGCTGGCACAGCACAGCAAACTGGTAGCCCGAGCCCGTGCCGATTTCCAGCAGCCGCTGGCCGGGCTGCACGCCCAGCAGCTCGGTTTGGTAGGCCACGGTGCTGGGCTGCGAAATCGTCTGGCCCTCGCCGATGGGAAAGGCCTTGTCCTGGTAGGCGTGGGCCTCGAAGGCGGGCTCAAAAAATAAGTGGCGCGGCACGGCGCTCAGCGCAGCCAGCACGCGCTCGTCGCGAATGCCGCGCTGGTTGCGCAGCAGCGTTACCAGGGCCCGGCGCTGGCCCCGGTGGCGGTACGTATCGGGTAAAGGTTGAATAAGAGGCACCAAAATGAAGTGGGAGCAGAAAACCGGCGGGCGGCCGGGCGGCTGCGGGGGCAAAACGGCTAAATAGCCAGGGCAAGCGGGCCGCCCATGCTTGGGAAGCTGGCAGTGCCCCTACTTTTGCAGCATTCCTGCACAAAACTACACGTTACGCCGCTCCCCTTGTCGCTCCGCCGAACTCAGTATCTCAAGCTTGTTGCGGCCGATTTTGTGGCGGCGCTGCTGGCCTGGGTAGCTTTCTTCCTGCTGCGCAAGTACTTGCTACAGGAGCGCATCGATTACCACTTCCTCAAAGGGGCGCTGGTTTATTTGTCGGGCGCGGCCGTGCTCATTGCCCTGTTCTGGACCACGCTCTATACCCTAGTGGGCGAATACCGCGATATTTTTCGCAAGTCGCGCCTGAGCGAGCTTATCCGGCTGGCGCGGGTGTCGCTGCTGGGCGCGGTCGTCATTTTCTTCGCCCTGCTACTCGACGACCAGGGCGTAAATAATTACCACGCTTATTACAAGACCTTTACGGCTTACTATCTGCTGCACTTCGGCATCACGGCCGTGCTGCGCATCTGGGCCGTGAGCAGCGTGCAGCACCTGGTGCGGCGGGGCATTATCTCGTTTCCGACGCTGCTGGTGGGCTCCAACCAACTGGCCCTGAGTACGTATGTCGACTTGCAGCGCACCGGCCGGCACCTGGGGCTGCGGCTGGTGGGCTTTGCGCCGGTGGGCCCCACCATCGTGGCCGGGCTGGCCGAGGTGCTACCCGCGCCGGGCTCGTACCAGCAGCTGCCCAGCCTCATCCGCAGCCTGGGTATCGAGCAGGTTATCATTGCCATCGAGCCCAGCGAGCACCGCCGCATCCAGGAAATACTGAACCTGCTGGAGGGCTCGAAGGTGCGCACCAGCGTGCTGCCCGACCTCTACCAGATGCTGCTGGGCTCGGTGAAGGTGAACCATATTTTTGGTACGCCGCTCATCGAAATCAAGCACGATTTGCTGCCCGTGTGGCAGCGGGTGCTCAAGCGCGTGCTGGATGTGGGGGCGGCCGCCGTGTTTATGGTGCTGGCCAGCCCGCTTTACCTGTTCACGGCCCTGATGGTGCGCTCGTCGTCGCCGGGGCCCGTTTTTTACCGGCAGCCGCGCATCGGCAAAAACGGCGTGCCGTTCGACATCATCAAGTTTCGCTCGATGTACGTGGATGCCGAAAAGCTGGGCCCCGCCCTCAGCTCCGACCACGACCCGCGCATTACGCGCTGGGGGCGCTTTATGCGCAAGGTGCGCCTTGATGAGTTTCCGCAGTTCTGGAACGTCATCAAGGGCGATATGAGCCTGGTGGGGCCGCGCCCCGAGCGCCAGTTTTTTATCGACCAGATTGTCAAAATAGCGCCCCACTACCGCCACCTGCACCGCGTGCGGCCCGGCCTCACCTCGCTGGGCCAGGTCAAGTACGGCTACGCCGAAACCGTGGCCCAGATGGTCGAGCGCCTCAAATTTGACATTCTCTACATCGAGAACATGAGCCTGGCCATGGACTTTCGGGTGATACTCTACACCCTGAAAATCATTGTGGAAGGCCGGGGCAAATAGACCGCAGATTTAACGGATTTAACGGATTTCGCAGATACGCCACCTGCGGTGGCTGGCTAGGGGGGAGCAGGCAGTAGCTTGTGTATAAGGAGGTGGCGGCTGGGTTTGCTGGCGAGCCAGTAAGCCCAGCGGTGTAAGCATTAGGTGCACTACAATAAAGGCGGCCGCGTAGTCCCAGGCTGTGCTGGCAGGCCAATAAGTAACTTCTACCCGCCGCACCGGTTCACCGTACGCAAAAGCCAGCAGAATCAGTCAGCCTGCGCAGCAGGCGTATCTGCGAAATCCGTTAAATCCGTTAAATCTGCGGTCATGTTTACAGGAATAATTGAGGCCGTGGGCACGGTAGTAGCCGTGGCCAGCGAGGGCACCAACCGCCATTTTACCATCCAGTCGCCGTTTGCGGCCGAGTTGAAAATCGACCAGAGCGTGGCTCACGATGGGGTGTGCCTCACCGTGGTGGCCCTCGATGCGGCGGCCGGTACCCACGTGGTGACGGCCATCGACGAGACGCTGCAAAAAACTAACCTGGGCCAGTGGCAGCCCGGCCGCCACCTCAACCTGGAGCGCTGCCTGGCCGCCGGCGGGCGCTTCGACGGCCACATTGTGCAGGGCCACGTCGACGCCACCGCCGAGTGCCTCAGCGTGCAGGACCAGGATGGCTCCTGGCTGTTTCGCTTCCGGCACGCGCCCGGCCCGCAGCGCCTCACCGTGGAGAAGGGGTCCATCACCATCAACGGCGTGAGCCTGACGTGCTTCAATAGCACGGCCGACGAGTTTTCGGTGGCCATCATTCCCTACACCTACGAGCACACCGGCTTTCACCAGTTGCAAGCCGGCGAGCGCGTCAACCTGGAGTTTGACATCGTGGGCAAGTACGTGGCCAAGCTGCTGGCCAGCCAGGGTCTGCTTGCCAGCGCTGAGGCATAACCGGTTAAAAATAGGTGCGTAAGAAGCAGTGCGTCGTCGCTAACGTCTCGGCGGCGCATAGCTTTTATGTCTAGTAAACGTGAACAGATTGAGCCCCACGAAGGTGATAAGCGCTATATCCGTCGCGATGACGAGGGGAAGATTAAAGAGTCGGATGACCTAAACCGCTCGCTTTCGCAAGACGATAAGCAGGACGCCGAAACTACCGTTGAGCCGGGCCAGGGTGACCGGGGCGACGGCCACACTGGTGGTCGGGCCAAAGACTAAATTCGATGCATGAAGTAAAAAAGCCCGCTGACTAAGCGGGCTTTTTTGCGTGGTAGTATGGCAGCTAGGCCGGCGCGGGTGGGCTGGCCGGCGGCCACCAGTGCGGGTCGGCCTTGGCGAAAACCCAGGCGGCCAGCCAGCCCAGCAGCGCGCCCACCAGCCAGCCGCTGGCCACGTCGCTGGGGTAGTGCGCGGCCAGGTACACGCGGCTGTAGGAGAGCAGCGCGGCCCACAAAAACCCCCAGATTTTGAGGCAGCGAAACCGGCCGGCGGGCAGGGCCAGCAGCAGAAACACGGCCAGCGCCACCGAGTTGGCGGCGTGCGACGACATGAAGCCGAAGGCCCCGCCGCAGCCATCGGGCAGGTGCAGCAGCGGCGCCAGGTCGGGGGCGTGGCAGGGGCGGGGCCGCCCCACCAGCGGCTTAAAGAGCTTGCTCGTGATGCTGTCGGCCAGCGCCACCGCCCCGATAAGCAGCGGCAGTACTGCTTTAGCCCGGTGCTGATAATGATATAACAGCCAGATAATTAAAATACCATAAAACGGTATCCACACGTAGCGGTCGGAGGCGAAGGTCATCACCTTGTCGAGCCAGGGCGCGTGGGCCCCGTTCACGGCTAGCAGCAGACGGTGGTCGGCCTCTTTGAGGAAATTAAAAATTAAAAATTGAGAATTAAAAATGAGCATCGGAGCAAAGAGACGGCAGTTTTTTAATTTTTAATTCTCAATTTTTAATTGACCTTAAACCCACTCGACGCCCTTGCGCAGCCAGGCCAGGGTGGTGGCTTCGGGAGTGCCGGGGGCGGGCGGGGCGGGGTTGTAGCTCCAGCCGCAGCGCGGGGGCAGGCTCATGAGGATGCTTTCGGTGCGGCCGCCGGTTTCGAGGCCGAAGCGGGTGCCGCGGTCAAAGGCTAGGTTGAATTCGGCGTAGCGGTTGCGGCGCAGCGTCTGCCAGGCTTCTTCGCGCTCGCCGAAGGGCAGAGCGCTGTTTTCGGCCATGATTTCGGTGTAGGCCGGGGCGAAGGTTTCGGCCACGTCCTGGATAAACGCGAAGAGTTCGGCCGCCGAGCCATCCTGACCCACGGTGAGGCGGTCGAAGAAAATGCCGCCCACGCCGCGCGTTTCCTGGCGGTGGGGCAGGTAGAAATAGTCGTCGGCCCAGCGGGTGAATTTGGGGTAGTAGGCGGGGTTGTGCTTGTCGCAAGCAGCCTTGAGGCGCTGGTGAAAGCGCCGGGCCTGGGCTTCGTCCACGTAAATGGGCGTGAGGTCGATGCCGCCCCCAAACCACGCCTCGCCGTTGCCAGCCTCAAAATACCGTACGTTCATGTGGATGATGGGCACGCGGGGGCTGCGCGGGTGCAGCACCACGCTCACGCCGGTGGCAAAGAAGTGCGGGTCGGGCATGTGCAGCTGCCGGGCGGCGGCGGCGCTCATCTCGCCCTCCACGGCCGAAAAGCCCACGCCGCCCTTTTCCAGGATGGCGCCGCCCTCGAACACCCGCGAGTGCCCGCCGCCGCCGCCGGGCCGCTGCCAGTCGTCTTGGCCGAAGCGCACGGCGCTGCCGTCGGCTGCTTCGAGCCTAGCGCAGAGGCGGGTTTGAAAATTCTGAAGCCAGGTGGTGATTTCGGTGCGGAACATAAGTAGTCAACAAGGAACAAGGAACAGGGAGCAGGTGGCGCAAAGAGCTTGTCGCGTGCCAATAAGCATTGTTCACTGCTTACTGCGCACTGCTCACTGGCCACAAAGGTCGGGCCGGGGCGTAATTTTACCATCCCCACTGGCTCTACCCACCCTGATTATGCTTGCTGACTCCCTGGCTGCCCCCGCAGCCGCCCCCCTGGCCGCGCCCGATACCGAGCTGCTGCGCCGGGCCTACCTGCTCATGCACACGGCCGCCGAAATGGCCGCCCTCTACGAAGCGCAGAAAACCGTGGCCGCCCGCTACGTGCACGCCACTGCCCGCGGCCACGAGGCCGTGCAGCTGGCGGCGGCCTTTTTGCTCACCGGCGCCGACTACGCCGCCCCGTACTACCGCGACGATGCCCTGCTGCTCGGCCTGGGCCTGCGGCCGTATGAGCTGATGCTTCAGCTGCTGGCCAAGAAAGACGACCCCTTCAGCGGCGGGCGCACCTACTACAGCCACCCCAGCCTGCGCCGGGCGGGCGTGCCCGTGATGCCCCACCAAAGCTCGGCTACGGGTATGCAGGCCATTCCGGCCACGGGCATGGCCCATGCCATCAGCTATTTGGAAAGCCAGGGGCTGGCCGACGGGGCTAGCCAGCCGCTGGCGCTGTGCTCTATTGGCGACGGGGCCATGACGGAGGGCGAAGTGAGTGAGGCCTTGCAAATGGCGATTTTGCACCGGTTGCCCATCGTGTACCTAGTGCAGGACAACGACTGGGGCATCTCGGCCACCGGTAAGGAAATGCGGGCGATGGACGCCTACGAGTTTGCCGCCGGCTTCCCCGGCCTGCACCGCGTGCGCGTGGATGGGGCCAACGTGGTTTCCTCCTACAACGGGCTAGCCGAAGCCTTCGCCCACGTGCGCGAGCGGCGCGGGCCGGCCCTGGTGCACGCCAAGTGCCCGCTGCTGGGCCACCACACGAGTGGGGTGCGGCGGGAATGGTACCGGGGCAACGACCTGGCCAGCCACCAGCAAAACGACCCGCTGCCCCGCCTGCACCGCCGCCTGCTGCACGCTGGCGCCACCGAAGCAGAACTAACTGCCCTGGCCGAGCAGGCCCGCGCCACCGTGGCCGCCGACTGGGCCGAGGCCCAGGCCGCGCCCGACCCCGACCCCGCCACCTTCGCCGACCACGAGTTTGCGCCCCCCGCCGTGCTGGCCGAGGCCGGCGAGCGTGCCCCCGCCGGCGCCGACAAGGTGCTGATGGTAGACGCCGCCCTGCACGCCGTAGACGACATTCTGCGCGAGTTTCCCGAGGCCCTGTTCTACGGCCAGGACGTGGGCGGCGAGCTGGGCGGCGTGTTTCGCGAGGCGGCGCTGCTGGCCAAGAAATACGGTGATAAGCGCGTGTTCAACACGCCTATTCAGGAGGCGTACATTGTGGGCAGCACGGCCGGCATGGCAGCCGTGGGCGCGCGGCCCATCGTCGAGATTCAGTTTGCCGACTACATCTGGCCGGCGCTGAATCAGCTGGTGGAGGAGCTGAGCAAAAGCTGCTACCTGAGCATGGGCAAGTTTCCGGTGCCGGCGCTCATCCGGGTGCCGGTGGGGGCCTACGGCGGGGGCGGGCCCTACCACTCGGGCTCCATCGAAAGCACGTTGCTCACCATCCGCGGCATCAAGGTGGTGTACCCCAGCAATGCGGCTGATATGAAGGGTTTGCTGCGCGCAGCTTTTCTTGACCCCAACCCGGTTATCCTACTCGAACACAAAGGGCTATACTGGAGCAAGGTGCCCGGCACGGAGGAGGCCAAGACCACCGAGCCGGCTGCCGGCTACGTCATTCCGCTAGGGGTGGCGGCCGTGGCCCAGGCGGCTGATGCCGACCGGCTAGCTGCTGGCGAAACCTGCGTGGTCATCACCTATGGCATGGGCGTGCACTGGGCCCGGGCGGCCAGCCGCGACTACCCCGGCCGGGTAGAAGTGCTGGACCTGCGCACCCTCAACCCCCTCGACTGGGAGGCCGTGCAGGCCGCCGTGCGCCGCCACGGCAAGGCCCTCGTGCTCACCGAAGAGCCCCTGCTCAACTCGTTTGCCGAGAGCCTGGCCGGGCGCATTCAGCGCCACTGCTTCCGCCAACTCGATGCGCCGGTGTTCACCTTGGGCGCGGCCAACCTGCCGGCCATCGCCCTCAACGTGGAGCTCGAAAAGCAGATGCTGCCCAGCGCCGCCAAAGTAGCCGTGGCCCTCGGCGAGTTGCTGGGGTATTAGCGCCTATAGACCGGTAGTTATAGAGCCTATCTAAACCGTCATGCTGAGCTGGTCGAAGCATCTCTGCCGCGCCGTCAGAGTCGTTCGGCAGAGATGCTTCGACCAGCTCAGCATGACGGTCTTTTTGCTTACTATCCAAAGGCTATAGGAAGAATTAGGAATTAAAAATTAAAATGGATAGCCTAGCCCGACGTTCACCACCGTCTGGTTGTCGGTGTGCTTGAGAGCATTTTGCAGGCGCCAGGGGGCAGCCGTTTCGGTGGGGTCATAGACTTTGGTGGCGATGTCGAAGCGCAAGATGAGGAAAGTGAAATCCATGCGGATGCCGAAACCCGAGCCCACGGCAAACTCCTTGTAGAAGCGGTTACCCTGAAACTCGGCCCCCTCCCGGTTAGCATCAGGCTGCAAGGTCCAGACGTTGCCAAAGTCGGTGAAGAGCGCGCCCTTGATAAACGAATACACCGGGAAGCGGTACTCCACCGAGCCCTCCAGCAGCACCTCGCCCGGTTGCTCGGTGAGGTAGTCGCGCGAGACCTTCTGGGTAACGGGGTCGGTAAACATGGTGGCGTAGGAGCCGGTGCCCAGGCGGCGCGGGCTCCAGGCGCGCACGCTGTTCGAGCCGCCCGCAAACAGGTACTTGTCGTAGGGCAGAATGTAGCGGTACTCGGCCGTTTGGCCGGGCAGCGGGTCGGGGTCGAGGCTGGTGGTCAGGGCGTGGGCCACGCCCCCGTTGAGGCGCCAGGCCAGGTAAGTGGTGGGCGAGAGCTTGTAATAGCGCCGGTAATCGACGGTGAGCTTGGCAAAGTTGTAAACCGACAGCTTGGTGTCCTTAAACCACTTCTCATTGGCATACAGCCCGCGGGTGAGCCCCCCCAACTCGGCAAAAATGCGCAGAAAAGAGGCGTTGCGCGTCTGGTTGAGGTCGTTGGAGTTATAGATGGAAGTGAAGCTGAAGCTGGGCTCGTAAATGGGCTGAAACGAGCGGTAGAGCGGGCTGCCCTGGTTAACGCGCAAGTCATTGAGGCGCTGCTTATAGAAGTCGCTGATGTGGCGGGTGCTCACAATGCCCAGGTCTACGGGCGTGAAGATAAACTGCTGATAAGCCGAGGGTTGCCAGATATAGTCGAACGTAAGCTCGGTGTTGCTGCGGGTGTAGTAGTTGCTGGAGGTATAGGTGGTGGAGAGGGCCAGCCGCGTGCGGGGCTGGTAGTTGCGCAAGAAATTGCCCGCCCGAAACGGCACCAAAAGCTTCGGCACCACCAGCGCGGCCGTCACCCCATATTGCACGGTGTAGGTGGCCGCCGTGGTATTGTTGTTGTCACCAAGCTGGGTTAGCTGGCCCTCCAGGCCGGCGCGGCCGCTGAGCTCCAGCACCTCGGCCCCGCCGAAGGGGTTGCGCCACTTCAGGCGCAGGTTGCCGAAGGGGCCTACCAAGCCCGCCACGTAGGTGCCGCCAAATTCGGTGGTTTCCGAAAAGCGCGGGCTGGGCGAGGTCGTCACGATGGCATCGAGGTAGTTCTGGGCTAGCCCGGGGCTGGCCGCGCCGGGCGTCAGGGCCTGGCTGCTGTCGGCGGCCGGGCTTTCGCCGGGGCTGGCCGCCACCACCTTGCGGTAGCTCACGGTATTAAACCGGAACATGTCGAGGCCCGAAAGCTGGCGCTGGGTGCGCTGGGTGCGCACCTGGCTGTAGAGCTGGCCCGGCCGCACGGTTATCTGCCGGGCCAGAATGCGGGGGTTGATGGGCAGCGCCCCCCGGCTCAAAAATAAAATCGAGTCCTGGCGCACGGTATCGCGGGGGGCCACGCGGCGGCCGGCCTGGCGCAGGCGGCGCGCGCTCAGCGAGTCGGCCACGGCGGCGGGCGTCACGCCCGCCGGCATATTGGCCGTTGAGATGCGGCCCGTGCTGCTGCCCGCCGCCCGGCCCGTGAGGCTAGTGCTGTCGGCCGCAGCCAGGCGCCGGCGGCGGCCGGGGCGGGTGGTATCGCCGGCGGCCAGGCGCAGGGCGCGGGCCTGGTTCACGTCGGTCAGCACCAGCACGTTGCGCAGGTGGTAGGCGCGGTGCCCGCCGGGCGGGCTGGCAATGAGCAGGCGCAGGCGCACCTGCCTTTGCTCGAAGCTGGTATCGGCTTCCAGCGTAATGTACTGGGACCGAAAATCATAGTAGCCCGCGTTTTTGAGCACGGCTTCGAGGCGCTGCCGCTCCTGGCCGATGAGGTCCTCGTTGTAGGGGGCGCCCACGTGCAGCAGCGTGCCGGCCTGTGCCCCGGCCACCACCCGCGCCACCCCCGAGTCGGGGATGCTGCGCGTGAGCTGGCTCAGGCTAAAGCCCGGCCCCTCGTGCACCTGGTAAGTTACCGTGACGAGGCGGTGCAGGCGCCCGCCCATCGAGTCGCGCAGCGGCACGGCGCGCACGGGCTTGCGCAGCCCCAGCCCACGCAGCGTGCGGGCAATGAGCGTGGGCTTGGAGCGGGCCGAATCGGTGAAAGTGGCCGTGCCCCGGAAATAACCCTGCGAGCGCAGGTAGGTGCCAAACTGCTCTACCGTGCGCTGGCTCAGGCTAGGGTCATAAATGACGGGCGGCTCGCCCAGGCGCATAATGGCGTTGCCCTTTTCGAGGGCCGTGCGCTTGCGGGCCACCAGCTTGTCGCGCCGGGCCAGCAGCTTGCCGCTACGCGCCGAGTCGCCCTGCGCGCTGGCCAGCTTATCAGCATACTTCTGCCGGATGGCCGCGATTTTGCGCTCAATCCGCGTCGAATCATAAAATGAGTGCCCCAGCTGATACACGGCCAGCTTGGGAATGGGAATGGTGCGATTAGGCTTTTGCTGCACCAGCGTCAGCAGGCGCTCCTGCTGCGCCGGGCTCAGGCCGTCGCTCTCGACCACCACCTTCGTCAGCAGGCGCTGCTGCGGCTGCAACAGGCGCAGCGGCGAGCAGCCCACCGCCACCAGCAGTAGCGCCAGGCTCGAAAACAGGCCGGCCACGGCCACCCGGGGGGCCACCCCGGCGGGGCCGATGCGCGGCCGGTCGTTACTTTGTTGTTGTAATGGTTTCAAAAGCCCTCGCTAAATACATCCGGTCGCTGCACCAGCGCAAATATCGGCAGCGCCACGCCGCCTTCCTGGTCGAAGGAGCGAAAAGCGTGCTAGAGCTGCTCGGCTCCGGCCTCGAAGTCGAGCACCTGCTCGCCACGCCCGCCTTTGCCGAGCACCTGGCTAGCCACCGCGGCCTGCCACCCGTGCAACTCGCCACCGACGACGAGCTCACCCAGCTCGGCACGCTCCAGACCAACGCCGCCGCGCTGGCCGTAGTGCGCCGCCCGCCCGAACTAGCGCTGCCGCCCGCCCTGCCCGCCAGCCGCCTCGTGCTGGCCCTCGACAACGTAGCCGACCCCGGCAACCTCGGCACCCTCTGGCGCCTGGCCGACTGGTACGGCCTGCCCGGCGTGGTGCTGAGCGAAAACTGCGCCGACCCCTACAACCCCAAGGCCGTGGCCGCCAGCATGGGCGCCTTCGGCCGGGTGCCCGTGTGGGCCGGGGTAGACCTGGCCGCCTGGCTGGCTGGCCTGCCCGCTGGTGTAGACGCGTACGGGGCTGATTTGGAAGGCGATAACGTGCACAAGCTGCGTTTGCAGCCCATCGGCGTGCTGGTGATGGGCAGCGAAAGCCACGGCCTCAGCCCCGACGTAGCGGCCCAGCTCACGCGGCGCCTGCACATCCCGCACGGCCCCGGCGGCCGCGCCGAAAGCCTCAACGTAGCCGTGTCGGCGGCCATTCTGCTCGATAATTTTTTCCGGAATAGCTAAGTAAACAGGAGCGCGAAGCTGCGGCTTCGCGCTCCTGTGCCGGCTAGCCTAGTTGGCGAAAAACCGGATGCCGAAGCTCAGGGTTTGGGCCTTCGGGCCCTGGCCCTCGCGGAATAAGTTGTTGAGGTTGTACTTGGCGAAAAACGTGAGCGAGCGGTAGCCGATTACCCCTTGCAGGCCATACTGCCAGTCGTTGAGGCCGTAGGAGCCGGAGTTTTTATCCTTATACGTGTTGCCATCCTCAAAATACTTGAGCTTGGTCCAGCTGCTCAGGCGGTAGCCCGCAAAGCCCCCCGCCCCGATGGTGAAGCCAGAGTGCGAGCGGCCGGTACGCTCGTTCTTTTCCCGAAAGCTGAATTGCAGCATCAGTGGCACGGTGAAGGTCGAAGTCGCCAGCTTGGTTTTCTGGTACTGGCGGCCGTTGGTTTCGAGCACCACGCTGGTCACGCCGTTCTGGTTGACCCACTTGTTGTTGCCCTCCAGCATGTAGTTGTTGAAGGCAAACTCGGGCCCGAAAATAAGGTGGGCCGGGCTGTGGGCGCCGCCCAGGCGCACGGCCGCATCAAAGCCCAGGTTCACGTAGCGCGAGCCCAGCGTGCGTAGCTCGGGCGCGCCGCTACCCCGGTTGGTCAGCGCGTTCAGGCCCACATCGAGGATAAAATTGGCGCTGTTGTGGTGGCGGGCCTGATTGGCTTCGTAGAGCGAGTCGCGGCGGGCCTCGCGGGCCGCGCGCTCGGCGGCCAGGCGGGCCTGCTCCGTATTCTTGCCATCACTTTTGCCATCAATATTTACTACCACTCCAAATTTCTTTTCCAGCAGCACCTCCACCCGGTTGCTGGGGCCGTAGGCGCGGCCCGCCTGCTTGCTGGTCGTGATGCGGATTTCTTCGGGCAGGCCCTGGCCGGGCTTATCCTCATTGGGGTGAAAAACGGTGGTCAGGCGGTCCGTGTCGGCCACCTTGGTAGCCGCGTCGGCCCGCCGGATGTAGCCGCCCAGCCGCGCCACCAGCGAGTCGAGGTGATACTGCGGCAGCTGGCGTAGCTGGGCAGCATCCTGCACCACCAGGGTCATAGTGGCCTTATTAGGCAGGCGCACCACTATGGTATCGCCGGGGATGACCCCCAGCGAGCGGGCCTGGGCACTAAACGAAGCGGCGGCCAGCAGCGCGGCCAGCGAGGCAGAGAAAATGAGCGGTTTCATGGGGCTAAGGCGTTGAGAAAAGGCTGTGAAAGGGAAGGCCGCCCCGCATCGGGGCAGAAAAAATGAAGGGACAACCGACGAATGGGGGCGTTACAGTTGAATAGTCTTGCTGAGCGTGCGGCCGCCAAAGCGGGCTTGCACCGTCACGGTTTCGGCCAGGCCGGTGGCCTCAGCCAGGCTCACGGGCTCGCCGTGCACCAGGTGGTCGGCCTGGCGCAGCAGGCTCCCGAGGCGCAGCCGGGGCCGGCGGGCGGGGGCCGGCTCGACCGCCGCTACTACCGGGGCCGAGACCGTGGCCGGACTAGCGGGTGCGTTCCCGCGCCGCACCTCCACCTCGATTATCTCGGGGGCCGAGGTCATCGCGGCTACCGGCAGGCTGGGGCGTTCCGCCGGGGCGGGCACGGTTGGCGGGGTCGGAGTGGGCTGGCTGGCCGGGCTGTTCCGCCGCCCGGTGGTAGCCAGCTGGCCGGCCGCCGCGTCCAGCGGCCGGGGTTTCGGTTGAGAGCTGCCGGCTGCCTGGGGCACCGTGGCGGCGCGGCGCGGCCGGGTAGTAGTGGCTATCGGGTTGCTAGATGAGGAAGCAGGGGTCCCCGTTGCCTGGCGAGAAATAATTTCCTGATTTTTTTTCGATGGTGAAATAGCTGCTTGCGCAAGGCCTTGTTTAGTAGTGTCTTGTGCTAGGCTATTAGTGGCCGGTTGAGGGTTTCTAGTTACGCCAGCAGCAACTGGAGCCGGCGTGGAGCGCCCCGCCCCGGCCGACTCGGTGCCAGTTGGCTGACTGGCCAGCCCACCGGCCGGTTGCCAGTACCCGCCGCGCCACAGGCCGCCGGCCAGCAGCGTGAGTAGCAGCACGGCCGCGGCCGATAGCTGCCACCAGGCCACCGCCGGACGCCGGCGCCGCGGCTGCGGTCGCAGGTGCTCGTCTTCGAGCCGCTCCCATACCGCGCGGCGGGGCTGGGAAGCATGGCTTCCCAGCCCCGTGCGAAACAGGGCGTCGAGGCGCTCGGCCTCGGCCAGCTCGGCCAGGCGGCGCGCCAGCTCGGGGCTGGGCGGCGTGGCGTGCTGGCCCAACTGCTGGCGAAAAAGGTCGTCGAGGTTATCAGAAGCCATAGAATAACAGAGAATTAAGCACTCATCACTACGTGCAGCCGGCGTTGCAGCATGGCCCGCGCCTTGCTGAGTTGCGACTTGCTGGTGCCCTCTGTGATGCCCAGCGCCTCCGCAATTTCGGGGTGCGAGTAGCCCTCCAGCGCGTAGAGGTTGAATACGGTGCGGTAGCCGGTGGGCAGGCTCTGGAGCAGGGCCAGTAGCTCGTCGGCTTGCAACTGGGTATCGGCAGTGGCGGGGGTGGCGGCCAGGTTTTCGGGCTGCGCAAAATCCTCGAACGAGAGGTGCAGGGGCTCGCGGCGGCGCAGCTCCATCAGGGCTTGGTTTACCATAATGCGCCGTACCCAGCCCTCAAACGAGCCCTCCTGCCGAAACGTGGGCAGCGCCTGAAACACCTTGGCGAAGCCCAACAGCAGGGCTTCTTCGGCGTCTTCCGGGCGCTTCAGGTAGCGGCGGCACAACGTCAGCATCAGCCCCGCAAACTGGTTGTAGAGCTGGCGCTGGGCGCGCGGGTCGCCCCGCAGGCAGGCGGCGATGAGGTCGGGCTCGGTCACGGGGCAGGGTAGTAGTGGGGCAGTGGCTGGCGGGTTTTGGGGCGTTAGATGCGGGGCCGGGGCTAGCGGTTGCCCGGCAGGATGATTATTCTTGAAAACGCGCTGCCAAGTGCGGGGCGGTGCTGACTTTCACGGGCGTTTGGCCGGAAAGGAAAAGTGTTCGGAATACTGATAGCCGTGAAAAGAGCCATATTCGGCAATGGCTTGGTGCCGCGTAAGTGCTGAGTCGAGTACCAAACCACTAGGCCTTAACTCATATATAGAGAACCGGATTGTAAAAGCTAAGCTCCCGGCCACGTGAGTCGCTGGTGCTTTCGCCGTAGTCGGCGCGGCCGCCGTATTCCAGCCGCCCGTCGTGGTCTAGGTCCCTGGCTGGCCCATCGAAGGTGAGTATGGTATCGACCCCTATGACCTTATTGCCCCGAATGTGAAAGCGTCGGGCCCGGTCCTTGGCCGGTCGATTATTATAAGCCACCAACAATTGTCCCTCATCAGGGCCCGTAGGCGCCCAGATGGGATAGAGCCGCTTCGTTTGTGGCTCTGAGTATTCGGTATACGCCAGGCCGTCGGACGTGGTATCCTGAAAAATAACCCGCTGGTTCTTTTTGATTGTCAGCACCAGGCGCAGGTCGCTCGGCTCCCGCACCACGACCGTATCGGCTACTGGCATCGACGAAACTTGCACTTGCAAGCCAGGGGCTACCTCTTTTACACTCCCGAAAGGCTTGTGCAAAAGAGGTACATCGCCTGATTCCGGCCCGGCGCTTATTTCAGTTGGCGCCTGTAGTGTCGCAACTGTAGAAACAGTGTCGCACGCCGCTAGGGGTTTTGGTGTAGCAGTAGCCAAATTGTCACTGGCTGACTGGCTATTACAGGCCGTAAGCGCCACTAGCCCGGCTGCCAGTAGGTAGTTACTGAATTGCATATCAGTCGCGGTAGTTCAGCGCCGGCTTGCGGTCGCCGAGCAGGGGCTTGTACACGTAGCTGCCCACTTTCTGCTTCAACTCTTCCTTGGCTTTGGCCACTAGCTCGGGGCTGGTGAAGAGGTCGATGGCGGTGAGGGTCATGGTTTTAGCGGCCACCATCAGGCCCTTGGTGCCCACTTCGAGGCCACTGCACGCCACGGCCTGCCAACTGTGGGCGGGGGTGCCGGGTATCCAGGTGGCGGCGGTCAGGCCCACGGTGGGCACCACGTAGCTCACGTCGCCCACGTCGGAGCTGCCGCCCAGGTCGCGGGCCTGGTAGGGCAGCACCTGCGCGGCCTGGGCCACCGGGGGCGCGGGGGCACCCAGCGACTGCTGAATCTGCTGGCCGAAGGCCAGTTCCTGGGGCGAGTAGGTCACGCCGCCCACTTGTTCTAAATTGGTTTGCAGGGCGTGGGCCAGGGTTTCGTTGATGAGCAGGTCGTGGGTGCCGCCCACTATTTCGTAGTCCATGGTAGTGCCGGTGCCTAGCGCGGCGCCCTCGGCGGCCTTCACCACGCGCGCGAACACGGCCTGCACATCGGCCCGGTTGGGGTGGCGCACGTAGTAGTAGACCTCGGCAAAGTCGGGCACCACGTTGGGCGCCTTGCCGCCGCTCGTGATGACGTAGTGGATGCGCGTTTCCTGGGGCACGTGCTCGCGCAGCATGTTCACCATGTTGTCCATGGCCTCCACGCCGTCGAGAGCGCTGCGGCCGCGCTCGGGGGCGCCGGCCGCGTGCGCGGCCACGCCGTGAAACCGGAATTTGGCCGACGAGTTGGCGATGTACTTACCGGCCATGGTAGCGTTTTCGCTGCTGGGGTGCCAGTGCAGCACCGCATCCACGCCGTTGAAGAGGCCCTCGCGCACCAGGTACACCTTGCCGCTGCCGCCTTCCTCGGCCGGGCAGCCAAACACCTTAATGGTGCCGTGCAGCTTGCCTTCCTTCAGCAGCTTCTTGATTTCGAGGCCCGTGGCCACGCTGGCCGTGCCAAACAAATTGTGGCCGCAGCCATGGCCGGCGCCCTGGCCCGCGATGGGCGCCTTGGTAGCCACCGCCTGCTGGGCTAGCCCCGGCAGCGCGTCGAACTCGGCCAGCACGCCAATCACCGGCTGGCCGCTGCCGTAGGTCGCCACGAAGGCCGTGGGAATGCCCGCCACGCCCGCCTGCACCGCAAAGCCCTGGTCGCGCAGCGTTTTTTGCAGCAGCGCCGAGCTCTGGGTTTCCTTGTAGCCCACCTCGGCAAAGCCCCAGATGCGCTGGGCCAGCTGGCGGTAGTCGGCGTAGTGGGCCTGGATATCCTGGCTGGCCTCGGCCTTGAGAGTGGCGGTGGGCGGAGTGGGGCCAGCCGGCCGGAACGCCAGCAGCCCGGCGGCCAGCAGGCTTGCTAAGTAAAATTTGGTCATGGGGCGGGGAGTAGTCGCCCAAATGTAAGCGCCTGGCTGGCCCAGCCAGAAATCAGCCCGGCTACTCCCGTAGCCAGCGCGTCATGGTGGGGAAGCCCTCGGTGGTGGTCAGCCCCATCCACACCAGCAGCGGCAGGCCCATGTACTGGCCATTAGTAAAGCTTTCGATAAGCCACTCGCTACTACCCTTGTAGCCATCGGGGTGAAATACTACCACCGGCGGAATGTCCAGGTGCCGGCAGGCGGCGTAGGTCCAGAGCAGCACGGCTAGCTCTTCGCCCTCCTTTTCGGGGTGGTTTTCGGTCACATTGGCCCCCAGCAGCGGGCGTTCGGCGGCCACGGTTACGGCAATGTGGCCGGCCTCGTGCAGCACGTCGCCGGGGTAAAGCAGGCGGGCGCGGTCGAGCAGCAACTCCCCCTTTTCAATAAGCAACCCCGGTAGAAAACCTGTTTTTTCAAACGAGGTTTCCCGCACGGGGAGGCCGATGGAAGTCAGAAATTCGAGCATCCGGTCGAGGTAATCGGCCGGGGCTGGGGTGGCTGGGTAGGCCAATGGTTGGGCAGTAGGCAGCATAGCGAAGCAGCTAAAAGGCGAGGAGCGCCAAGATACTACTCCGCTAGCCTCCGCCTACTTCTCGTATTGCCCCACGCTCAGCATCACCAGCGTGCAGGCTTCCTCGGTGCGAATGCCGGCCGCCTGGGCCTTTTGCTCCAGCTCGGGGTTTTCGGTGCCGGGGTTGAAGATGATGCGCCGGGGCTTGAGGCTCAGCAGGTAGTCGTACCAGCCGGGTTGGTTTTGCGGACCCACGTACAGCGTGATGGTATCAACGCCGGCCTCCTGCGGCCGGTCGGTGTGAATATCAATGCCGGCCACCTGGCCCTTGCGAATGCCCACCGGCACCACTTCGTGGCCGTGGCGCTTGAGGGCGTGCACGGCGCGGTAGGCGTAGCGGTCGGGGTTGTCGGTAGCACCTAAAACTAAGGTTTTCATAAATCGCAGATTTAACGGATTAAACGGATTTCGAGGATACGCCCGCCAGCCTGCGGCGGCGGGCTGACTACGCGGGGCGGGTTGGTTACGCGGTTGGGCTTACGTAGGGTAGGCGGGTTTAGATTGTTGAGCGTATTCGCGTAGCGAATTTTCAACGGCCAACGGGCTAGCCAGCCCGCCGCCGCAGGCTGACGGGCGTATCCCCGAAATCCGTTTAATCCGTTAAATCTGCGATAATGCTTCGGCCACCCTTTCCCCATCCATCGCCGCGCTCACAATGCCGCCCGCGTAGCCCGCGCCCTCGCCGCAGGGGAAGAGGCCGGCCACTACCGGGTGGCGCAGGGTGTCGTTGTCGCGCGGGATGCGGACGGGCGACGAGGTGCGGCTCTCGACGCCCACAATCTGGGCGGCGTTGGTGGCGAAATCGGGGATTTTGCGGCCGAAGGCGCGGAAGCCCTGCCGCAGCCGCTCGCTGAGGGCGGGGCCGAGCACGGCGTCCATTTCCACGCTCACCAGGCCGGGCTGGTAGCTGGTTTCGAGGAGGCTGGGGGAGAGCTTCTTTTGCAGAAAGTCGCCGAGGCGCTGGGCGGGGGCCAGCTGGGTGTTGCCGGCCAGGCGGCAGGCGCGCTGCTCTATTTCTTGCTGCAAGCGCAGGCCGGCCAGCACGCCGTGGCGGGCCACGTCCATGTCGGCCAGCTCCACGGCCGCCACAATGCCCGAGTTGGCAAAGCGCGAGTCGCGGCGGCTGGGGCTCATGCCGTTCACCACCACCTCGCCGGGCGCGGTGGCCGCCGGCACGATGAAGCCGCCCGGGCACATGCAAAACGAAAACACCCCGCGCTGGGCGTCGCGCACCTTGGTTTGCTCGACCAGCGCGTAGCTGGCGGCCGGCAGCAGGCCGCGCTCCGGCTGCCCGTACTGCGCCCGGTCGATGAGCGCCTGCGGGTGCTCGACGCGCACGCCCAGCGCAAACGGCTTGGCCTCGATGGCCACCCCGCGCCGGTGCAGCAGCTCGTAGATGTCGCGGGCCGAGT
>Ga0160428_1000992_pt1 | contig 24673 bp, 16 predicted proteins | sample SolpanmetagenomM_FD_108198 | JGI IMG/M metagenome (GOLD analysis project Ga0160428, IMG submission 108198) | Solar panel surface microbial communities from Lawrence Berkeley National Laboratory, California, USA - M | ecosystem: Engineered > Built environment > Solar panel > Unclassified ... | reverse complement strand
GTACAATATTGATATCGAGCACGACGATGGCTACACGTTGATTGACGAGACTATTCCTACCATATCTCTCCTCCTTCCTGTCCTGTCCTGTCAGATCGTTCACATCCCTGCATCCTTTCTCTTGCAGGTTCTGCTCTGGGATCAGCGTTTCTGTTGAGTAACATGTGGTGTTATTCGCTGGGACCAGGGCCGTGCGTCTGCTGCATAGAATGGTCCGGTGCGCCGCTAGAAGCTCTGTTGGAGAAATCCCGCGCACTTTAAGCGAGGGTGATGCTGCTGATCTGATTTCCGCCTACCCTTTTAGCACAGAGAGGACAAGAGATGAGGTGGTAATATTGGTATGCCAAGATAATATTGTTCTCGCACTGATGTCATTTGTGTGTGGCTGATCTGCCCCATTGTTGGGCGCTGGCCGACCATGCCTGGTATCCAACAGAAACAGAAACAGAGGACAGAGGACGGGGAAATAGATCAGGAAACAAAGGTCAGATAATTAAGATAGAGCCATAGTAAAGGATAGTTAAAGCTGCTCAAACGAAGGATTATATGTTAGACGTCTAAAAGCTTCAATCAAAAAGCGTCCAGACAAACGCACGTCATCGGTGGTCTCGCCCTTTCGTTTCAAGCTTGACGAGACCGTTCGTACCACCTCGAACCACAAACAGACCACCCGTGCTGCGCAGTATAGCACTCGACACGCCAAATGAGTCTATCCATGCCTCAATGAAGAACGCCCTGTGTGTGAGGTGAACATTTGCCCCAGCAGACCGGCGGCCTCTACCTTTTCTTTCCCGCTGGCGCTTGCTTCTGGCGCTATCTCGAAGGTGAGGCGAAGAGGTTGCAGAAGAGACGGTCACCAAGTATCGAGGTGTATATTGCCTATTCAAGAGATAGTATAGCAGCAAAGACGACGAAATGAAGCGAACCCCGAGTCAAAATCAAGACATCCCAGCGTCCCCATCCTCCCGCAATGAGAAAGTCCGATCAAGTCCTCCACCTGCCCGTCCATCCCTCCAGCAAGGTCGCCCACAAATCTCCCGCCGACAAAATGTCCCGTCACGAATGTCACAGACTATGCTGGCGTCGCCATCGCCTACAGGACAGTCACCCACATTACCACCTCAACCAGAACCACAACCTGTTGGTGATGTTGCTGAACAAGAAGATACTACACCAATAGCAATACCTCCTACAAACGCGATGTCACCGGGGACCTTGGATTTGGAGACGTTGAAAGAAGCTGTAAACAAGATACAGAGCAAGCCGTTCAAAGGTCACTCGAATCCAGCGTCGCCAGCAAGCCCACGAACAAACATGCGGAAGCAAGTGTTGTCCGGCAATCAAGTCGAGTCCACGCCGAGCCAAAGAGCGCTTTCACCATCGTTGGAAGCTGCCTTTACCAGCCCACTTGCAACAGCACAAACATCACATTCGGAATCTACAGAATCAACAGAATCTGCGGGCACTGTCAGAGCGTCGGCCGCACCAACTCCATCTGCTTATCCGATCAGGACGCCTTCATACCCTTTCCCATATGTACCCTCTGGACACTACATCGCTCCTATGCATCAACCTTTCACTGTACTTTCTCCAACTATTTCTGACCACACGCAACGGTTCGCCGCGGATCAACAAACAGCCTCGTCCCGCAGCACTCCTCTAGATCCTCCTTCGTTCTTCGGACCTATGACCAATATGACAATGCCTCCTGGAGAAACTAACCAGGCGCCAGATCTGTATGATGTTGTACTCCGACTGAATGCCGAGCCAACATTGGCCGCTTGGTGGGCGACACTAACAACAGTTTTGCGGGAACAATATCGGGTCGATCGAGCTTCGATAGCTGTCCCTGCTGACACATCTGACATAGAAAATGTTCCCTGGGGTCAGAAAGCCTCGTATAACGCTGCTGGCCTTTCCGACATTTCGTTACCACCACATTCTTTGGACAACGATCCTAGTACAGATAGTGGATCCACAAGAAGAAGCGACACTGAAAGCCTCCAGAATCTATTGCGTGCCAATGCTGTTCGTCCACAGCTTGAGGCTCGACACTCTTTTGCAGGCTATGAATTCGGACGTGGAGCATATGAGCAAGAGGAGGGGCGAGGTGCTGCCCCTGTTACAGCGAGCAGGCCATCTATGCCGAGAAGGATCACATCGCACGTCAGCGCTTCGCAGACATCGCCATGGGCAGACCGATTCCTTGAATCTCCTGCGATCCACTCTGAGTCTCATGGATCGGCTCGACCTCTGGCTGATAGAAGTGACGAAGAGCCTGATGATTCGATGGCCATGGTGCTGCCAATGTTAAGAGCTTTGAATAGAGAACGTGATCCTCTACTAGATTCTAGTGGTGTGAACCGCATTGTGCAGAGAAGTCGTATGGTTATCCTGACAAGAGATTACGCTACTACGCCGTCTGCACCAACAAGCAAAGAACCTGACAAGGGTGCGCCAGCGCCCGAAGAAGAGAGTACTCCTGCTTCTGTTGCTTCAAGCTATGGTTCGCAAGCTTCCCAGAAGAATAGAAGCAGTCCACATGCTAGATTCGTCCAAGGCTCGAATTATTCTTCCGCTACTGGAAGGATACACAGGACATCCAGCTATGAAGAGTACGAACAATTTCCGGCTTCGCCTTGGGCACAATCTCCAGCCCCATCTCCAGCTATTCAGCACGATTCTGAGCATAATCCATTTTTCTCACAAGGAGCCCTCGAGGAAGAGACATTTAGTCCTACCCCGACGAAGGAGGATTATGCCAACACTAATCAGGTTGAGGCAATTGGAATTGACCGAGCATCCACAATCATACATATCCCTCTCATTCATCCACTACTGTCCCGAACAATACACAAGGCGGAACTAGAGGAGCATGTGGAGCCCTGTCAGTCACGGAAAAGGCGGCGTAGCAAGCAAGCCACGGCAACGGCACTGGAGCGCAAGGCACCAATAGCCATACTGTCAGTCTTGTCCTCCGACGTGCCATACTCACAGGCTTTCCTGCAATCTCTCAAGCATCTCGCCCCACATCTTGCCACTTCGTTTCAGAACAGCCTTCAGAATACGACATTGAGGGAACGCGTGGCAGGGGCGATATACCGTCAACGTCAGAATGGTCGCGCTGCACCCGGTTCTCTGGCTCTTTCGGGTAATCGATTGGGCCTCGGTTTGGGTTTGGAGTCGCTACTTCAGTTTGATGATGATGGAATCAGTTCTACTGTTGGCAGTATGGCAAGTCCATCAGAATACTCCAGCAAATCTCGTTCCAGCCCACCAGGATCCAACGTCGGAACTCCGAATATCGATCCTGCAGCAACATTTGCAACGGGCAGACAACCTGGTAGTGCAGTAACTCCTGGCGTTGCTTACGGTACTGATGCCACCGACAACTACTTTGACGTGAAGAAACGTAAACCTATTGTTCGTGCAAAGAGTGGTCTTCCTCCAGCTCAGGTTGCATCCACTAGTCAGAGCGCAGTAAAGCATGGAGCGGATCACAGGAGCGCACTTCGCAAGCTGGAGACTTCGCCACCAAGGGAGCGAAGCACAGACGCAAAGAAAGATCACAAAAGACATCGTCTACGTGGAGACAAAGAATCGTCACCCGCAGACTCTTCGCCCAGCAGCAAGCGTAACAGTCAACCACCCTCGGCAACAGAAGATGCAAAACACACCTACCTGCATTCACATGGCGCCGACTTCAATGCCTCTTTTCAATCCCTACCGACTGCGACATTTCCTCGTGGCTCAGCTGCCGGAGCACATTATCGTCGGACGTCAGGTCCAGAAGTTTATGATATGCCACCCCCCTCAGAACGCCTCCTGCGTACCATCATCGACTCGTTGCCAGTACAGATCTTCACATCAGCTCCACTCTCTGGAAAGGTGACCTGGGTCAATTCAAAGTTCCTCGTCTATCGTGGACAGACTGCATCAGAAGTGCTTGATGCGCCATGGAGTACGATACACCCAGAAGATCTCCAAGCATATATGGCTGAGTGGAATCGCTCACTACACACTGGCAATCAATTCCAGCACAAGATACGCTTGAGAAGGTTTGATGATTGCTACAGGTGGTATTACGTCAGGGCAGCACCATTGCGAGATAAGATGCAGAATATCGTCCACTGGGTAGGTACGATGATTGATTTGCATGATCAGCATGTTGCTGAGGTCAACGCATCGAAGCAACAAGAGACGGCTGCATCAGAGGCCAAATATCGCGCACTAGCCAATTCGAGTCCACAAATTGTGTTCGCTGCAACGAGACTCAAAGGCCTTACTTTCTGCAACAGTCAATGGCTTTCGTATTCTGGTCAAACTGAGGAGCAAGCGAGAGGTACAGGCTTCCTAGAGCATGTCTTTCCGGAGGATCTCATCAAGTGCAAGCTGCCTGACTTTGACGAGAGTGGCGAAAATGCATCAAACGTGCCCATTACAGTAGCCACGCCGAAGCGCAATGCGTCAGAGTCTTCCAGCGCTGATGAGGGCACGGTGACAGAAACTGGCCATACTAGTGGCGTGCTCTCTCCAGATGGTCTTCAGCCTTCACAAAGACAGCTATCAGAGCTGGCAATAACAGGCCTTCTTAGCGTCAAGAAGGATGCCAATGGCAGACCTTCATACTCCACGGAGGTACGCTTGCGAATGAAGTCCGGAGAGTATCGTTGGCATCTGGTTAGAGTGTTGCTAGCTCAACCTCTTGTTTCTGCGGCGGCCGAAGAGGATACGTGGTACGGAACTTGCACAGACATCAACGACCACAAGGAGCTTGAGCAAACTCTGAAGGAGACTATGGATGCAAAGAGCAGATTCTTGAGTAATATGTCTCATGAGATTCGCACACCACTCAATGGTATCGCTGGAATGGCTAGCTTCCTCATCGACAGCAACTTGACCGCCGAACAACTCGACCAAGTCAACGTCATCCGTGCAAGTACCGAAGGCCTGCGTGATTTGATCAACGATATTCTAGACCTGTCCAAGGTGGAAGCTGGCATGATTACTCTTGAGATGAACTGGTTACACATAAGATCAGTCATTGAAGAAGTAAATGATTTGACCTCTTCGCTGGCACTTGACAAAGGTATTGAACTCAACTATTACGTGGAGGAAAATGTACCCTCAAGGATCAAGGGTGACAAATTCCGCTTCAGGCAGGTTCTGCTCAACGTCATTGGCAATGCTATCAAGTTCACTCAAAAGGGAGAAGTCTTTATACGATGCTCAATGGAAGAAGATGACCCAACTCCTCGGAAAGATAGTGTGATGCTCAGGTTCGAGGTCATTGATACTGGCGCCGGGTTCTCGAAGAAGGAGGCGCAGAAGCTTTTCAAGCGGTTCAGTCAAATTGACGGCAGCACTACTCGCCAGCATGGTGGCACCGGTAAGCCTTTTCATTCTGCTATGTTAGTAATTCGTGCCTAACATCTATTGCAGGTCTTGGTCTTGTCATCTCGATGCAACTCGTGCAACTGCACGGTGGTAACATGAAGGCCGACAGCGAACCGGGTCAAGGCTCGACATTTACATTTACGATGCGCTTTGACTTACCGACTGAAGAGGACAAACCTGCTATGTTGCCAAAGGATAACGACATAGAGGATGAGAAAGAAATGGCAGAGGACCCTTCCAAGCGAATGGGGTGGCCTACACAGGTAACAGTCAATAAGGACAGAGCGCACGCCGACTCAAAACAAGTAGACGTCAGCATGTCGCCAGACTTCTACGCTGGTCTTGCTCGGGCCACAAAACAGCCTGCAACTATGGCCTCGAAGAAAACAACTGCTCCTGGTATGCCTATTGAGCTGGCACTATCAAGTGACGATGTGGAGAAAAGGCACCATGAGAATGATGAAGATGATTCATTGCGCGAGCTTGGCAAGAAGAAGACAAAAGCGGCTCCTGGCATTGCAGTCAAGGCAAAGCTGTTCTCAATCTTGGTTGTTTGTCCATTGAAGTGGACGTGCACGGCTGTTGTGGGTCACATCAAGGGCGTTCTCAATCATCACGTCCCTCATACTGTAGGTTGCCTTGTTCTGATTTAAGTATAACTCGTTGCTTACAAAGTTTCTAGGTAACCCACAAGCAGACCCTCGAGGAAGCCCTGAAATTGCTCCAAGGCCCGGAATCTTTCCTTTTCTCTCATCTTGTCGTCATCTTCAATGACATGGACCCTATCATGACATTAGTCAACGTTGTGCTAAAGCTGCCCAATCCCACAACTTCCGTCGTCATTGCTTCAGACACAACTCTGCGCAAAGACCTCATTGCACGCAATAGTCAGCTCAACTTTGACCAGCTCCAGAAAGATCAACGAGTCCAGTTCATCCAGAAGCCCATCAAGCCATCTCGTTTGGCTCCAGTGTTTGATCCTGAAAAATCAAGAGAACTCAGCACCGACCAGAATCTGCATAACGCGCAACAGATTGCTCTTAGTCAGAAGAAGGTCTTCGACGAAATGACAAGAAGGCTGGGTAACAAGGATATCAAAGTCCTTCTGGTTGAAGACAACAGAATCAATCAGATGGTCATGCTGAAGTTATTGAAGAGGGTGCAAGTAGCTGTCGAAACGTGCTTTGACGGTGTACAAGCAACTGACAAGGTTCTGGCCAAGCCGCCAGGGTACTTCAGCATCATCTTGGTAAGCTAGCCTCCTCTCTCTCAATCATGTAGCTGGAATTCGCTTACATTTCTCTTTCAAGCTCGATCTCATGATGCCGAACAAAGACGGCTATCAAACCTGCATCGACGTTCGTGCGTGGGAGCAGGAGAACAATCACCGCCCTATCCCAATCGTGGCACTATCAGCCAACGTCCTCGATGATGTCTGGCAGAAATGTAAAGAGGCTGGCTTCAATTCATACTTGACGAAGCCAGTAGAATTCAAGGAGCTGAGTGATGTGATGACGCAGCATCTTGATCCGGATGAGGCGGAGAAAGAGAAGGGCATGCAGTGGATGGACCAGCAGCCTGAGACGAAGCGGAATAGGAGTGACGCGTGAGGAACGGCAGTGACGCCTAAAGCCAATTCAGAAGCAAGCTCAATATGTAACAAGCTGGGAATTTTGAGCAGGCAAAGGCAATGACACGAACGACGACCCGAATGAAGAAATGAAACTATGGCAGTTTCTTGTACAGTATATCTATATTTTCTCTTTCAACACAAGTGTGTTTTGTAAAATTGCATAGCGAAAATGGTATTCTCCAGAATTATGATCGTGGTATCCATTGCTGTACAAAGTGAGATAGCCTGAACCATGTTGGCACTGCTCACAGAGGTGCTATCTCGTCGACCTGTGCTACTATCTCCGCTATATTGCTCAGGGATTCGATCTAGGACGTAATTTTCTACCGAACGTCGTCAAATCGCCACTGTATTTGCTCGGACTTCGTCGTGCTATATATTGGCTTCCTCCAGCATACTCTGCAAGCACAGTCCTGGATGCGTTATAGGAGAAAGAGCTTGTACTTTGTACAGACAACGCCTAAGGTACTTAGCCAAGAACGAAACCCTCCTCAAAGTCATCATTCAAGATCGACGTTTACATAGACACTCTCGATCCTACGGATATGGGCGTATACTTCATTCCAGCGGGTCAATGGATCAACGTGCACGGTGACTGTAGCCGCGCAATTCACCAGCACCCCAATCTAGGCAAAAGGGCTTTGCAGTGGATGCTATCTACAGAAGATCTTGCTTGAGAAAATGCCGTGACCATTGCTTTCGTAGTGGCAGGGACAGCTACTAACGTGAACGTCACCTCTTCCGGCAGACAGTTCATATCAAATGAAAGTTCTTGCAGCAAAGTTCTCATACAGGTGAGATGGGTTTCTGTTACTTACCTCTTAGGCGCGAGTGTCTTGTTGAAAAGACTGAAAGAGGTAAAATAGGTATGTATGTAACTTATAGCGGACCTAGACTATGTAAGCCTGATTGTGATAAGGTGAGATGGAATCCTAACAACATGTTTATTGGAGATCGAGTCTTTCTATAGAGATTTAGTTACCTGATTAGAGGGTGTGTATACTACCGTGCCGTTTCTTGTCTGACGTCCCGAAGATGTGTTGATAACTGCTCGTAGGTGTCTTTGTTGGGACTAAGGACGGGTTTGGGGTTCTGAAACGAGTAAAGTTGGGGTGTGACTTGTGAAGAAACTACTTTTGTCTGATCTGAGGGGATCATGACGACTTCTTGAAGGTGTCTTGATTGAGATTGAGTAGAGGTTTTGGGTTTCAGAGAGAGTGAAGCAGGGGTGTGACTTGTACCAGACACTACTTCTGATCCGCCATGGCGCTCATTACCCACTCATACACAGCCCACTGCACAGCATTCACCACAAACGCCCTCGCACAACACACGCTCAAGCCACGAAAGAAGACCCCCACGCCTTCGTTTCGATACGCCAGCTTCGCAATCTTCCAAGCACCCAATCGCTTTTGCTGCCTTAATGTTTCATTACTCACCAGTGGCACCGTTTCCGGGCTCGCCTGCGATGGTGATCGCTGCGGCACTACAGCAAGATCCTGCGTCTGCACCCTCGTCTTGACAACATCAAGCGGAAACACACTCGCCCACGTCACCACACCCGCCAACCCACCACAAAGCAGGATCTTCACCGCATTCAACATTCCACCGCCACCGTCAACATTATCATGAACATCATTTGCACCACCACCACTATCTCCCCGTGCAACGCGATCCCAACCATCTTTTGCAAGTTCATAGCTCAAATAGTAAAAGCCATAACCAATTGAATCCCTCAATGCCGTGACCGTGCCGCCGTGATAGAACCCCTTGATCCCTTTCGTGCGCCAGAGATGTTTCGCTATTGCCAGACTACTCGAGTCTGTTCTTGCCTGCACCGTACTTGCAGCATTACCATTACCAGGCGGCGATATAGCCGCAATGACATCGCCGTCCCTCACAACCTGCGCACGACACTTGACGACCTCCGTCGGCGCGCTGATCGCAAAAGTCGCTAGGCCGCCTAGACAACCCGCCGCGAAGTGTATCCAGTACGGATGACCTCTAATCCCATACCCTTCTTGTATCCCTCCCAATGCTCCTTCTGCTCCTCCTCGTTGCGGCTGACCGTCCAGCACAATCAACGTCCGATTATACGTCGCGAAAAGGACGGCATTTAGCGCGCCATACGAAACAACCGGTGCCGCGATTCCTCTTAGTGCATCGCGACCAAAAGAGCGTAGCGAACTCGAGCTTGAAACCATGGAATTCGGCGTCCCCGTAGTTGTCGCATGAGGAGATCCCAAAGATGATGACGCCGGAGCATTCAGAGCAGAAGCGGGATTTCGCATGTGAGGCGATGAAGCCTGTAGCCTTGTCTTGAGAACATCGAGCGGGTTTCCAACGAGTATGCTTATCGCGCCGCTGATGTAGCCGGCGATGAAGTCGGCCATTTGTCGGTAGGAAGATTGGTGTATGGGATCATGGTGGAGAGGGAGGAGTGGTATTGGGAGGGTTGATGTGCATGGTGAGTGTGAATGTGAGTGTGGTCTTTAGTGTTTCAGACATGTTTCGAGTGGATGGATTTGAAATGTGGGGCAGAACAACAAGGATTGAATGATCACGACAAGTAGGCCAGCATTTACACCCGCAGACCTGCTGAGATGTCTTCCAAGACACTGGTATACTTGACCGAGGGCGAGCAGAGGTCTATAAGCAATATATGACATTGAAAACCTACTTTTCCTGTTAGGAGATGATTTCGACCTCCACTTCAGACCTGTTTTCTTTCTCAAAATGAATCACTCTCTGTGAACCTCATCTTCGGCCCTCTTCAGCCTGCTAGCCCTAGACCTCCCTCACATGATCTGATCTTGAGTCAAGGGAGGGACATCGCCAGCACCATCCATCATCATAGCATCTCCACCACCATGCATACCGCCGCCCTGGCCAGGTACAAGATACTTGACATAGCTCAAACCAAGAGGTCTCCCACCATACTGGTAGCCAGTGAACTTGCTAATGGCGGTCTCGGAGCTGTCGGCGTTGTCGAAGCGAACGACACCAGTTCCCTTTGAGCGGCCATTGCCTTCGTACTGGATTTCAGCTTGTTCGACTTTACCGATGGTTTGGAAAAGTTCGACGAGGTCCTCGTTACTTGTTGACCAAGGAAGCTGACAACTGTGTTAGCAAGCGATGACAATGTGCTTGTCTGCCATTAGACTTACGTTGCGAACAAAGATCAACTCAGATCTCTCACCACCACCAGTCGCGTTGTCAGTGAAAGGGTTGGGAGCTGCAGGAGCAGCATTGGCATGGAAGCCGCCACCGTCACCGTGGCCACCATACCCTCCATCTTGACCTCCGCTAAATCCACCACGACCACCAAAGCCTCCTCTTCCTCCAAAGCCACCACCGCGTCCACCGAAGCCTCCACCGAAGCCTCCACGTCCGCCAAAGCCTCCACCACCGAATCCACCACCAAAACCGCCACCACCGAAGCCACCACGTCCGCCAAACCCACCACGACCAGCAAAGCCTCCACCAAAACCACCACGGCCACCGAAGCCACCACTACCAGCATAGCGGTCTTCGCGGACTTCGATTTGGCGACCTTGCCAATCGTAGCCGTTGAATTGTTGAATAGCATTGCGAGCGTCGTCAGCTGACTCGAAAACCACAATGCCAGAGCCCTTGGGGCGACCGTCGGGACCCATTTGAACGTCGGCACGAATGACATTGCCTTGTACAGCTGAATTTTGGTTAATATCAAACCTCGCAGGTGTTCTTTTCAGGGCGTATACATACCAGCTTGACGGAAAAGGTCTTTGAGATCTTGCCATCCGGCAGTGTATGGAAGCTATGGTTGATGTTAATATAATTCGAGATTAGTGTGAAGTCAACGCTTGATAGGTACTAACGTTGTTGACGAAGAGTTGCCTTCCGGCATTTTGGCCACCACCACCGAAGCCTCCTCCACCGTGCATTCCTCCACCAAATCCACCTCTGCCACCACCACCTTGCATGCCACCGTCGAAGCCTCCGCGGGCAGACTGACCAGCAAAACGGGGTTCTGACTCACGATCCTGCAGAAAATGATGAGAACGTTTTAGGGTATATATGAGGTCGACAGGACGTACTTCGCGAACGTAGACGAGGCGGCCCATTAGTTCCTTGTTGCTGAGTGACGCGATGGCGTTTTGAGCTTCGTCTCTGGTTGCATATTCCACGATACTGTCATGTGTTAGTAATGTCCATTAACGTCTTGTACTGAAACAACTTACCCGCATCCCTATAGTCAAAAACGACCAAACCTATCCGTCAACCCAAATGTCCAACAAAAATATCACAACAAACACAATAGCCACCCATATATCACAAGTAATTGCCCACCTTCGACATTCCATTAGGAAGAGTTAAAACATCGGCGAAAAGAACTTCTCCAGCTTTGATGATGTCAGCTCATATCCTTGATATAGTATTCAGATGTATCTTACATTGTCGCATGAAATCTTTCAAATGTCCCCATTTAACATCGTAGGAGAGGTTGCCGACGTAGACACGACGGTCCTGCTGGGACGAGTCCCTAACAGCTGAAACCATTTGTTCTTTTGCGGCCGAACGATCGTCGAAACTGCGAGGTGGTGCTGCACTACCGCGACCTTGTTGATATCCTGCTGAGTAGCCACCTGTGTTGCTTGTTGCTGCTCCACGGTCACCACCCGAGCGTGAGCGTTCACGTCGACGATACTCTCCTCCGCGTGATCGGGATCTGCTTCGGGGCGTGTAGGAACGACGATTGTCGTGACGGGGACTGCGAGACCTTCGGCGAGGAGATCTGGATCTCTCACGCTTGGTAGTTGTCAGCGTGTACTTTCTGGAGAAGGCGTGCTTCGATTGTTCACATCTGCGAAATGAAGGGGAAGTGGGATTGCCATTGATGATGTTGTGAGAGAGTGTGAAGGATGGAGATAGTGATGATGACAATCGGCCAATGCAGAAAAGGGAAGTGACGTCTAGTGCCAGAAAGGGTAAGAACTTACAGGGCGATAGGTATCACCACCTGACTCTGAATATATACACTCTGAATCAGCTAATCAAGCTCTACAAATGCTTACTTGTATTCGTGGTATATCTTATTGAAGTCGTTCTCTAATTCTTCGACACATGTACTTACCCATCGCTGCTTTTTAGCGGTGAAAGAACAAGCGCTAAGAGAGTGAATGTTAGCGACTTACTGAACAATTCAAAGTTATTTGGTTCAGACAGTGTTTAATCGCACTGTAGAACACTCGTGATGAGAGAAGGTGAAGTGAAACAACAAAGTGATGATTTGCGTCAAAGTAATGGATGATGAAGCAGAACATGGCGACGTGGCAGAAATGGTTGGGAAAGCTCATTTTCGCATTACTCGTCTAGGTAGACTATTGCTGCCAGAAGAGAAGAAGTATCCAGGTTTGCGTCTATGGAGCCATGCGCCGATCACGGCGGCCACCACACAACGTGTCAACGCACGACCTTCTTGCCAATGTTTTTTCGCCAGTCTGCCAGTCTGCCACGGAGTTGTTACTCATAATATCCTCTTGGGGCCAGTGTGCCACGCCGACCTCGATCGCTCAAAAACATAGAACCATAAAGATCCACCTACAAGCTTATGTCCTTTCAGCGGAGTGTATTGGAGGAGAATGCGGATCGGGGGAGATCTGTCTGAAGCGAAAGTAAGGTCAGCACAGTTCGTAATCCCAAGGAGAACGATGTCAGTCGCGAAGAGCCTGCTTTGAGCGTGCGACACCATAGATGGTGCCGTGGTAGCGAAGACACTCGGCACCCGCTACAGGTGACCTCAATTCCTGGTCACATACCTATTGCTGTCAACAACTGAAGATGTTGTTGTTGTTTACTACTGGTTGTTCACGGTGAGATTCACAAGTAAGCTGCTTCGTCAGCCTCGTTCGGAGATTTGTCGGTTAAACTCGAGTTGGGACAGCAGGGTCGTTGCCACAAAGGAAGACGGAAAACCATCGTCGTATGGTTTGTTGCTCTGAATCTAAGTGATGTTTGAATCCGTGAGGATTTGAGGTGATATCACTGAGTACAGCAGTTATGCGCGAGGTCGAATGTCATGGCAAGGTATGGAGAAGAGGGAGCACGACAAAACACATCAACATCGCAAAGGTGAATAAAGCAGGAGAAATGGCGTAAGAATCATGTCTTGTTCTTTAGATGATCGAGTAGCTTCTGATAGCTACAAACAAATTTGATCCATCCGAGTGTCAACTTCCCTCCAAACTATATCCGTTTCATGATGCCCCGTTAATGCGATGCGCTTATTTCTTGGATTGGTCGAAGACGTAGGTAAGGTGGCACTTGCCACAGTACTGCCTGTCGCTCATGGAGGCCTATGAATCTCGTTAGTGGATGAATGACACAAAACACTTAGTGACAGAACGTACCATGAAGACACCAGCACCGCAAGTCTCAGTAGGACACTCGCGACGAAGGCGCTCAATCTTGCCATCACCGTCGACCTTGTAGTACTTCAAGATGGCCAACTTGGTCTTCTTGCGCTTGTGCTTAATCTTCTTGGGAGTGGTGTAAACCTTCTTCTTGCGCTTCTTACCACCACCACGGAGACGTAACACGAGGTGGAGAGTAGACTCCTTCTGGATGTTGTAGTCGGAGAGGGTGCGGCCATCCTCGAGCTGCTTGCCGGCGAAGATCAAGCGCTGTTGGTCTGGGGGGATTCCTTCCTTGTCTTTGGATGAGATGTCAGAGATGTGACTTCGAGATTTAAAGGCGGCAACGACATACCTTGGATCTTGCTCTTGACATTGTCAATGGTGTCGGAGGACTCAACCTCGAGGGTGATCGTCTTACCCGTGAGGGTCTTGACGAAAATTTGCATGATGGCGACCTAAGCAATCTGCTATCCTCAATCACGATGCAGAAGGAAAAGAGAAGAAAAAGAAGTGTCGGCGTTGAATGTTCATGAAGTGGGTGGGGCGGGTGGCCGATAGTTGTTCCGTAGCTTACCGAATAATGACCGAAATATGGAGAACGACGACCATTGACCTTCCAGGTACTCTTCGACGCAAGCAATGCTCTGTTCGAAGCAATGCTCCCTCGCCATCATGCTGCCCGCCTGTCGTGTGCCGTGAAACACCCTAGATGTCTTGCTAATCGCCCATGTAGTCGTCACTCCCATCATCAGACAAAGCAAGCACTTGGACCGGCTCTCGTCTCTGCAAAACACTCGACTACGCATGGCAATCAGTGCAGAGCCTATGCTACAGGCGCGGAGAAGCAGGTCAAGATTGCTGTTCTCGGGGGTGGTATCACAGGTCTAGCGAGTGCCTATTTCCTTACGCAAGAGTTCCCCGATGCGCAGATATCACTTTTCGAAAGCAAGGAGGATTTAGGAGGATGGGTCAAGTCACAAAGAGTACAAGTGCCTGGTGGTGAGGTGATATTCGAATCGGGTCCAAGATCATTACGACCAGCACCACCAGCAGGGACTTTGACTCTGAAAGTGGTACGATCATCCTTCCAGTCCCGCGTACGAAGAAAGAGTTGGTAACTGATATATAATTGCTTATATAGATTCAAGAACTGGGCATGGTCGATGACCTTCTCATCACTTCGAAATCAGCAGCCGCCGCTCAGAATCGATTCATTTATTACCCTGATCACCTTGTCCGTATGCCCGGCCCAGGCCAAAACGTCTTTGATACTCTTCGCAATATCTGGTCTGAACCTGCCTTCAATGGAATCTTCTCAGGCCTTCTCAAAGAGTTTAGAACTGAGAAACGCCCAAACTCCATGATAGATGAGTCTGTAGGGGACTTCATATCGCGTAGAGTAGATAAGCGTCTCGCAGATAACCTTGCTTCTGCTCTATTTCATGGTATATATGCTGGCGACATCTATCAGCTTAGCGCAAAAAGTATCTTGCCAATACCCTGGATGCGCGAGGGTAAGCATGGCAACATGCTGACAGCAGCTGTACAGGCCATGACTGAAAAGACTTCATGGAATTTTTGTGACGACATTGCACTACAGACCAAACTGCAAGACACAGTATGGGAGCCAAAACTGCGTGACCAAATTGCAGACACCAGCGTATTCACCTTCAAGAAAGGACTAGGTGAGCTATCAAAACAACTGGAAAAACGCCTAGCAATAAACAAGCACAAAGTACGCTTGTTGCCCTCTACAACAGTCACCAACCTAGAAAAGGTCAAGGACTCCTCCGAAATCACACTCACCTACGATCGCAAACCAACCTCCTCATTCGACCGCGTTGAAAATAAACCCCAGAAGTTCACCCACATCATCTCGACCCTCTCCCCAGCGATAACATACAACCTCTTCGACACCGCTCTAAAGACAGCCCGTCCCACTACATCGATGCACCGCCCACTCTCCTCGACCCTAACATCCACCCCCGCCGTCACAGTCCTCGTCGTAAACCTCTACTTTCGCACACCAAACCTCCTGAGGACACTCCATCCCCCAGGCGGCCTTCCTTCCTCCCTCTCCACCCTCCAAGGCTTCGGCTACCTCCTCCCGCGCTCCCTGCCCTTTGAACAGAACCCCGAACGCGCCCTCGGCGTAATCTTCGACTCAGACATCTCCCCCGACTTAGACACGACTGTCGCGCCTGACCAACTCGGTACGAAGCTCACAGTTATGATAGGCGGACACTGGTGGGACGGGTGGACGTCTTTCCCCGACGAGGCAGAAGCTGAAGAACTAGCCACGAACGTGCTCGCACGTCATTTGGGCATCATCGAACCACCTGCCGCAATCCGCGCCACGTTGCAGAGAAATTGCATCCCGCAGTACACCGTCGGCCACTCGCAACGTATGGGCGAGGCACACTCCGGGCTCCTCGATGCGTTTGGCGGTCGGTTGCGCGTCGCTGGGAGTTGGTACCACGGCGTCGGCGTGAATGACTGTCTACGGAGTGCTTATGAAGTGGTACAAGGTCTCAGCAAAGAGGTGAATGAAGGCGTTTTAGGCAAGAATGAAGATGGCGAGCGGGAATCGCGAACCGGACTGGAGAAGTTCAAATGGGGCCGGCCGCTGGCACTGGTGAAGAGGGAGAGGGTAGGGGAATTAGATGTCATTGAGGTTGAGGAGGCGGCGGTTAAGCAGGGGTATTTTGAGGGCAAGGGACGGCAGGAGAAGAATGACAGTGGGCTATAGGTAGGGCCTAGACAGTACCCATATGGCGACTACCTAATAGATCTCCTTTTTCTATGTACTTCGAACAACCTCACGATAACAGTGCATCCTGTATTTTGTGATGACCGTTTTGCCACTCGGAGTATCTCCGTCGTCTATCAAAAATTATCTATCGCCTAACAATTTCAAAACAACATAATGCATAATCTCGTGATAAATTGTTGAAGATCCGGTGAGGTCAGGAGTGATACAGAAAGATGCCTCCAATAACAAAGGGTCCTAAAGGACAAAAGGCTAAGCCAGCCAGGTCGTTCAAGGTCACAAAACCAGCACCGGGAAAAAGAAAGACGGGGACAGTGACTACGAAGAAGCACCGTTTCGAATCTTTTTCTGCGCGGATATCGAAAATCAACATCGACCCAATCCGTCGAGTCCAGGGCCGATCCTATGTTCATCAGCAAGATGATTCTTCCCACTTCAAGGTCGCATTTGACGAGTGGCGTGAGCTCAATCTTACCGAAAGCTTCACATCCTTTGCTCGCCAGGTTGACAGACTTTCCCACAACCTACCACAGATCCTGCATTATCAGGATCGAATCATGGAGCTGCTGGTACAACATATAAACAAACATGAAAGTGTTTCACTGGAACCACTACTCGCTTTGGTTGCCCATTTCGCGCATGATCTAGGCGCAAAGTTCGAAAAGCACTTTCAGCTCGCGGTCGCTACGGTCAGTCAGCTCGCAGCTAAACACTCAGACGTTGCAGTGATTGAATGGAGTTTCACCTGCTTGGCATGGCTTTTCAAGTATTTAGCTCGATTGCTAGTGCCAGATCTACGGCCACTCTATGAACTTATGGCTCCTTTACTCGGCCGCGAACATCAGAAAGGCTTCGTCATGCGATTTGCAGCAGAAGCCATGAGTTTTCTTGTGCGAAAAGCTGCAGCTGCATATCCAAAGAACAAAGCACCTCTGGATAATATTATCGAACATGCATTTCGAGATCTGTACGTTACATCATGGGACCAAAAGCTACAATACCAGGAAGGACTCATCGTTTTATTCGCCGAGGCACTCAAGGGCGTGCAGAGAGGAGTCAATATGTATGCTTCGCCTATCGTGGAGGCTCTTTTACAACATCTTATCAGAAGTCCGACAGTGCATTCAGACGGCGATAATATGATGCTTACCACAGTACAGTCAGTTTTAATTGAGGTTATTCATAGCTGTGAGGAAGAAGGGTTTCAACCCATTGTGGAAGCCAGCTTGAGAAGCCTGCCATCCGAGATTGACGGTCCGATAGTGCTGCGTTTTGTAGCAAGTATACTCTTCGTACTTTCCAGCACTAGAAAGGGCACCAGAATCAGCAATTGGAGTGCATTGATTGCCAAGGCTACCGAATGGCTTCAAGCAGTCGATGAGAATCCCGACATCCGAAGCGCCAACCGAAGCGACCAAGGTATGCATGAGCTCTTAAAAGCAGTCGCAGCCATACTCCAGTATGCTTCGTTCGATGTAGTGATGCCTTTCTCGCAACAAGTTCTTCGCACACTGAACTCCGAATACTGGGATACGCACTTTTTGGGTTTTTGTATGTTCGTTGCAGATATTGACGCTGAACGCTTCGAGTCACTTTTGTTGCCAGGTTTGCAGAAGTTCATCGCTTCACGGTGGGAGAAGTATGAGAAACAGATATGCCTCCTACTGCCGAGATTCGCTGAATTGAGCTACACGACGACTACGAAAGTGCGACTACCAGGTCAAGGTCAGACAAGGATTTTAGCTGCATTCAATAAGCTAGGCCAATATCAGAAACGGGGAGGCCAAGCTTCGGAAGAAGCCATTGCGCTTTGCAACTGCTACATTGACGTTCTGAATAGTTTGCAAACGGACTCGGCGTTCTTACAGCAATTGGCAGAGCTCATATTTGAGGTATTAGCGAGACCACAGGCCAGTCAGGAGACCGAGAATATTGAAACAGCGTTCCTGTTCTCGAAGGGACTAGGCTTCTTAGTGAAGCATATCGATGAGAAGAGGCTGAGCACAGAATTTCTGCGCATGCTCATGCTGGCGTCGAGTCTACATGGACGGCGTTTAGAATACCTACGCAGCTTGCTTACAGCATTCCAGCGAGGAAACATCAGACCCGAGCTGGAATGGCCAGAAAGTGAAGATCTGATGAAAATTGTTATCAAGAATCTAGCTTCACCTTCTCATGAACTTCGATTGACCAGTCTCGAACTACTGGAGATGTTATATAAGGACTCGACAAGCGCAACCAAAGAAGCCTTGGATAGTGCACTCGCGGTCGAGCGTTCATCCTTTGATCTAGAAGCTATGCGTTTTATCTCATTGCATGTTCGCAAGTTAGCTTCTCTATACGTCGAATCCGTCAGCGAAGACAGATACCTAGTTGAAGGTCTGCCTGCGTACTGCTATGGCTTACTAAGCGTTCGATTGACTTCTGTATGGGACGACGCTTCAATCGCACTTCAGACAATGAGCAAGGCCGCGGGCAAGGAAGACATTATTGTCAAGCGAGCGCTGGAATGGCTTGAGCCTTTGGAGGAAGCTTTTACAGTCTCACTAGATCCGCCAGTTCAGGCAAACGACACTAACAATATCCAAGCTACCAAGTCATATCAATGCTCCAATGTCGTGCAATTGGAGCAGTTCGCCCGGAGACATCTTTATTTGCTGTCGGCCTTTGACGTACGTCTTCTGAACGCACTTCGTGCGGCCATAAGACCCATACCGGCAAGGTCAACTCTGGATCGAGGACAAGCTTTGAGAGTACTCACGAAAGTGTCACATATCGCTGAGCGCAAGTCGCGGACTTTAGTACCTGTCTTGCTCCAATGGGCTCTCGGAGACGATAACGAAGATTTGCACGTCTCGACTGAGGCCGATGGTGAGGAGGAGACGCAAGTGTCCACCGAGCGCTGGAATCGTAAAGACCAGAAAGCGCTCCTACATCTCTTCTCGACTTTTGTCAATCCAACTGTACTATACAGATCAGCAGATGTTTACCAAGCCTTGCTAGGCCTCTTGTGCAATGGTGATGCTGAAATACAGAAATCGGCCCTGAAAGCTATATTTGCTTGGAGGTCACCATCCGTCAGGCCATACGAGGAGAACCTGATGAACATTCTCGATGATGCTCGATTCAGGGATGAAATAGCCGTCTTTCTGAGCATATCCGAGGAGGACAGTAAGATCCGTGTCGAACACCGGACAGATTTGATGCCTGTTCTATTGAGGATGCTCTATGGTCGCATTGTCACACGGACGGGTATTGGCAATCGTGGTACACAACAGAGCAAACGACGTGCAGTGTTATTGGCATTGGCTCGATTTGGAACGTCCGACCTGAGTGAATTCATGCACATTTCTCTTGGTGCTCTTGACAAACTTGAACTTGTCGATGCTGGATCTGTTTCTGAAGATGTTTTGGGAAAGGAGATTATTTCCGTTCGTAAACAGCTAGGTATGCTGAATATGCTCGACGACACTCTCGACACCTTGGGGGAGTCAGCTTCTCCTTTCGCCGGGCGTCTCATCAGCGCGATAATGTATTGCACGATACGTGCCTCTAGATGCTTACAGGAGGCCAGTGCCGATGTCGAAATCGAGAATGCTTCCATGCTTAGGGCTGTCCGCCAGAGTGGCTATAGTTGTTTGATCTCATTGTTCGTGGCTTGTCCCAAGGTTGACTGGCGGCCTTACTCGTCTGCGATCGTGAGCGAGGTCATCAGTCCACGTTCGGATAAGCTGGCAATCGAGACCGCACAAAGTGTATCTGCCATTCTTAAGCTCATTTCTACGTGGAGCAGCAATGATCGTACAGCACCATTCCTCGTCGAGTTCGACTCGGATCTCTTAGGAAGCGTTTCTGACGCGCTAGTTGTGCCTTCAGCGAAAGAAGAGGTGAAGCTCTACGTGCTCAACAATATCTTGAAGAATGTGCTGGAACAAGCACTTAAGCCAGAAACTGGCGTACAGATAGACGTATGTCTCAGGAACGGGCTTGCTAACATACTTCTCGATCGTGTTGCCTTTCTACTCCGTATTAATACGGACAAGTTAACGCTGGACGCAGGGATCCGTGTTATGTCGAGCTTAACGCCATATGCTACTGACTCCTCAAATGCCACGAAGCTAATTGAGACATGTTTGCATCTATTGACCCTGCCTGCAAGAATAGTCAACCCTCGCCTGAAGGGAGAAACCCTCGCCATGCTTGATCACTACATTCCACTGCACGAGTTCTCTCGCGATCAAGCAGATTTTGAGCAGGCTGTTCGAGTCATCTCAACGCTATTCAGCTATTTCCAGGACACTCAAAACAGGCTGAGACTGTCCACAGTCTTTCGCAAGCTTTGCGTAGTTGATCCTGATCTCGAAATCGTCGCCGCACTATGTGATGATCTCAACTCATTCTCTTCGGCTCGATTGGATGAGCCGGACTTCGAAAAGAGACTGGGTGCGTTCACGGTCATCAACGATGATAAGTTCGATGCCTTCTCCGCCCGGCAATGGCATCCTTTGGTGCACAACATGCTATATCATGTCAAAGACAACCAGGAACTGTCAATCCGAACGAGCGCCTCCCAGACACTACGCAAATTCGTGCAGAAGACATGTTCTGATGCAGCTGTACAACCCGAGCAGACCGCTCTACTTACAGATGCGGTGTTACCAGCTTTGCAAAGTGGCATGAAGGAGGAATCTGAACTTATTCGTGCCGAATATGTCGCCATCCTGGCTGAGGTAGTCAAGACTGATTGGCCTAGTGTTCAAGACATGAAACCTCTACTTGGTGCTGACGAGGAGTCTTCCATCTTCAATAACATACTGCACATTCAGCAGCATAGGCGTGTGCGAGCTCTGCGTCGCACTGCGGAAAGCGCTACAAGCGTGAGCAGTACTAACGTCGCACGTTTCTGTATACCATTGATCGAGAACTTTTACAATGGCGGCGAAGACCTTGATGCAAATCTTGCTAACGAAGCCGTCAACACTCTTGGTGCACTATCTGAAGCACTTGATTGGCAGAAATACCGCGCGTTTCTGCAGCGTATGGTAGGCGAGGCCTCAAAGTTTGACACTAAGATCAAGATCAAGGCAATGGGTGCTGTCGTCAATGCTCTTTTTAGTGCTACACTCAACAAGAGGAGTGCTGCCGAAGGCGTGACTGACAGTGGTGTACCCTCATCGCAGTCCCAGCTTGCACGCACTTTGCCACTAGAAGATGCTTTGTACAACAGCTTAGCTAAGTCGGTTCTGGCCAAGCTTACAGAGCAGATACACTTCAAGGACGAGTCTACTGTAGACCTACGCATTCTGGTCGCAATGTCTGCTGTGAAAGTGATTATGTGCTTCTCCCCTGACGCCATTGATCTCCTGCTACCGTCACTCCTTCTTGACATTTGCAATATCCTCAAGAGTAGATCTCAAGAAGCTCGAGATGCCACGAGGAAAACACTTGCTGATATCAGCGCGATCATTGGACCGCGATACTTTGGATTCCTCATCAAACAGTTGGGGAGTGCCTTGAAGTCTGGACCTCAAAAGCACGTCCTGTCATACACGGTGCATTCTATTTTGGTCACTATAGCGCCAAATATTGCTGTTGGAGACATAGATTACTGTCTACCAGATATTATGGACATCATCATGGAAGATCTGTTTGGCTTCGTAGCACAAGAAAAAGAGGCGCAGGAGTACTTGAGCAAGATGAGAGAAGTGAAGAAAAAGTCTTTAGGCTATGATTCAATGGAACTGCTGGCAAGCATGATTCAATTGAACCATGTTACGGACCTTCTGCAGCCAATCCAAGATCAATTGCGAAGACCAAGACCAAAATTCGAGAAGATAGATGAACTGCTACGTCGTCTACGTGAAGGACTCCGTGCAAGTAAGACCGCAAAGAGTCAGGATCTGCTCACTTTGTGCTATGAAATACTTCAGAGTGCATACAAGAACGTAGGAACAAGTCAGAACACAGATCCATCCTCCTACAAAATGGCTGCCTTCGCTCTCGAGCTCCTACGTCGCGTGCTTGATAAGTACGAGGATCTAAAAACTCCTGGGAACCTAGCAGGATTCCTTCCTCTACTTCGTCAGTCCATGGCTCAAGGTGTCGAAGAGGTTGAGATAGCTTCTATGAGGCTGTTCACGTCGATCATCAAGGTTCCCTTGCCCGAGATTGACGCCAACGCCAAGCTCTACCTCCGTCTTGCTAAACGTCTTATCGAATCAGCTTCATCGACAAGTACGCCCGTGTCCCAAGCAGCTCTTCGTCTAGTCTCGGCTGTGCTTCGTGAGCGCCCAAATGCCGACATTCCGAAGTATGATTGGGACAACAGTCTGGCTTTCATTCTTGATCGTATCAAGCCGGACTTGCAGGAGCCAGCAAAGCAAGGCGATCGCGATGTACAAGTCGCTGCATTCAACTTTTTGCGTGCTGTCATTAATCGGAAAGAGCCTATGGCAGAAGTCTATGGTGTCATGGATGTCGTGAGAGAGGTCATGATCACGAGCAGCGAACCACCGGTCCCAGATCTTTCACGAAGTGTCTACACCCGCTTTGTTCTCGAGTACTTTCCTGATGAGCTCAAAGGCTTCGCGAAGCAACTCGAGTTCCTTGTTGCGAACTTGCAGTACACAAATCCTCGAGGCAGGCTATCAGTCATGGAGGTAATTATGTTTGTGCTGGACCATAAGCCGGATGCTGGTGTACAATCGATGCTTGTGACTTTCTTTTTACCACTTATCTTGACGCTGGCTACCGATGACAACGAGCAGTGTCGCGCTAGTGCAGCATTACTGCTTCACAAGATCTTCGAGCGTGCGGACAAAGAAAGAACAAAGACGTTCCGTGCTCAGATGTCAAAGTGGCTCGATCCGGACATGGACATCTTGTGGCGAAGCGTTGGCTTCCAGTGTTGGACCATCTACCTTGATGTGCACTCTACTGCCACGAAGGAAGCAACGTCTGCATATTTTAGCGCAGCAGAAGTCGTCGCCACGGTCGCTGCGGACGACCACGAAAGTGGCAAGCTGCTGTATCGTGCTCTTGAGCTCATAGCCAAGCTCTGTACGACGGAAGCTCTGTCATCTATCTCGTATGGGGCCGGTACTGCCGAGACTTGGTCGTTGATTCCAGCTCAGCTGTCTCATCCGACCAAGGATGTGCGTATTGCAAGTGCACGCCTCATCAGTTTGTATCTTGTATCGTTCGCTCGCGCAGCATCTGCACGACAAGAAAGCCTTTCACTGCCAATTGCTGGACCCAGTGGTCTCAAGCTCAGCGAAGATGACCTCTCGCACATCATTGAGCCAAGCATGCAACTTCTCCTGTCCGAGAAAGACACGGACATCACGTCACAAACGGTACAAAATCTGGCCTTCATCGGTCGTATTGCTGCAGCGTCCTCATCAGAGCAATCGAATGATATCGTTGCCGACGATGGCGAAGACGAAGACGAGGAGGAAGAAGACGATCCGGAGGTCAAGCAAAGAAGTATCCTACTCCAACTCCTCGCACGCACTTCCAAGCTTCTGCGTGTAGAGACCACGCCCCTCGCGACCAAACTCTCAGCTATGACGCTCCTGACCTCTCTCGTCAAGTCTGCCACGTCACCAGCCCAACTCCAACCAGTTCTCCACCGCATCCTGCTACCACTACACAACCTCACGGACGCAATCGTTCCTCACGCACTCCCAGCTACCTTTACACCTTCCACCACTGACGCGCCCAGTCCGCAAGATACCCTTGTAGCTGGCGCACATGATTTGCTCGCGCACTTGCAGAGTATGCTTGGGTCGACGGCGTTTGTGGCAGCGAGACAGAAGGTGCAGAAGCAGGTTACTGCGAGGAGGGAAGGAAGAAGGCTGAAGAGGGCGATCGATAAGGTTAGTGTACCCGAGAGGTATGAAGAGGAGAAGAGGCGGAAGAGAGTTGGCGCGAAGGAGAAGAGAAGGGAGAAGGGCAAGGAGATGGCTGGAAGGAGGAGAGGATGGTGAAGTCTGTGAAAGACAAAGAAAGGGCTTGTAATGAGTGGCAATGTGAAAAGAGATTCGCGCCTGGCGTTCGGAGGCTTATGATGGAAGTGTAAAATAAACGTATGGTGTTTTACTGGTTGATATCCTCCCTAGACATAATGAAAATGGAACTGTCTTGACTGTAATATTATCGCTGCTGTTGCTGTACGCCAACTTCATCTATAGGCTCATCTTTCCTCAGATTCCACTATTCGCTACAGCCGTATCTCCAGTTTAAGTTCCACAGGAAACAGGAATAATAAAAATACGTGGCATCCATCACTAACCCGGCGTCTTACCTCGCTCACCTCCAAAGAAAGCGTGCAAAGAGCAAAAAAAACCGAATGCTGACATACAGCAACTGAAATTCGCATGTGGTCACCCACCATACTACTACGCAGTCGATCTGTGGCTTAAATAGGGCAGAGCGAACGGGATGCCTTGTTCTCCACAGTCTATGGCCGTATGT
>Ga0160428_1000991_pt1 | contig 24689 bp, 30 predicted proteins | sample SolpanmetagenomM_FD_108198 | JGI IMG/M metagenome (GOLD analysis project Ga0160428, IMG submission 108198) | Solar panel surface microbial communities from Lawrence Berkeley National Laboratory, California, USA - M | ecosystem: Engineered > Built environment > Solar panel > Unclassified ... | reverse complement strand
CTTGCGTTCGGCGCGGGCAGCGGTAGGATCGTCATTGTCGGAGATGTCGTTTGCAGGCGTGAGAGATGTCATGTCATCTTGAGAAGCGAGAGCATCGGAGGCCGTTGTCGGGGTAGTAGTATTATCGTTGAAGGCGGTAGCAGCTTTGCGCTTGCCGAGCGTGGAAGGTGGAGTGGCTGGGATGGAGGAAGCGGCGGAGGCAATGATAGCGTCTGCTTTGCTTGGCTGAGGTGTGTGGGTTGGCGTTTGAGAGATTGCGGACTCGAGGAAGGGTGTTGTGACAGTGGAAGAAAGGTGGGGCAGTGTTTGAATCAGTCTGTCGAGATTGGGAAGGACTTGTGCGAGCGGTACTGATGCATGAGCACTCGTTGGGAGCGTGGCGCCCCAAAAGGCAGAAGCATTGGCACGGATTTCACCGTCCACTACGGTGGAAGCGGTGGGTGCTGCTGAGCCTGTGTTTTGTGCGGATAGAGCTGCGAGTACTGGAGCAACTGCTATCGCCGAGTGTTCTCGTCGCTCTATGCCTATTTTGTCCGAGATCTCGTTCAGCTTTGCTCCCATCTCCAGCTCGTTGCCCGCATTTGCTATGGTGCTAACAATAAGATCCACTAACTCGCTAGCGCGCAAGCGGATCGATGGTGAGATTGGATGCGTGACGGTGAGTAGACCGGGCGTGTCTCGAGGAAGTGCCCGAGCAATGTTGAACAGAACATGTCCTTGCATAACCTGTATAGGGTTTATATCCTCCTCTCTTGCAACGGTGTCGCGCCATTGGTGTACTTTGCGATATACTGCAAATTGCTCCTTGGAGAATGGTGACATGTTCCTTTGCAGCATGTTAAACCACCCTCCTCGTCCTTGACCAGTCTCATAGTCATATATAGCATGTTCATATCGCTGTAGTGCGTAGTCGTTTGATCTTTCTAGTACAGCTTGTATTCTGTCTTCTTCGGGATTGCTGAAGTCTGATTTATCTATCAGTTCGTTCCGCATATTGTCGTAAATGTAGAGGAGGAAGTGGGTATCTGATCGAGCATAGTCAAATAGTTCAACAGGCAAAGGTCGAATTCTCCAGTCTGCAAGCTGGTATTGTTTCTGTGCGTCAAAGTCTACGAATCTTTTAAGCAAAAAGGCCAGACTGCCACCCGTATAACCAAGTACACGTGAAGCATGATGTGTGTCGAAAAGTCCAACAATATACAGGCCAAGATCTCGTTGAAGCCAGATGATATCAGACTGCGCACCATGGAAGACTTTCAGAATCTTTGGGTCAGTAAAGACTTCATTCAATACCGCGAGCTTTCGTCGCCATGGTCTCAGTGTGTCGACTATCCAATCTTTGTTGCGCGTGCTGATCTGCATGAGAGAGACAAGCCCAATGTAAGAGTGTGTATCGTGATGTTCTAGGTCTATAGCTATTTCTGAAGCGTCTTTCAGCTCTTCCAGCATTTCGAGCACGCCTTCGTAGTCGTCAACGAATGTAGCTGTCGTGCTTTCCCAGTCTGTGAACGGTATTGTGTCTGCTTTGGTGCTGACAGATGAAGGATATCGATACTGTTCAATCTCCGTCTCATACGGATGTTGATACTGTTCTCGGTCATATTTGTTCCTGCTGATGTGCAGACTTTGCTCCAGTGGTATGATAGCATGCGGCTTCGACGTGAGAAGCGGCCTGAAAGGTGTGGCTTCGTAGTTGTTGGCTTTTTCGTCGAAAAGTAGTTGAGGTTTTGCTATGTCTTGAGCGCGGAAGTTCTTGAAATTCTTCGTTGAGCGAGCTTTTGGTGCCGGAGATTGATCACGCGAGCTTGCATCTTGCTGCTTCCTGATACCACTGAACTCGTCTAAGCATGTGTCGGCCCTTTCAAGCAAGCTGTCCACTGAGTCGACTATTCTTCTCCAGTTCGAGTCTATCTCTTCTAGATCATCACCAAGACGGACGGAATTTGCTGTGGAAGATGCATTTTTGAGGAGTTTTTCTGCGAGAGAAAGTAGGCGTTGAGTTTGTCTGTCGAGTAGTGAACCAACTTTCGGATCCGAGGAGCGGTGAAAGACTGGATCTTCGGCACCAATAGCTGAGGTCGCACGAGTGGTGTTGATCAAGGCGTTCGAGATGGTTTGCTGTGTAGCGCCGAAACCTTGTGGGAAGCTCATACTGCAATGTTTCCTCAGGCCGCCAGCAGCCTCTGCGTTGTCGCTTTTGATATCGTTTCCTTCCACAAAAAGAGGCGCTTCCGTATTGTAATGCCACTCTCGAGATGTTATTTGACGAAAAGGCTGATTAGCTTTTTCTGAAAGTTCCATGTTTGTTTCAGATGTTAAATCCGGTAAATTCCGGATATATGTTCTCTGCAGGGCAAGGACATCATTAGAGCCTGAGTGTTGCCACTTCGAGACTCTGCATAGATCATACACAATCGAGAATGTCAGCCTCACTGGCGCCAGAATGTAACGAGCCAAAGGAAAGATATGACTCCTGCTTCCTAAAGTGGTACAGTGAAAGTAAGCTTACAGAAATACTCGAACACAAGATCACCATACTAATTCAGAGAAGAGTTCCTGAAGGGTACTGCCACAAACGATGAATGCGAGCCGCTGTTCAAGGAGTACAAGAAGTGTCTCGATGTATGTCAAGACTTGCTCAAATTGAAAGAGCTGTGTCTAATACGTTTGGAACAGAAAGCACTGAAAGAACGAGGAATCGACAAGATGCTGGCAGATGCAATGGAGAATAACAAGGATTATGAAGCCAATGCCGGTCCTCGATAACAGTCATGACTATCGCTGGATTGTGAAACATAAAAACACGATCAGTTCACTGGTTGTAGAGATTGCGGCATGCCTTATATGCTTCAGGAGTGCCACGTACAAGGTATGCATCTTCGAGTGTCAATGCCTCATCGCGGCTCACCTTGTATTTAGACCCCAAGAGCGTCAAATTTTCACTCTCCACTACCTCATACTACCTTGACTACGACCACCCCACTCATATCGACCACTCGTGGCACGTCTTAACCACCTTGGCAGCCAGGGTAACGTCATTCATCTTAGCTAGGCAACCAAAGCGCAACGTGGTGGTATGCGGCATGGACCTTATTGCTACATCTATACAGCATTATCAAGACTCGACAGCTACCATGATGCCAAAGCATAGTTGATGTAGTCAGCCAATTGCCTTCCGCTCAGTTCGCTGCTACGCCATTCGTCTAGAAATGGATACCCAGTAAGATAGGACACAGTGGCATGTGTACAGGAGGCACCACAGAAAAGCTACTCGTTTTCACGTGGTTAGCAGTGTGCGTATATAAGAAAGCATAAGAACAGTGAGTGCATCGTTAAAGTCACCCTATGAGTCATACTACTCTGAGCATTGTCCCTCCTTCGCTTTGTGTAACATACAAAACACCATATCCCATGCGCTTTATCGAGACCACTTCCACACAGCGTGTCTGGAGATATCCTCTTTCCAACTATAGAGGATACTCTGTGATTTCACTATCTCAAGCTGACGTATCAGAATAACTTTTGCACTTTCATCTATCGTGACTGGCATTCAGCAAGTTCTGCCGAATTAACACAGCAAAACGACTCACACTTCTGCGACAGCTCGACTTGCCATACCATGGCTGATCTCGTCAGGTGAGATAATTCAGGATATCAATTGTGCACTCAACCGTGTTAAGACGTCCATAGTTGCCCGTATCAGCCCGGAAAGTTCTTGAACCTACGTGGCAGTATCAGCGCTGGAATCAACGAGGCAAGCAAAGTACAGATCAAACACGTCTTTCAACCGTTCACCCTATCTTGTGTGGTTAGCGTGGATATTACTGATGAGCACGACAACACACAAACTCGCATCATCAAACTCTACGACTATCGCTTCGCGACTGATCTGCGCGAGCAATTCATCTTCGGGTACAGGTCCAGGTATGCCTAGAAATGGCTCGACACTTGCTGCTGCTGTTGTCGTCCGAAGATATGTGGGGTCTCTCAGTTGTGGCGTGTACGACATCTCACTCGTAAACACTGTGTTCCGATTTGACGTTATCTCATCGCGATCAGCCTCGCATGCGCTTGAAGCTTTTCGATCACGACTCAAGGTACATGATGTGGGAGGCGACCCCAACCGCACTGTAGCTGCAGGTTCCACACTTATATGAGGGTTAGCCCTTCCGATTGCATCTTCCAACTTCGTTCATTCCCTCAGGAGCGTTTCGTGATGTCGTCGTTGATGTTGTCGTTTGTGGATGACTTCTTGCTCAAGCTGTTCCCGTTTGTGGATGAACTCTTGCTCAAGCTGTTCCATGTCGAAAAGACTTTGCTCAAGCTCATGACCTATCTGGCGTGATCTCATGAGAAGATCCTGTATCTCCTGTCCCGCCATTTGTGTTCGTCTCGGGAGGTTCGTACTCCTTTCTCCTTCCCCTTCTTCTGCAATGTCGGATTGATCCTGAGACGTGTCGGCTAGATTGCCTAGATCTAACACCTCCTGCTTGACCTGGCCAGTAGTCAATGAGTGTCCTGGACTATACAGAGCGTCCACTGTTGGTTCCTGCAAAGGTGCGTGGTCATTGGCTGTCGTATCATGTACTGAGCCTTGTGATATCGATGCCCTTGCGAGAACTTGCGAATTTGACACTTGTCGAGTGGTATTGGCGGACGCTGTCGCGACTGGAATCCCGATATTGTCGTTCCAACTTGCCACTTTTCTTCTCCTCTTCACGTCCTTCGTTTCAGCAGTAAGTGAGTGAATCCATGCCAAAAGCTCTGGGTCCATACTAATTGGTGGCGGCCATCGTTGTCTTCTCTGGCGAAATTTACATCTGGGTGCTTCCTCTGAAATCGGCCTTGATGCAGAAGAGCACCGCGTGTTTGGTGTCATCCGATCGTCTTGTCGAGTGAGTGTTGACTGACGTCGGACGCTTGATTGCCCACTACCGACTTTCTTCTTTGGATTGTAGGCACGATCTGTAGCAGACTTCTGGCATCGCTTTGTTGGTGGACTTTCCTCTTCTGATAGATAGTGATCACGGGCGGTCCAATCAATACCGTTAGACCGATAGACCGGAACATTCTCATTTTGGAAGTCCAACAGGGCGTCATCCATGACTGTGCTTGCATGGACTCAAGGATGGCTTACTGAGGTAGTGGGTGCAGAGCATGCTCTCGAGGGATAGCTATACATTTTGGGTCGTACAATTTGAGATTCCTGCTTGATAATCAGGTTCACGTACTCCACGATGACTTATAGGCTTCATACTTTATAGCAGCTAAGTGAGAGGATAACAAACGGAACGAAGGGTGGGCTATGCCATGCAGATAGTCGATGGCATGAAGTGATGTGAATGATTGCCGTTACATGGAAGTAAGTTTGCCTTACGTAATCGAAACGTTTTACCCCTTTGCACGTGCTCGAATAAACAAACAACAATGCTGATCTCGTCAATGACAAGTATATTGACACAATTGCAAGCGCGCATGTTATACGTGTTAGAAGAGGGAATCAACAGTGAAGCGTCGCCAACATGTCGCAAACCTCACCAATACGCCCACGCCGCGCTGCCCAGCGCAAGATGGTTGTTGACTCCTCGGACGAAGAGAACAACAACGTGGATATGAAGATGGAAGACGTGGATGAGGAAGAAGAGTTCACACCAGCACCAGTCAGATCAGTCCGTAAGCCGCTGCGAAGAAGTGTACAAGAACCACAAGCCGCTGCGCAACCAACGTCAAGACCGAGAAGAAGAGCGACAAGTAATGCTACAGCAATAGATGAAAGCCTGCTTGCTTCAACTACTAAGAAGACTGCTCCGGCAGGCCGCCGGAATGTTCGCGCAGGTCGAAAGAGCGTTGCGCCTGTAGTTCCCGACACGCCAACCATGCTACCTACTCCTGAACCTACCCCAGAATCTCTGGCATCTCTGGAACCACCACAACCATCTCAATCAATACTAGAAGATATTACGGAAGCGACAAACAATGAGCAAGAACCAACAGTCATAACGCAAGAGAAGCCTATGATACCAGTCAAGCAAGAGATCACGAAGCAGGCATTTGAGAAACCAATGGACATCGTGGTTAGAGCACGCGCGAAAGGCATCACGGCTTCGCAAGAGCCTGCAGCCCCACGAGCGCGACTCTGTATCACATACCTCATTCTTACCAACTTCAAGAGTTATGCTGGTAGACAAGAAGTAGGACCTTTCCACGCATCATTCTCTTCTGTGGTTGGACCAAATGGATCAGGAAAATCTAATGTTATTGACTCTTTGTTGTTTGTCTTTGGTTTTCGAGCAAGCAAGATGAGACAAGGAAAGATTTCTGCACTTATACACAACTCCGCAGCATTCCCGGACCTGGATTACTGCGAGGTCGAAGTCAGATTCCAACAAGTCATGGATAGACCTTCTGGTGGATGTGATGTGTTGCCAGACTCGAACCTGACAGTCTCAAGACGGGCGTATAAGAACAACTCGAGCAGATACTTCATCAACGGCATTGAATCCAACTTCACCACAGTCACGACGCTGCTTAAAGATCATGGTGTCGACCTCGATCACAAGCGTTTTCTCATTCTGCAAGGTGAGGTAGAGTCAATTGCCCAAATGAAGCCAAAAGCTGCCACCGAGCACGACGATGGCCTGCTGGAATACCTCGAGGATATCATTGGAACCTCAAAATACAAAGTGCCTATCGAAGAATCGGCAAAGGAAGCGGAAGAGCTTAATGAGGTGTGTTTGGAAAAACAAAGTCGTGTCCAGCATGTTGAGAAAGAAAAGCAAAGTCTAGAGGGTAAAAAGGATGCTGCTATTGCGTTCATCAGGAATGAGAATGAATTGGCAACAAAGCAATCAGCACTGTACCAGCTTTATGTGGCGGAATGCGACGACAACATTGTGGTAGCAAACGAGGCTGTCGGCCAGCTGCAATCACTTCTGGATGCAGAGTTAGAAAGACACAAGGGTAGTGAAGAGGAGATCAACAGTCTCAAGAAGCAGCACGGGACTCACATCAAGCACTTTGAGAAGATTGAGCAAGCCACCAAGGCGACCTTGGAACAATTAGCGAAAGTCGACAAAGAGACAGTCAAGTTTGAGGAAAAGCGAAAACATCTTACCACGAAAATCAAGAAGTTGGAGAAGACGAAGGCGACCAGTCAAAGCGCCGCAAATGAGGCTGAGGCAGCCCTGGTTCGACTGACAGACGATCTTGAGCGCAATTCAAACATAATGACTGATATCGAAGAAACCTTGAAGGCTGAAGAGCAAGAGCTTAATATCATTCGAGACAATCTGAAAGGCAAAACACAAGGTCTTTCTGCACAAATCGCACAGAAACAGGAAGCTCTCCAGCCATGGCAAGAACAGATCAACCAGAAACGCTCTGCAATCGCTGTGGCTCAGAGCGAGCTTGCTATTCTTCGGGAAAGGGACGAAGCTGGCGCGCATGCCATACAGGACATCAAAGCTCGACTAGGTCGCATTCAAGAAGAGAGAGCCTCGAAAATGTCAGAGCTCGAAACACACCTTGCTGAGCAGAAGTCGCTGTCCAAACAAATACAGAGAATGAATGCTAGCCTGCAGCAGCTGGTCAAGGCCGAGCCCGAAGCACGATCGAAACTATCAACATCACGGCAAAAAGCTGACGAGGCGCGCGCTACTCTCGCGCAATCACAAAGTCAAGGCGCCGTGCTCACGGGGTTGATGCGGTTGAAAGAATCTGGGCGGATTGATGGCTTCCATGGAAGACTAGGTAATCTAGGGACGATCGATCAGAAGTATGATGTCGCTATATCTACAGCTTGCCCTGCTCTTGACAATCTGGTTGTCGATTCGGTCGAAGTCGGACAACTATGTATCGATTACCTCAGAAAGAACAATCTTGGTCGTGCAAACTTTATCTTGCTGGACAGATTGAGTCAAAGAGACCTATCAGCCATAGAGACGCCCGAGAATGTACCAAGACTTTTCGACCTGATAAAGGCCAAGCACGACAGATTCCTGCCCGCCTTCTACAACGTTCTTCAAAACACGCTCGTGGCCCGGGACCTCGAGCATGCCAACCGCATCGCGTACGGCGCAAAGCGATGGCGTGTGGTCACAATTGATGGTCAGCTCATTGACAAATCTGGTACCATGAGTGGTGGTGGTACTGCCAAGGCAAAAGGCAAGATGTCGTCAAAGCTAGTGGCTGAGGTCACGAAGCAACAGGTTGAGAAGCTTGCAGAGGAACAAGAAACATCCGAACAAGAGTTTCGCGACTTTCAGAAAGAACAGCAAGATGCGGAGGCTGCCCTGCGCGAATTCAACGACCAACTACCAAAATGCGAAACCACAATCTCAAAGTGCAGACTTGAAATTGAAAGTCTGGATAAAACTGCTGCTGACGCCGAGAAAAGACAAGCTGAGCTTAGCTCGAGAAAACAGCCTGCCACATCTGATGCCGGCCGAGTAAAGTCTCTGGAGTCAAATGTTGCCAATCTAGAGCGTGAGGTTGACAAACTTAGTGCAAGCACAAGTGACATCGAGGCCGAGATTTCAGCACTGCAAGACAAGATCATGGAGATTGGAGGTGTCAAGCTACGTGGACAGAAGGCCAAGGTCGATAGCCTCAAGGAGCAAATCAAGACCTTGACTGAGGAGATATCTGGTGCTGAGGTCAACAAAGCAAAATCAGAACAACAGAAGAAAAAGAACGAGAAAGTTCTACATGACGCCCTGAAAGAGTTGAATGCTCTTGCTGATGAGTCTGAGACACTGGATGCCGAAGCCGCACAACAGAACAAGGACACCGCCGAACTAAGGCGACAAGCTGAAGAAGCTCAGGAGGACCTTGAGATAAAGCGTGATGAACTAAACACTCTCAAGCAAGAACTCGATGCAAAGGTCGCCGAGCTCAACGAAACACGTAGTGTCGAGCTTGAGATGCGCAACAAGCTTGAGGAGAACCAAAAGGTCCTCGTCGAAAACGAAAAGCGTCTTCAATACTGGCAGGAAAAGTCGTCAAAGCTCGTCCTCCAGGACATCGATGATCTCTCCAGTATACCTCCTACCTCTACATCCGCTGACGCTCTTGCCTTGCCCGTCTATACCCGTGACGAACTCACCGACCTTTCCAAAGATGCCCTAAAAGGTGAAATTGCCATCCTGGAAGAGAAGACTCAATCCGCCAACATAGATCTCTCAGTCCTAGCCGACTATCGCCGCCGAGTAGAAGAGCATACAGCTCGCTCCACCGACCTCGCCACAGCCATCTCCACCCGCGACACTGCCAAGCGTCGCTGCGAGGAACTCCGTCGCCTTCGCCTCGAAGGCTTCATGGAAGGGTTCGGCACAATCTCCCTCCGTCTGAAAGAAATGTACCAGATGATCACGATGGGCGGCAACGCCGAGCTCGAACTCGTCGACAGTCTTGACCCCTTCAGCGAAGGTATCTTGTTCAGTGTTATGCCACCTAAGAAGAGTTGGAAGAATATCAGCAACCTCAGTGGTGGTGAGAAGACGTTGAGCAGTCTAGCGTTGGTATTTGCATTGCATCACTTTAAGCCTACGCCATTGTATGTCATGGATGAGATTGATGCTGCGTTGGATTTCAGGAATGTTAGTATTGTTGCAAGTTATATTCGGGAGAGGACGAAGAATGCGCAGTTTATTGTTATTAGGTGAGTGTTTCGTGCTCTTCGTTTTTGAGTTGGTTAGTTCTGTACTGACTGTGCTCTTTTTAGCTTGCGGAATAACATGTTTGAGTTGGCGAGTAGGTTGGTGGGTGTGTATAAGGTCAATCATATGACGAAGAGTGTCACAGTGGAGAATAGGGACTATGTTGTTAAGCAGAGGGCGTTTAAGGAGGAGTTGGAGAAGGCGAAGGCGAGCGCAAGGGATCAATCGCAGGTCTCGCAGCTTAGTGTGGTTGCGTGAGGTGTGAGCGTGGGTGGGATAGCATGAATGGGAAGGCATGGCTTTTGGTCGGGCATGACTTTTTAAGGCTTGCATTGGATTGGATAGGAGGTTTGTACATATGGTTTGAAGTGGACTTTTATTATTTCATTATATTGACCTTGAGCACGGGAGGACTAGGTCAGTGCGGGTTTTTGAATGGTCAAATGCATTCTTTCTCTGATGCGGGTTACGATATCTACCTGCGATTCTTTCGCACACGCCCTCGTGACCATTTCAGTCGGCCCATGCTTGAATCGACTCTGTCCCTGGTCTCTCGTTCTGCATGCCGTCTTCGCCACTTCAAAGCTCTTCTTCATCTTCCATCACAGAACCTCAAGCACGACAAGTTGGCCTAGCGTACTTTGCTCACTCATGTGATTACTATACCGAACACACTTATCAGAAGCCTGACCCAAACAAAGGTGGTCTGTCTCACTAACTTTCTTCATTATCGTCTTCCTCTTCTTCTTTCAGAGCCGACTAAGATATCTGCTTCCGTACAGACCCGTGCAAGGGTCCGCGCCCATCAGTGAGCAGCGGGAGAAGTCAAGTGCAGACTACAGCATTGCTCCCACAAGTCCTCTTTGGAGTGCTCTTGGCAGGTTCCTCTTGCACATAATGATGCCTGTTCACCTATGAGGGTTTGTCGTAAGTGTTACTGATGTGTGCGCAAATCAGGCTTGCCGCAAGGAGGCTTCTAAGTGACCCACAAGAACTTCCGTGATGCGGGCAACCAGCTTGAGTTCGCCTGCAGTCTGGCTCGATCGTGACCGTATTACCATGGCATTCACTTCGGCTTGACACAAATCTCTTGTCCGGGATCCAGTTCAACCAACTCCGTCACACCAGCTCTCCTCCCCTCAACCAACTCCTCCACATCAACAGCTGCAATCATCTCCCTAATCTCCGCCCGATCATACTTCGTGAACGTCAATTTCAAACTCAACCCAGTATTAACCTTCTCTTCATCGTGCGCGCCCACCCAGACCTCCGCACCCAGTGCCTTTGCTATCTGTATACCACTGGGCGAGCCGGAACAGATCGTGCCGCCGAGATACCACGGATTGGCAATGCCGTCGACGCAGTGGATTAGCGCTGTCAGAGGGAGTGCGGAGGAGGAGAGCAGGTGGTTGGTGGCGTAAGATGCCACGAGAGGGCTGTAGTCCACGCCATGCGGGCTATAGAGTAGGGAAATTGTGCGTTCTTGACCGGCTTGGGGTGGAGGGAAGGATTTCAACGACGAAGCTGTAGGCGTAGAGGAGCGGGATTTGTTCGAGAAGAGGCTTGGTGTTCCGGTTCGTGTAGTTGGTGCGGAGAAAGGCTGTCTTTGAGAGCTTGGATTGCGCGCCATCGCAGGCCTGCTGCTTGATGGAGCACGATATGTGACCGCGAGCGCATTGTGCAAACCGACCAGGTCTGCCTTTGGGGCTAGTAGCGCCACAGTGACTTCCCCAGCCGTGCCGTCCTCAGATGTAGCAGGCAATACAATACGGAAGACGCTGTCCTCCTTACGAGGATCAAAGCGGGCTAAGCCGTGTACCTGATCACCAGTGAAATGTTTCCAGCTCTTGATCTTCTTCGCCGCAGCTCCAGTGCCAAGTATCAATGCGTCGACGTCTGAGGGGAGCTGTGTGAGAGTGCCTTGATTACAATGATCGTTCTTGTCTTGTGAGACGAGGATCAGGTCGGGAGTGGGCAGGTCGAGCAGTGAATCTACACATGCTGGGACGACGTGCTCAGTTAAAGCGAAGCGAGAGTGCCATACCATTGACGGACCGGAAAGCCATGGATCGACGAGGATGGTGAATGCGCCGGGATAGGTGCCTGATGCGGTCTCGGGGGCATGGGAGGGAAGGCAGGAGATGAGGAAGCAGGCATCGGCGTTGATGTGCTTGATGCGTATCATGACGTTGAATATGCTCCGAGCCGAGGACAGAGGAGCACTGGTGGCAGATGATCAGGTCGTGGACCAATGCCTTGTAAGTGGCAGCATGGTGGACTAGTAGCACACACCAGTGGTGGGAGGTACTGTGCTACGAGGGAGTGAAATGGGATGATGGATGATGGATGATGGATGATACAGATACGAAACTGGGGCCGGGAGTCTGAAACGTCGAGTACGATGATCGTCAAGCCACGTTCTGCTCCACGTTCTTCAGCAGATAAAGCAAGGTCTCCAACAAGGTAGTTAAGAACAGTGTGAAGGAAAGACCTGCTATTGAGAAGACTATCGACAGCTTTTACTTACGAACATGTCTCCATCCTTGCCAGTCATCTCGTTCCCGCAACATGATCCCAGCTTTTCCATTAAATAACAAACAACGCCTGCCATTCCATTTCCATTTCCATACGATTACATCGCGCATTAATTTCATTAGTTCGTGCTTATCTGTTGCCAACCTTCACTAGAGGTAATTGCTTCGCTTGACAAACAAATCTTTTACTTCAAATCCAGCATAAATGGCTTGTATTGTGCCCCAGTGATCTGACATCTTGGACATCCTGGTCTGTCAGAACCCATACTCTGCAGTACCTCCACGCAATCCCGGCAGACACCACTGATGCAGTTGGTGCATGCATAGCTGCTGGTGAGTGGAGCGACTCGATGACATGCAGCGCAGTAATGCTGTACAAGAGGTGGGGTTGGAGGTGGCTGCTGTAGGTGAGCAGAAGTTGGTGGGGAATATTCTTCTGGTGGATATGCTGGTACATTATTCGTAGAGTATCGGTGATGGGATGTCTCAGGTGACGTTGCTATAGTCTCAGGGGGCATGTTATAGCTTGACCCAGAAGAATTAGTATTGTGGTGGCTGTAGTGGTAAGGGTGAGACGGTGAATAAGGGTGGCCAGTGAGCGACTCGTTTGGTGAGTGATGGTGCATATACGGACGATCAGGAGGTGGAGGGTGCACATCGTAAGAAGTCTCGACAGATGGAAAGGGTTCCAAATGCGGTGGCTCGAATCTTGGCGATACTTCGATGGGTGAGCGTGGCAGAATGCTATTCTGCAAAGGCGATGCTGTGTATGAGTGTGTTTGGAGACTGTTGAAGAGTGGACCGAAAGCAGGTCGTGGTGATGGGTTCTGCCAATCTGGTTAGGTGGCAATCAGGCTCAAGTGTATTAATGCTTACAGGTGTCTGATTCCTGCTCTGACCATCAGCCTCACTTGCGGATGCAGCCGCCTCTAGCAGTTCCTCCCACCTATTACCGAAGACACTACTGGACTCTGCAGATGGCTCTTTGGTCCCTCGACTAAATCTTTTGAAGTCTCCGAGGTGCTCTCCTTCGTACTTCCTCTTCCTAGAGTAATCACTCACAGAATTCTTCCTTGGCTTGGTAACTCTCAAACGAGGTACAGCCTGCGTGCTGGATGCTCTCGATGAAGGCATTGGCATGCGCATGAGCTCAGTGGGCGACACGTTTTTAGGTAGGGGTGAGTGTGGTACACGGGAACGATATGGATCATCAGACCCGTGGAGGTAATTGTGCAGACTGTAGGAGGCTTCAGGATCGACCTGAGGATAGATATCCTGAAAGTGTGAGCCCTCATAGGAGAAAGCAGGCATGTCATCGCATACGATGTGATCCATATGGTCAGCATCCCAGTCATGATCCTCAACTCTGCTGTTGTGGAGTTGTGCCAATGCTGTTGCAGCCGGAAGCATAGATGGTCTTCTCAGATTATCGACATGTTTTGGGGCAGAACGAGCAACATCTTCGTTATGATAATGTCTGTCCTCATAAACTGGTGCTTGTTATTGTCAGCATACATCTTAGGGGGCTAGATGTCAGACAGACTTGAGCTCCTCGTGCCACTATCAGCCTTCTTAGGTCTCTCGGACGGCGCCGTCTCGATCATGAGCCTGAAGCTCTCTTCAGTGGCAGGTAGTTTTGGGATATAGTAGTCAGGATGTGCTCGTCGGATGTGTTCTTGCATTGAGCGGTATCGCTTCTCCTGATTGTTACAGATAGACGGTCATCAGATATGGGTTCTTTACGAATGGGAACACAAGTATGTTGCGATTTTGAAGGCCACAGGAATGGGGACTCACGCCGAAGCATCGCTTGCGACAGTTTGATCCATCATGATTCTTGAGCGGACAGAAGACTTCCTCGCCAGGGGTAAAAGTGTTTGCGAGAGCTGATCTCGGAGGCATCACATTGGTCGGTTTCGAGAGAACAGTCGAAAGGCATGCGGTACGAGGGATAGGGAGGTTGTGAGCAAGATATCAGGTTATCTTCGGATCACACGGGAGATAGAGGTAGGAGGAGGATGCTAGGATGGTGATGAACAATGTAATAGAAGCACTAGGGTAGCCGTACGCAAGCTAGTTGCGCAGAGCGTGAGAGAAAGATACGATGGATGCAAGTTAGGATGCAAGCAGGCAGTCTAGACAAGAGGCAGGAGACAGCATAAGAGCCTAATGCAAGCGAATGGACGGGCTGTGTACGAAGAGATGATCAAGTGACGAACAAGGGACTCACAACCAATAAGCGCAGAGCATTCCCCACACGCATTGGCTGGACACCGTCACATGCGACCCTTGGCAATATAGATTTCATAGTGACTCAATCAGCTAAGAAACTCCTTGGTGAACAGTAACAACATCCTATATCATAAGATGCCAGGAACGCGAGGAGCAGTGCCGGTGCCCTTGAGGGATGGCACACGAGATGTGACACAGCTCATCCTCGACACTTTGGAGAACCAACAAGCAATAAACAGCACAGAAGCCTTTCCACAAATACCACAAGATGAGATCAAGGCAGCATTGGATCGCCTAAAGTCAAGACTGATGCTGGAATATGATGCAGTGGACGAGGAACAGGTACACTTGACTGAGGAGGGACAAAGTATAGCCGATACTGGAAGTCATGAGTGGAAGGTTTGGGATGCCATCAGAAAGGCTGGAAAGATCGAGATGAAGGATCTGGTTAGCCAAGTCGGTGAATCAGCAAAAGTTGGACAAGGCAATGCTATGAAGAATAAATGGATCAAGAAAGAAGGAAGTGCCTTGGTCGTGGCTACAGACAGCGTGACAGATTTAACAAGAGAAACACTACAACAAGCTGCCGAATCCAAAACAATATCAGACTCAAAACTACTAGCAGATTACAGAAAGAGGAAGCTCATTACACTGAAGAAGGTCATCACATACAATGTGCGAAAAGGACCCAAGTATGCCAAGGAGATTCCTGTCGAACACACCGACTTGACTGCAGAAATGCTCATGACTGGCGAATGGCAAACGGCAAACTTCAAACCCTACAACTTCAAGGCATTAGGCGCAAATCAGAACGCTGGCGCATTACATCCTATCAATAAAGTCCGCAAGGAGTTCCGCGACATTTTCTTCCACCTAGGTTTCGTTGAGATGCCCACGAGCAGATATGTCGAGTCTGGTTTCTGGAACTTCGATGGTCTCTTCGTCCCTCAGCAACATCCGGCTCGTGATTTGCAAGATACGTTTTACGTTTCGGATCCACCAAAAGCAGATCGACCGAGACCAGATGAGGAGATGGAAAAGACAATGGAGCAGATGGAAGCAGGCCTTGACAAGATTACTGGTACTGTAGGCTCACGAGAAGTACGCCTGCGGATCAAGTCCTCCCTAGCCAGCGCTCTTACTAACCTTCAAATAGCCTAGAGACTATGACACATACTGGAACAACGTAAAGAAAGTGCACCAAGAAGGAGGATTTGGCTCAATCGGCTACCGCTATCCTTGGTCAGAAGACGAGTGTCTCCGACTCTGCCTGCGCACTCACACCACCGCTCTCACCACATGGGTTCTCCATCGCCTAGCCAGTAAACCCCGCCCAGCCAAGTACTTCTCCATTGACCGGGTCTTCCGAAACGAAGCTGTCGACGCTACACATCTTGCAGAATTCCACCAGGTTGAAGGTGTGATTGCAGAGTGGGATCTCTCGTTGGGTGATGGTATGGGTTTTCTGGAGTACTTCTTCGCTCAACTAGGTATTCACGGATTGCGCTTCAAGCCAGCATACAATCCTTACACCGAGCCCAGCATGGAGATCTTTGGCTTCCATCCTGGGTTGAACAAGTGGATTGAGATTGGTAATAGTGGCGTCTTTAGGCCGGAGATGTTGGAGGTAAGTCGCGCTTTTCCTTTGATAACAGGTTAGTAGATGCTAATCTGTGCGTTTACAGCCCATGGGTCTGCCGAAGAACTTAAGAGTCTTTGGCTTCGGTCTTTCTGTTGAGCGACCGACAATGATCAAGTACGGCGTGAACAACATCAGAGACTTGGTTGGTCACAAGGTGGACCTGAACTTCATCGAGCAGAATGCTGCTGTCAGGCTCGATAAATGAGTATAATGCCCGAATGAGCAGGTAAAGATAGCATCGCTTCATATGGCAACAGACTAGAACGCTGAACGTATCATGTACGCTCTAACGCTCCTGATAACGCCCTCATGACAGTATACATACGCTCATACATCCCTTCCCCCTCCGCATCATCTCAATCACTCTCAACCACCTTCTCAAAAACAGGTCTAATAAGATCCATCACCGCCTCATTAGTAGTAAACAGCACACCCCCACTAATCACCGTCCTACCCAGACGCATCACCGTGCCCCTCCAAAACCCCTTAATCCCATCCCTCCTCCAAATCTCACTAACCGCCTCCACCACCCCCGCACCCTTGACACTCTGCGCCCTCGTCTTGACCGTATCAACCGGCTGCGTCAACAACGTCGTCACCGTCCCCGCCACCGCGCCATTGAAGAAATTAAGCGCAATACTTGCCTCAAACCCCTTACTCTTCTCCCACGTCTTGATGATGTCGTAACTCCCCAGCCGCACTGTCGTCGCGCCCGCCTGCTTTAGCGTCGTTGCCGCGTACCCCGCCCAGAGCCCGCGGATGCCTTTAAGGCGCCAGATGTCAGAGGTAGCGTGGAGTGCACCGCGGAAATGGCGTGGGGTTGAGGTGCGGTGGGCGCGGTGGGCGTCGTCGATGAGGGCGGTTTTGAGACGTTCGGTGGGTGTGATGACGAGGGTTGAGGCGACGATGCCGGCGGTTAAGCCGGAGAGGAGGGATTGGAGGGCGCTGGAGGAGGTGGGGTTGCCGAAGAGGGATTTTATGGTGTCGAAGGTTGCGAAGCGGATTGCGTCTTTGGCGAAGGAGCCCTGTAATGGATGAGTAACGAGTGGAGGAATGAGTGGAGGAATGAGGGATGAGTGGGGAAGGAGCAATGAATGGGAAAGTTGGTATGTGAAGACCGGTAGATGGTGCGTGGATGGTCGGGGGGAGTTGATATCTGATCTTGACTTACAACTATCATCGTGGAAGCACCACGCCATAGTGCGCGTGTTCCCTCTTCTCTGGCGACATCGGTGACTACTTTGAAGGGATTCTTGGGCCCTCTTTCGCTCATCAATTGGACTCTGGTCTTGGCGAGCTCGAAGGGATACTATCAGGCACAGAATAAGAACGATGCAGTTATCTTAAATACTCGGCAAGTTATGCCTTATCCCCTGGTTACGCATACTCACTGTGATGGCAGCCTCTACGCTACCTGCTATGCCGCCCGAGACTAGAGATAATAATGGTGGAGGTTTCTTGCCCTATACTTGGGTTTCAGCGAACCGAGGTCATGAAATACCAGAAAGGATTGTACTGTACATTTTTGCTATCTTGCTGTACCATCACGGACGGTAATCTTGATATGAAGTCACGACGACATTCACAGCAAATGGACGTCAGTAAGTACGCAAAGATCGAATGAATGAATAATAAACAATTGCCAAAATCGAGATGTTCAATTATTGTCCATTGGCAAGATCTGCAGACGTCATACTGTAACAGTTTGCCGGAGCTGAACCCGCGGTGCTTGGCAGTTTCAGAAGTCAGATAAGCTTAATACCTCCATCTTGTTTCATATTGATCCCGACCTCCGACATCACTTCTTGTGTACTAGAAGCTACGGCAGCGCCCACGCGACAGAGCAGGAAGCACAAAGGTAAGCTCTAACACCGATAATACAACGCGACGTTCTGAAATCCGAGGACGGATGCTTCGCAAGTATGCAGTTGTCTACATAACAGCTCCAGCGTCTATTGCAAAAAAAGCACAAAAGCTTGTACTCAGAAAACCACAGTACGCTAACACCTCGCGTTCCCTACAGAACCCATAATCATCGCTCCACTCCTTCAACATGTCCAAAGACCACTTCACACTTCTCTACTTCGCATCCGCATCGTCGTACACTCGAAAGAGCTCAGAGACCTTCCCGGCACCTTCCACAGCAGCAAAGTTGTTCGAGGAACTAGAGAAGAGATATCCGGGAATGAAGCAGAGGATCTTGACAAGTTGCGCGCTTACTGTAAATCTGGAATACGTGGAGTTGGAGAAGCCGGAAGCGGTGGTGATTGATGGCGGAGCTGAAGTCGCTATCATACCGCCCGTCAGCTCTGGATGAAGGCACGCCAGATACATAGATGGATCGCCACCTTGCCGACCTTTCTGTAGCCTCCTGGGTTGAGCTTGCTTCACCAATATTACTAGCGTTGACACGTAAGGACGTTACCGATCCGAAAGAATGGCTACTGCACAACGATCTGATAAAGTTGCGACAAACAGTCATGCTGCCAATCCATATCACCAAATGGATCGATGAGCTTTATAGATCAAGCATTCGATGAGGCTCAGGCATACCTTGGTGAACCGTGGAGTAATTTGTCAATTGCTTGTCAACGGCACTAGCACGCTCTGCTGCCAAGAAAATAGAGCAAGGGCATCATCGCAAATGCATGGATTGATAGTAAGCGTGTGTGGACTGTCATGCCTCTGAGGAACTCATGATTCTGATAATGATGATAATGGAGAAGATGTTGAACAGCAAGGTCCGGATGTTGACAGGATGATCTAGGTTCGATCGTCCTTGGGGTAGATTTCGTAAACAGATCTGAAACCGCACATGCTTTCCTTGTTTAGACGCCCTTTGCTCCTTCCGCGCCCTTCGCCTGTGCTCTCACTATGTTCATAGTTACATCTCCTTGTGCACTATAATTGCGTGTAAGCAGATAGAACAATGCACATTCCGAGCCTTCAAATGTGAAACGCAATTGAAATTCACAGTATCATTTTACCCCACTGAACCTAGAACGCTAAAAGATCGGAATATCGGGTCCCCAGAGCGCCGTGTGACGATCTCGAAAGCTCGAACGCCCAGGCTACGCAGTTTGCAGGCATCATCCCAGAGACGCAAGACTCTGGTGTGAATAGATGCGACCCTTACTGTCTCTGTCTAAATCGTGCTGCTGAATCCATCGCCTGCGCCCCCGCTGCTAGCTAACCAACACATCCCACTCCGCACTCGCCACCACGATACATAGCTAACAAGGAGAGTCGAGTCCACCGCCCATGTGCATGAGACGCCCTGGAGGCTGTCGACATGAGTTCTTCGCAAATTGACCCGCGACTTTATGGCCACCACAACAATCACCAACTAGGGCCTCCTCATCCCGGTCACCAGCATGCCCCTCCACCCCTCCATCACCAGCAGCAGCAGCATTCATTTCAACCACAACACCCTCAGCAGTTTACTCCACCACCGCACGCACGCCTACCTAATATCAACCAACTCCAAGACCTTCCGCGCCCCTACATCCTGCCAACATACCAGCCACAACATGCACACCATCCGCAGCAGCAACAACAGTACTATAGAGTGCCACCAAACCAGCCTCCACAATACTCCTCGCCCATCAATGCAACTCCAATCGCACCACATCCGCCACGGTCTGACATGGGACCAGTGATGACAAGACAAGGTTCATATCAGGAGGACATTGGTTCCCCAGGAAATGGGTGAGTATGGATTGGGAAGAGACTAGAAGAAGCATGCTGATCATCTGATGCGTAGTATGAATGGTGACCCGAATGATCCCAAACGATCACGAGCCTGTGAGGCCTGTCGAGGACTAAAAGTTCGCTGCGATCAGGACCCAAACAATCCAGAGATGCCCTGCAAGAGATGTGCAAAGGCAAAGAGAAATTGTGTCATTACAGCACCAAGCCGAAAGAGACAAAAGAAGACGGATAGTAGAGTTGCAGAGCTGGAGAAGAAAATTGACGCACTGACAGCCTCTCTAAACGCCCAGAAAGAGACATCGACCACAAGTGAGACGTACGGCGACGAAGGTGGCCCAGCATCACCTGCTGGATCTGGTTACAGCCCTTCTAGCACTCAACGACCATCACCCGAGATCATACGTAGACCTTCCATGGCTATACCGAAGAAGGAGATTGAACGGAAGATGTCCTTTGCTGCTACGGCTACGCCCTTACCATCAACGACGAAGACCAACGACTCTCTTTCTTCTGGTGTCAAGCGTCGACGTTCAGAGGTCAAAAGTATGTTATCGTCACCTTCTAACACGCTCACTACAATTGCTAACAAGGAGCAGGTGACTTCACACCACCTTATCCACGACCAGCTTCGAATACAAACAGTACTGATGGTGATTCCACGTTTGCCGGCATAAACGCCGCTCTCGACGGTCAGATAGACGAAATCATCAACAGGAAAATGGCTGGTCGTGTCTTTGATCGATATGTCACTGATATGGCACCTCATCTACCGGCTATAGTATTTGATCCCGGAACAGTTGCGGCTACAGTCAGATTACAAAAGCCTATACTCTTCCTTTCCATCTTAGTGGCTGCTTCGAAAGGTCTCCTTGATCTGGATGTTCAGGAACAGCTGGCAACACTTCAGCTCGACATCTTCGCGGATGGAATCATACGGAATGGCACAAAGTCGCTGGAAATTGTGCAAGCAATGTTATTGTCCACAATCTGGTATAGACCACCAAAGCGCTATGACCAAATGAACTTCTATCAGTTGACACATATTGCTGCTGTTATGGCTATTGATATTGGACTTGGTAAACGATTGAAGAAGACCTGGCGAACCATGGGACCTGCATTCAGTGATGGCAGGACATCAAGAAGTATGTTTTTGACTGATACAGTTGAAGTACGGCGAACGTGGCTCGGCTGCTACTTCCAGTGCGCAAAGTGAGTACATTGTGTCCCGTCGGTTTCACCCAATGCTGACGAATATAGTACATCAATGTCACTACGACGACCAAATCTCATCAGGTGGAGCAATTATATGGATGAGTGTATTGAGATGCTAGAAACATCGTCAGATGCTCTACACAGTGACAAGCTGCTGTGTGCCCACGTCAAGCTGCAACACATCAACGAAGACATTGGCATGTCGTTCTCAATGGACGATCCTTCTGCAACTGTCACAATATCTGACCAGAAGGTGCAATACTCGTTGAGAGGCTTTGAGCGAAATCTTGGTGACTGGAATAAAGGCGTGCCAAAAGATGTCTACAACAGTGAGTACTCGGTCTGTCCTGACCTGAAAAATAAGCTGACGTTGCTACAGGCGATTTACAAATATCTGCTCATGTAACTGGCTTGTACATGCATGAAGTGGCACTACATATTAACCACAACGTCGACGACTTCCGAGCACCTTTTACTGAAGAGTCACTCAAGGCTGCCTCGGGCCAGTCAGATGTGCTATCACCTGCTCACTCATCAGCACTTACTGAATGCCTGACATCAGTCCATGGCATCTTCAATACCTTTTTCAGTTACGATCTCATGACAGTCAGAGCACTACCTATATTTTACTTTGTGCGGGTAGCATACGCCGTGGTCGTCCTCGTAAAAATGCATTTCGCAGTCAACGCTGTGAATAGTGAGGTGGGTAAAATCATCAACAAAGACGACCTGAACGTTGAATCTCATCTCAATCGTCTTCTGGATATATTCGAGACAATCTCGAAAGAAGACGCTTTTCGCCCGGCCAACAAGTTCCTCATCATTCTTCTGAAACTACGAGATTGGTTCGAGAAGAACAAGGACAACAGACCAATGCAGATGAATCCACGCGAGCCTCCTAGATGGAGTGTACAATATGATAGTCCAACAGAAATGAGCCAACAACAACAGTTGCCGCAACAGAAGAAAGCGGACGAAAAGCTACAACCGAATCAAAGACAACCAGAGATGAAACAACAATCATCGTCGCAACAAAATCAACGGTCAAGAAACAACAACAATCAATCTCACCCGACACCAACTCTGCAGTCTCAACATCCTCAACTCCAATATCCCACAGCGGCAGCATCACCCCTCCACTTCCTCAGCGAAGTCGCCACAACCCACTCCCCACATAATCAAAACATGCAACCACCTCAAAATCACCAACAAGCAATGCAGCAAATGTCCCAACAACAAGGTCCAACAGCTTGGTATCAAATGCAAGCACAACAGCAGCAGCAACAGCAGCAGCAAGCGCAAATGCAAGCCCAACAACAACACCAGCAGCAACAAAACGGCATGAGCCAACCTGGTATGAATCCGAATGGAATGGATGTTAACATGGGTAGTATGGGCATGGACTACTATGGCGATGCTATGAACCTTACTCTGGGTGGTGGAGCAGAAAGCGACATCACTAACTTGTTCATGGAGGATCCGCTCTTTGGTTTCGGTCTGGGAATGGGTCTTGATGGCATGGATCCTGGAAGTACCATGTATGGCATGGGCTGGTGAGCCGGGACTGCATTTTTTCGAACATTTTCCCATCTCTTTATCATTTTATCTTCGTTTTCAGCATATGTCTGTCTCTGTTATTATATGTATGGGAACCATCTTCGGAAGCTGGGAAGGGGACAAAAGCTAGGCGTTATGTGCAGGAATATATAATGATGGAATACGGCCTTGAAAAAGCACGGCCTGGTGCAAAGAGGAGAAGAGGCTATACGGAATGATGTATGTTGCATGGAAGCGGCTAGTTCTGCCGACTCTCGTGAGCAAGGATGAGGATTACTCGAGGAACCAAATCCACATCGAAGCAGCCTTTGTATCGAATGTATACATATCGTCGTCGTCGTCGCATTGTCTTTTGTTAGTGAGTGGTTAATACGATGTCATTCTTAATGGTCTCTGAGACGACAATATGGAGTTGGAAGGATGAGTGTACAATGCCTTATACTTGCGATTGCTATCTATGATGCTTTCACCTTGCTTAAATGAGAGACTCTGAGTGAGTAATCCTCATTCGAACTATTTGTACACGTCGAAATCTGACCAGATAACAAACCTGACCAAATCGCCAAATCTGACCAAATGGCCTTCCTAATCAAACATTGTGGCACCCAGCGTTCTCTCGTAGCATCTAGCATCCGCTGCCAGCAGCGTCAGCTCCTTCCCCTACCTTCATTACCCATCCTCCGCACACGTACGCATACCAAACCAATCAACCCAACAACCAAATACTCCCATACCAAAACACCTCTTTATGCATCCACCTAACATGCTCCAGCATCTCCTCCAGCCCAGGCTTGGATAGATGATCACCCGTAACAGGACATCTCATGCACGCTTCATAGCAGATTTTGTTGAAATACAGCAACATTTCCTTCTCCTTTTTTTCGGCGGCTTCGTATGCGCTGTGAACTGCCATGATCTTCTCGTTATCGCTCATGTCTGGGTGTGTGAAGGCAGGATTGCAGATCAAGTTGCCTTGGTTGAAAGAATCGGGACGGACGAAGTCAGTGACAAGAGGTGGGTAAGCTGGGAGACCTAGCTTCTGGCGAAGAATGATGATGCCGCGATTAGTAAGATTGTTGCGGTGGTTGTACGTGCCTGGCTGGGCATTGTGTAAGGACATATTCATTATGGCACCAGTTGTTAGATCGGTGTGGATGTTCGCGCGGTGGTAGCGTTTCATTGCTTCGATCCAAGCGGGTCTGTTGCCTTGGCGGCGGCTTGTATTGTAGTGCTTCGCGTTGACGTCGAGGAGGCTGATCAAGAGGCGGAGGGCGTCGAAAACAATGTATTCCTGGGGCACTGCTTCGTGGCGACAGATGCGCCCAAGGGTTTCGGGAGTGAGGTTTTGTTTGAGGAAATCGTCGACGGCGGTTTCTGGAGCGATATGTGGTGCGTCGGCATTGAGAAAGGGCGCCGGAAAGAGGAAGGGAATAATGTTGGGGCCGATGCGTGAGATGAGGATGTGCATGATGGTGCTGTCGAGCGTGTCTGATGTGGCAAACCTGGGAACGTGTTGGTAACAGATCATGGACAATGGGAAGGAAGTGGCTTACCAGGCGTCCATGTAACAGCTCAACTCGATATCGTCCATCTGCAACTGGTCACAGAGTAGTTGATACGGCTTCTTGGCTTCTTCATCCGTAATCTTGCCCGACTTGCGGCAAATGACGCTCAAGTAGGTGTAGATATACTGAGTTGCATCGATGAGTCTGCGGCGAAGTATCTCATGCTGTTCATGTAGATCATGATTCTGGTAGAGTGCCTTTGTGCGACTTCTCCATTCGTCCTTGGCTGCAAGCTCAAAGTCTGCAAGGCCGCGTCCAGTGCGTTGGCGAATAATTGTGTCAACACTTGGACGATACAACAACTTCTGAGGCGTGACTGCTCCGAGATTACGAAAAGCTGCGATAGTCATCTGAGGATGAAGACTATTTACAAGACGTGTGAGCTCAGGACGAGCTAGACGAAGCATTAGTTGTGGAACATTGAGGAATACGGCTTCAGACTTACAGATACCAAGCGAATTAACACAAAGTGCACACAACATCCTGCCCCACTGCTTGCTCCTGGGAGGTGACGAGCGAGAGTCCTTGACCAAGCAGTTTTGACACCTTTTATCCTCGCTAATATAGTACTCAACTTCGT
>Ga0160428_1000989_pt1 | contig 24737 bp, 19 predicted proteins | sample SolpanmetagenomM_FD_108198 | JGI IMG/M metagenome (GOLD analysis project Ga0160428, IMG submission 108198) | Solar panel surface microbial communities from Lawrence Berkeley National Laboratory, California, USA - M | ecosystem: Engineered > Built environment > Solar panel > Unclassified ... | reverse complement strand
CTCGAATGGAACTCTCCTCCAGATAATCGGCTTAAAACAGTAAATACACTGAGTTCGGTCTATATAATGGAGTTGTAAACTGATGTCATCAAGGACTTTTGTCAAGCGGTAATACTTGCACTTAATATATTAGAAACAAAGCACGAGCATGGAGTTGTGATTACTACATCTGCTATCGACAAATTCTATTCAAATGGACTTGATTTGGAACATGCCAATTTCTATCCGGGTTTCTTTCCCGATGGATTATATGCAATGTGGAGACGAATACTAACATATCCGATGCCTACTATTGCTTTGATGAATGGTCATGCATTCGCTGGAGCTATTATGACTGCCATGATGCATGATTACAGAATAATGAATCCTCACAAAGGATTTTTATGTTTGAATGAGGTGGATCTTGGTATTCCACTACGCGCACCTATGTCGTCAATTTTCCGTCAGAAACTATCTGCTCAGACCTATCGGACAATGGTATTAGAGGGCAAAAGGTTCAAGGTGAGAATTATTGCTAGAATACCATACATTGCCTGCTGGATGTTGACTGACAAGTTTCAAAAGGCTTTAGATGCCATCAAGGAGGGCATTGTCGATAGTCTTGGTTCTTTAGAGGAAGCACTAAAGTTTATCGACGAATACAAGTTACAGACAAAGGCCGATAAAGGTGTCTATGGTGAATTGAAACGTGAAATGTGGCGAGAGACATTATATTATCTTGAAAATGAAAGGGAAGAAAAGGCGAGAGTCCTCGAAGTCACCTTGTCAAAGGCCAAGGAACGTGAGGCTATCGATCGCCGTATTGAAATATGGTCAAAGAAAGCTAAATTGTAGTACTATTTGCTAGCATATGTCCATGGCCATATATTGTGTAACATTGATTATAGAGGCGGGAAACAATCCATTCTTGACATTACGTCACCACATATTTTGCATTCGTTCGATGAAATTCTATTCTATTTTCGTGGGTCTTTAGTTCCCCCGATTTTTGATAGTAGAGGCCGTTTTACCCATGCTATTCATTCCCCGACTCCCCGAATTCTTTCGCTGTTCATTCAAGTCGTCTCGGACCTGACTTGCATTGGAACGAGCTTCTTTCATCGAATCACATGGCTTCTCCTCCTATCTCTACCTCCAAAGCCGACCATCTCGCGGTTTTGATACATGGTTTATGGGGTAATCCGAAACACCTCCAATCTGTCCTCAAAACACTACGAGAAGCCCATTCAGAAGATAAGCTACACATATTAGTCGTGAAATCCAATTCTTCAAACTTTACATATGACGGTATCGACACGGGAGGTGAACGTATAGCTCATGAAATCGAATCTGAAATCACACGTCTTGAATCTATTTCCCCATCGACAAAGATTCGAAAATTAAGTCTGGTAGGCTACTCACTCGGAGGTCTTATCGCGCGTTACGCGATAGGATTATTTCATTCATCTGGACTATTCGATCGAGTCGAACCAGTCAATTTCACTACCTTTGCTACTCCACATCTTGGCGTCAAGGTTCCCATTAGAGGTACAATGTCCACGGTATGGAATGCGCTTGGTGCCCGAACGTTGAGCACTTCCGGACAGCAACTATTCCTTACTGATGACTTTCACGAGACTGGAAGACCGCTATTGGCTGTCATGGCTGATCCGAAAAGTGTGTTTGTATCTGGTCTAAAAAGGTTTCGGAAAAAGGTCATCTATGCGAATATAATCAACGATAAATCTGCTGGATATCACACTTCGGCCTTCGAAAGGGTAGATCCATATGTCGATCTAGCAGTGGTGGAATTGAACGCAGTCGAGGGAACTGGTGGCGTCGTACTTGATCCAAAACATCCAGTAAAGAGGAGGTCTAAAATACACAGAACGTGGGTAGAAAAGTTCAAAGACGGAGCAGTCTATACCTTGACTTCCATACCGTTCTTCTTCTTCATCACCGTCATGTTACCGTTTGGCGCGATTGCGTTTCTGACAAATGCTGGGATACAGAGTTTCAGATCTGCAAAGAGGAGGAAATTACACGATACAGGCGCTGCTGGAATTACTGTTGGCAAATATAGAGAATCACCCTTTTTGTCAGACGAAGTGAGTCACGTAGCTGACAAAGTATTTCAAACCGCTGCGGGAGCGATGAATCAAGAGAACTATCTTCCTACTCCACCATCAGAGGAGGAAGAGTCAACCAGTACAGATAAGTTGATGAAAAGTAACGATACTGGAACAAACCGGACTGAGCCGGTAATGGCTGGTGTGAGCAGTACTGATGATATTGATGGTAAACCGGTCAAGAATGACGACGAGAAATTCCCGGTTCTTGCACTCACTCGGGATCAATTCGACATGATTCGTGAGTTGAATAAATGTAATTTTATCAAATATGGTGTAAATATACAATCAGTACGACATACTCATGCTGCTATTATTGTACGGATACCCTGGAGACCAGGAATGACGCAAGGTTGGGAGGTGTTGAAGCATTGGGCTAAAGAGTTTGAGTTGTAGATGTTTAGATAATATACAAGTTATTGGATGGAATGTTTATGAATTATGAATTTTAATTTTATCATCTAATTAGTAATGATGCAATATATATAAGAGCCAGCTCATATCGATCAACTAGGGTATGTCTATATATACGGTCATTTCTTCATACTGCTTATCGTCTCTGTGGAGACTGCTGTCTTTGGTTTCACCGTCCTCGTTATCGTTATCGTACTTGTCGTCGTCATATGTCTTGTCCTCGTCTTAATACTAGACGTGGTCGTCTTGCTAGTCGAACTTGATTTCTTCTTAGTCGACGACTTTGCACTTTTCCCCGGTCCGACTTTAGATTTACTCTTGTCAGAAGCAGGAATAGCAGCACCAGCATGATTTGCAGCAATGTTCCCAACAGGCACATATGCATAATTTTTACAGGATGGACCAGTACATGCCTTGTAGAGGTTGAGTTGATTACTTCCTCCACACATCTGTTTGGGATTTCCATTACAAGGCATATTGCAAGTCCCGAGGATCTTTTTAGAAGGTAGACGTGATGAAGGGAACGAGTTACCGCAGAAACATTGTCCGCCATATTCAAGACCTGCATAGATAAAGTTAGAAGCGGCGCAAAGTTTTACGCAAATGTCGACCGTCATGGTTGTTTGGCTTGAGCTGTAGATGTTGCTATACCCTTTTAATGACCGTGACGTCGTGACATCAGTCGCACAACCAAGATATGCCCAGCCATTGGCAAGTTCGTCAGTAAAGGGGTTTTGAAGCGCGGAGATAGGTGTTTTGACACAGTTCGTCACAGGTGCAGCCGGACCAGGTCCTTTTGTGACTGGATTACAACCCAAGAGCCGAGGCATTGGCCCGTCGATATCCTCGTCGACTGATGGAGGTACTACGCATGAGCTCATATCGTTTCCAGATTGTATAGTAAGGGCAGGAACTTTGGCAGCACAGTCCTGTATAGTTCCGCTCTGAGACGTGCATTTATTAATGACAGTTTGCAAGAGTGACGAGTCCCATCCTGTAAGAAAGTCTCCGTGAAACCCGTATCCTGTGGGATCTCCCATTGCGAAAACAAAAGGCTGTTTGCTTCCATAGTTACCCTTCCACCACGGGAAACTACCTCCCCCAAAAATAACCTCGAAGAAGAGGGAAACTAGTTGGACTGGATGTGATGCGGGACATGGACCGTTGTTATAAGCGCCACTAGCCGGGTAAGACATGTGAGAGACGTGATCAGGAGAGTCAAGGTTGACACCATCCCAACAAGAAGGGAAGAAGACCTGAGCACGTATACCGTCTGGACATGCGTGGTACGGAAGATGTTTCCATTCTCCTGCTGCGTTAGATACGTTGTAGTAATCTAAACAATTAAAGCTGATAGCTTGAGCGGCGAAATCGCCCGTGAAATTACGCTTGAAAGGATTTCCTGCAATCATACGAAGTCCGTCTGGAAATGCCTTGAGTTTGTTTGGATTCGGACCTCGTTGCCTAAGATTCTTGCGTATAAGCAGTTATTTTAGCAGTGTAGCAGTGCAATTTACATACAGATAGTATACAGTCATTCCGTCTTGAGGTACTCTAGTGAAACTTCCACTTTTACTTTGATAATAAAGGATTGGCGTCCAGTAATTCGATTTATCTTCCTTGAATGCGCATGTCGTGCATGTCGAGCGACGTGCATCAGTATAATTCTGAGAGAATCCAATACCATTTCCCCCATTGACTTGATGAACGTGTGGACTAACAGCACCCGGACTAATGATTGGATCGATCCGCTCTGTTACGACGTTCTGACCGCATGGCATTCGAAAGAAAGCCTGAACGATAGGTAGCGAGATGGCTATGAGCCCAAGAACGCACTGTGATGACAACATATGGTAATTGATATATTGCAGCAGTGCATTGATATATTGAAGTAGTAAAAGTGAACCTGCAATGAAAGATAGAACTTGTAGATAGAAATGACAGTGTTAGATGTAACGAGCGAATGGCGAATCAAATGAGCGACGGAGTAATCGGATTTCTACTGTAAAACACGACCAAAACGAGCGATGTGTAGTGCCAACAGATAGGAAATGAAAAAAGAGATGGACGGTCAAAAAGACTTATCGTTTGTAAAGAACGTATTCAAGCGTTCGCAATAATGACATACTGTATTAGAAAATAACAAACACCCCGTTCATCCTTCCAAACGACTGGTTCATCGATTCAATAGGGGTTACTACAATACTTTCTTACCGTATGAAGCGAAGAGTTCTTGTACGTCTGGTAGATCTCTTGGTGGCAAGAAAGTGGCATGCCGTTGTGAGGGAAAAAGTCAGTTGAAATTGATATGAACGAACTTTGCACGTTTCTTAAGTTTGATTGCATGACTGCACGACTGTTGACACCGTTCATCGGAAGAGCCTCACCTTTTTAGCATCGAAATGACGAGCACCAAACTACAGTACGTACTGTTCTGTGGTTTTGACACAGACACTAATGCGGTAAGATCAAGATTTACCGAGCAGTTTGGCCAAAGCTCCCTATTCAAAAATTGCGATTTTCAGACCTACCTAATTAAATCTTAACATCGAATTACAAACTATCAAGGCATAATAACACATATTTCTACAAACTGCGTTCTTCTAAAGCTTGGTAGTGTTAGTAGTAGAAACATGCGAAAGAATAAGCATCATCCACTAACGGTTGAAAGTAGATCTCCTGCATTCAATAATATTGTCCGTTTTGAGATTGGCAAAAATCTGCCAAGACGCGTCATCCTTGTCGCGTCTATTCCCAATACGGCACAGACTCATGCTACTGTATATGCACGTCATCTAACATTGCAATGACTTACCCCAGTTCCTTGAGAGATGGTCTTCAACCACCAGCGTTTGGCTGACCAACTTTTACGGATAGTAAAATATGCGAAAATCTGTATTGCAGGAAATTGTGGCTCTATTTCGGTTGTCTTGATAGTAACGCTTCATGATATCTAGTGCTGTAGTATTGGCTTTACGTGCATGCAGCTATGACTTCACGCAGCTCGCCTTCTGATGATTTCAGAGGGGACAGATTCTTTAACACCCCTGTTGTAGGATTGTACATCACACTGTCTATATGACATCCCAAAATGGCATCAAACGGAAAACACATCTTTTTGTTATTGCAATTTTTCGTGGGCCTTGAACGGTGATGCAAGACTTGATAGCCTGAGATACTGCTGAATCCAAGGTATCTACTGGATCTATAAGAAGCTGTAATGTCCACTCATATTGGTAAGTCTCAATAATCAAAACTTCTTCTTTCTTTCTTTTTCTTTCAAATTGTCCCTCTCCTTCCAAATTGTCGACTATGAAGTGGTCAAACATTTACACGGCGGTACTTGCGGGCTCTACTCTCTTGCATACTTCAAGTGGCCAGCAATTCGCAGGAGATGTAATCCCCAACAATCTACCAACTGTGGGAAACTCCGAAATCGCATTTTGGCGTATCAAAGACCCTGCTGGAAAAGCCAAGCGACTGACTTTAATCAACTACTTCTCTATGACTTCCAAGAATGTCCGTCTTGACCCTACTCGTGTCAAACGTGCTGTAATCTTTGTCCATGGGCTGAATCGCGATCCTTCTACCTACATGTCTCAACTTTTGAGTGCATTAGTTCAAGCCACTCCCGGAGATCCCAGCATCAGCTTTGACAGTGTCCAACTCATTGCTCCGTATTTTCCTAACGGCGAAGACAAAGATACCGGATATCCTTGGACTGCAGATCAAAAAGCCAACCGTGGCTCTCAAACTAATGTTCTTGTCTGGCCTGGGTCTCAATGGTCAGCAGGTGCTAATAATCAATATCCACATAGTACTACTACAGTTTCGTCATTCGAAGTTATCGATCAGATTATCAACTACTTTGGCAACAAAACCATGTATCCTAATCTCAATCAGATTGTCATTGGCGGTCACTCTATGGGAGCTCAATTCGTCAACAGATACGCAGAGATTGCTCCGGTCCAAAACACTACATCTCCTCTGATCCACTGGATTGGGAACCCAAACAGCTACGCTTGGATGAGTACTTCCCGCCCTCTCAATACCGCTAGCTGTTCTATCTACGATGTCTACCGTGAAGGCTACACAAATTTCACTGAATATCCCATGACATATGCTACTGATCTTGTTGCTCAAGGCCGTTCAGCGATTGTGGCAAATTACAATATGAAAACAAAGGCATATGCAAGAGGTATTCGAGACTTTGGAAACACTGCATCAAACTGTGCACCTTACACTACAGGAAACAACCGCAACGAGCGCTTCTTCAACTTCATAAAGTCTTTTCCACCAGTTTGTTCCAAAACAGCTGGACAATGTGATACGGTTGATTATGTCAACAGTGGCCATGATGCTGGAGTCATGATGGCTTCTCCTGCTGGTCTCGCACGACTATTCTACGACAATTTTCATGGCAACAACAATCGATCTTACGACTTTGGATATCCCCGTCGTCAAGCTGGTGATGATCCATTCCCTAATCCGACAATCAATACCACTGTCTTTGTCGACAGGACTGTCTACGCGGGGAATATGACGTTTGCTGGTTGTTGGTCTGATGGAAGTCGCGGACTACCTAGTCTCTCTTATGTCGCTTACAATAACCAATCAAACAGTATCAATCTATGTACTTCAGCATGCGCAAGTAAAGGGTATACGATAGCTGGAATGGAATATGGTACCTATTGTTACTGTGGCAAAAAGTTAAATGCTTATGCTCAACAAGTTCTCGACAGTGGATGTACTGCTTCTTGTCCTGGTAATTCATCCCAAACCTGCGGACAAAACAATCGTCTTACACTCTATGCCAACGGAATACCAGCGCAAATTCCTATCCCAACTATGCCAGAAAATGTTGGTAATTATGCTTCACTTCTCTGTTACACCGAAGCCAGTTCTGGAAGGGCTTTGACCGCCAAACAATATACTGACAATGTCAACATGACTCTTGAGACTTGTGCCAAATTCTGCAGTGGTTACAAATACTTTGGTACAGAATACAGCTCAGAATGTTATTGTGGTTCTTACTTTAACAATGGCTCTGTTGTGGCTAGTGCTCTCGACTGTACAATGCCATGTTCTGGCGATCCAACTGAGCTCTGTGGTGCCGCCGGTCGATTGTCAGTCTATGTTCTTGCAGATAATTCGCCAGTCTCGACAATTATTCAATCTCCTCCTGTTCCAACAACTACGAGCAAAGTATCCAGTCCAGCAACTCCGGTAATCACAGCTACCAGTCAATGTCCGGCTACAAACCAGACAACCATTACATATCGCAATTCTGGCTCTTATTTGATCAGTTGCGGCTTTGACACATCCTCGAACGCATACAAAAGCGTCAATATCTACAATTCTTATTTGGACTGCATCACGGTTTGCGAACTTGATGTTTCTTGTATTGCTTTTGTCTATGTCGGATCATCAACAGGCAGTGGTTCTGGAGTTTGTTATCTCAAAGGTGGTAATAGTCCATACATAAAAGCTGCAGATAATTTGATTGTCGGCTTTAAGATTCCTGCAAACAACTTGTCACCTACCTTGACCATGTCATCAACTAGCATGATCACTTCTGCATCAGCAACAAGTCTTCGCACTGTCTTGAGTTCAAACACAACTCCAACTGGAACTATTCTCTTCACCAATGCTAATAATACTATGTCTCGTTCAATAAGTTCGACTTCTTCTCCTTTGTCAACTTTCAAGATTACTACTAATTCCAGTCTCTCATTTCAATCTACAAGTATATCTCTTTTGTCATTGTCCTCCACAAGCCATACGAGGTCTTTGGAAACAAGAACTTCGTCATCGTTTCTGTCATCAACATCATCATCATCACCTTCTTCAACTCACACAAAGACAAGCAATTCATCATCAATGACTCTAATAACGTCGTCGTCCAAGACTGGATCAATAAGTCACAATACTTCTACAACTATCAGCATGTCAACAAGTACAATAGCCAGTACACCACTTACAATAACTTCTCCCACTTTTTCAATTGGTTCATCGACCTCTCATATCTCTTTAGCTTCTACATTTTCTCCTTCTACACATCTCTCAAATTCCACAAGGTCTACTTTGACAACTACTTCCACACGCACTTCTTCTACTTTGACTTTGCATGGTAAGTTACTTGTTCATCCATCATGAAGCATAATTGATTGACACTGTTCAAATAGATATGATAACAACGACTTCAAGTAACAAAGGAAGCAGTTTATCATCAACCAAGATGTCCATGACAAACTCAACCACATCGTACTTGAGTTTAATCTCCACTTCAACTATCTCTCAGACTACGGTTTCGTCTTCTTCCACACTACTTGGTAACACAACTTTGATTTCAACTACTTCCACGTCCAAAGCTACCAAGATCTCAAGCACTATGTCGTCATCAACTACAGCGTTACCTACCACATTTACTAAACTGGGATGTTACTCCGATTCACTCTCTTCTCGACTCCTACCCATCAAGCAATTCAACAACGCCAAAAGTCCAAACACCAACACACCTCTTTCATGTGCATTTTATTGTCGATCATCAGGCTATCAATTCTCCGGCACAGAATACGGCTCCGAATGTTGGTGTGGCCGTACCTCGCCGTCCCGCAACGTCTCCCTTTCCAGTTCAAGTTGCTCATCAAACTGTTCGGGTGACGCTCGTCAATCATGTGGCGGACCTCTTCGTATTTCCATCGTCAAAGATAAATCCTGGAAACCAGCCGTCGTCGCCCGCAAGACACATACCAACAAATGGACTCTTATGGCATGTTACGCCGACACGAACCTCAACCGAACAATCGAACACGGTCTCGCTCCCAAATACGGCGGTCAGGCCAATACCACAGTCCCCAACTGTCTTGACACATGTTTCTACCGAGGCTTCAAATACTGCGGACTAGAGTACCATCGGGAATGTTACGGTGGAGACACGGTTCCAGACAAGGCTAGGAAGCTGTCAGGAGACGCGGTCCTCGCGGGATGTAACACGCCATGTGTTGGGAATCAAACCGAGAGTTGTGGTGGTGTGGGAAAAGTGTTGGTCTATGTCAATGCCATTCTCGGAGTCAAACACTAATGACAAGTCCCATCAAAACATGAGAAGAAGGAAAAGTGGTAAAAAGGTCGAAGCCTTTTTTTTTCATATTTCTAAACAGTATGGTTTTTTTGTTTTCTAAATTTAGTATACGCTCGTTTTAATCTAACTGATTTTACTATTTGTCACTTTTATTACGCAATTGTCCTTGCCCGTGTTCATGTTTGGTTTGGTGGAATTGTTTTGTGGAGTGATTGGTCAATTGCGCGGTTTCCATCTTCAAAAAGCGGGCCAATGCCGAGAGGGTGGGCCGATTATCAAGAGGGGGTCGATTTTCAAGGGTGTTTTTCAAGAATAGATCATGGCAATTAATGATTTGTGGCAGGCATTGCTCCGAGCCGCATTTGTTATTGTCTGGCGCTTAGGTCTTCGATATTGAAATTGTGGCTCAGTGTGCCGTGCCGTGTTTTAATTTAATAAAGTCAATAAGGCAAATATTTGCTTATAATAGCTAAATATAGCAAGAGTTGGTTCCAAAGTTCGGTCGAACATATGGTTCTCGACTCCAAGAGTGGGTCATGTTCTCTAAAAATAGAACATCAAATGGTGTGGTCTGTCACCAATATTGATCATGTCACATCTATCATTGCTCAGCGGCTTGGGTTTTTCGGCACGGCGTTGGTGTTTCAGCTTGCCTGAATGCTCTGGTGAATGCAACCAAACAAACAAATACTTGCTTGTGATAGCTAAATATAGAAGCAAATAAGCGCATGGCCACAAGTGTGCAAGCAAAAACCATGACTACTGGTGGGTATATAAAGAGGCATCGCAATCCCCTCAGTTGATCAATTCCCAATCAAAATTCAATCCTCTACCAAAAACACTCTTAATCCGACCAGCAAAAACAATGAAGCCCACGGATCTACTTGATGTTCCAGGATCCGACAACTCGAGAAGGAGAAGTTTCAGTTTGACACGAAGGAAATCCAGGGATGGGGGAGTTGAGAAAGGCGGTAACGGTGACGAGATGAGGCCGGCAGAGAGAGCGAGATCGAGAGCGAGTTCGATAACTGATTCGCTTACGAATTTGAACCTCTTTTCGCGTTCAAGGTCGAATTCGCCTGCACCGCGGCCTAGTTTAGGAGACGTAGTAGGAGTTCGTGAGGATGATGGGAAGCCTTTACTACGCAGTGATGCAATGAATTTAAGACATATGGAGCAAGCACCATCCATAATTGGATCGGGCGGCAAAGTCAAGCTGGGCCCTTACAATGATCCGCACAGACCTCCTCGGGCGCAAGCAGAAACGCCTTTTATACATTCCTCGCAAGCACCAGCGACTGGATCGTCAGGTTTCACTGGACAACACCGAGGAAGCACGGTGGCTCACCCGGGAAGTAGCACTGCACATCCGTCGCAAGGAGAGGAGGTAGATATGTTTGTTGGACTTAGTCCTAGCCTGGAAAAAGTAATCAAGCCCTGGCATAGCAAGGAGTCTAGAAACGTCCCCGACTCTGCCGACCGCCGAGGTCGCCGAGATGAGAACGAAAGATGAAAGAATGAACGAAGGTTGTTGATTGTGCGCATTGAAAAAGGGAACATCGGGTACATGAGGGGAAATATAGTATACAGGAAACGAGGGATATGGCAGGGAGTTTTTGTGGGATTCAAAAAAAAATTAAAAAATGAAAATACTGTAGCTTAATCCACATAGAAGACAATCAATCCAATGCAGTCCTTTCAAACACCTATAATCGTAATTGTGATATTTTACCCACTTCTACCCATGTCCATGTTCGACGTAAGTTCACGTTGTAATAGTTAAGGATGACAGGAAGAAGAAGATGTCTGACCCTACAAGAAGTATTTGACACGTTTAGCGACGTCATCAGCACGAAATTATGTTGGAAGTTTCGCATGGATTATATTTGTTCGAGGTCGATCTATGAAAACATTCTATTCCGAAAGTTACAAAGTGAATAATAATGATAGTCTAGCTGCTCGCGCTACGCAATTACTGTAAATACATACCGTGGAACATGCGATTGCGCATTCCAAAATCGAACCATCACAAGCATGAGACTCATTGCTTGTACCCACAAGGCTGATACTTGTAGGGTGGCGCCTGGTTTGATGTCGGCCTAATGCGCCAAAATAAAAAATATTACGGTAATATCTCGTCGGGGCTCGGACACGTTCCCTTCGAGCCATATGTAGGCCTGGAAATATATATTGAACTTTATTTGAGCTCCTACCAACTACATGCCGATATCAGTTACCAATTCAAACATCTGATGCAGTCATGTCTTTCTGTCGATGCTTTACTTACTTCGACGACAAGCGAAGGTATGAATTTTCTGTATTGGTGTCTACAAGTTCACCTTGGTTAGACCAATCACATCACATTCCCGATGACAGAGCGTTGAAGAAGCAGAGCGTTGAACGAGCAAGGCTGGGCAGAACTGAGCATGGACTTTCCTGTTTCGCATCCCTGTTGGACCGTAGAATCACACGAGGTTCAAACGTGAGCCAATGAGAATTCATCATATCTCGAACCTGACGACTTTAGACCCCTGCACGACCGCAAAGATGCCACTTTCAACATCGATGTAACCGTGCCGTCACCTGTGGCATTAGTCAGGATGGATTTCCAGGCTACGAACACATGGCCTGCAGTATAAGCTAACCCACTTGGGTTTTCTTGAGTTTCACGTTTCTAGAATGTCTTCACGGCCTGCACGACTGCGATTCGGCCAAGTATATATTGTGCAAAGGTTGTAATTTTCATTTTTTTATTTGATTTTCTTATAAAAACACTCAGTAAATTTTGCTACGCCATTTTCACGATGCCAAACCGTCCCACTGTGGTCGATAAATCGAAATCGCTTGCGAAAAAGAGCGCGACAAATGCCGGCGATGCGAAGGGATCGACCGGAAGTGGAAACAGGATCAGCTCGGTGAGGAGCGGTCTCGCTAGACTTCTGTCGAACAAGGAAACAAGCGCTGAAAACGCTTCTCGAACACCTCCTTTAAAATCGCCAGTGATGTCGCAGTCATCTTCCGAAGTACGACCTGAAGTGCCTCCGAAAGACGGGCGTTTTTTGCGACAAGCTCAACCAGCACAGAGCAAGGCCAACTCGCTAGAACCTTTCAGTAGAAATGACTTTCGGTGCGGGCGCCTCCTTGGGCCGGTGAGACGCCCTGTGGTCAGTACAGCTCAGCTTGAAATACCGCCGATACCAGAAGTATCAACTAGACCAAATAGTAATGCGTCGTCAAATGGAAGCCGCGAAAGTGGCGAATCTCGAGAATCTATTGTCATTCACCTAGATACCAGGTGACCATGATAACCAAATTCAGCGATGTCTACTTTGATGGCATTTCTCGCTGTTCATCAAGAGTAAGTGTTGCAACACGCAAGTTGATAGTCAAATTAGGTCATAGGTTCATGACCATGGACAGTCTGAAGATAGCACGTATTGTGAGATCTATATCTCCTTCTTCAATGCCGATTACCGTTATGGAGTTTGATTTTGTTTATGACCCAATTGTTGACATGTCGCCACGATTTTTGCACGATCTCTCCTCTAAGTCTAGTATTGTCATCATCGCACGATAAATGACATGTGAAACTCCACATACGTTCGCCAATCGTTTGAAGAAGGAAATGAGCAGAGCTCAAGACTAGATGTCCATGTATAGCTACTGCGGGCTCACTCATTCCATGATCATGACACATTCTCCAGGTATCATCTGACCGACTTGGCATCTGCATATAGTTTGCCGATACAACAGCATTGGATGGAAAGACCAGTAAAGGAAAAGTCATGCAGAAGTGATTCGTTTCCATCCGTTTGTTTACGATGACGTCATTCGAAGTAGGCCTTTTGATGTTGTTTCTACCACTCTACCACCAAAGTCTTGGTACAAGTATTCTTGATTCATCTGAAGTAGATCTCAATAGCTCGTAGTCGTTCCAAGAGCATACCGGAATTTTGTTCCGCCACGCTGCGAAGATATGTCGTCGCTTATCGGGACATTTAACGGCGATACGCTTCTCCAAGTCGACCAACGGTTTTTTTTCCGACTTTCCATCATGTGAATCCCCCTGCCATTACATTCCTTATGACGAAGCATGTCATTTTCTACCTTTTGACTCTTTAGTGGTAGGCCAACCATATAACGACGATATTAGCCAGTATCATCATGACTTTAAGCCACATTTCCCTTTTCAACTCTCCTATCCTCTTCCTAGCATCAATCACTTCATCCTACCCTACCCGTCACGCTGTTTTCAATTTCCCATATCTTACCCTACGTTGAAAATCGCGATCTTGTTCCTTATCCCATCTCCGATCATTACATTGCGTTTAGTGCAACAGCTCACTACAGAAGAATATCGTTTACGCCGAGTTTTTATTTGGTATAGCTTTAGGATAGAAGGGAGGAAGATCTGCACATCATGTCGGTCAAGCTAACCGGCCTGATTGTGGCGACTAGTCTGCTAGCTTTTATAAATCCAATTGATGCTTTCTGGCGAATGCCATGTCGTGCACGATCTGGTCTGGCAAGGCTTGATCCGTTGATGAATCCAGGGGAAATTGCAGATCATTTACACGCTATACATGGAGGGTCGAGTACGAAGATTATCCATGAAAGAGTTTCGATTAAATTGAAAGTACTGATTAAGATGTAGATTTTGGAATTGCTTCAAAAGCAACTGATTTGAAGGATTCTGCGTGCACTACGTGTGGCGTAACTCAAGATAAGTCTGCATATTGGACCCCTTCCCTTCATTTTTTGTTCGCGAACGGTACTAGCGTAATTGTAGATCAAATCGGAGGCATGCTTGCCTATTACATGTTGAACCCACAGCCTTCATGGCCTAATCCTCCAGCGCCCTTATATGCCTTTCCCGACGGGTTTCAGATGATTGCTGGTGAAAAGACGAGACGCAACTATACAGCATTGGCTACGGATTTCTCACAGGACGCTTTATCTCAGAGAGCACTTGGATTTAATTGTCTCAACTACACTATCGCTCCTGAGCCATCATTATATCGGCACTTTATGCCGAATAGAACCTTTTTGGAAAATCAATGTGGTGATGGTTTACGATTAGAATTGGCATTTCCAAGTTGTTGGAATGGTGTTGACATTGATAGTGCTGATCATAAATCCCACATGGCTTATCCCAGCACCGTCCTTGATGGATATTGTCCACCAGGATTTCAAACAAAGACTCCTACACTATTCTTCGAAACGATCTGGAATGTGTGGGAATACAAAGGGTATGAAGGAGAATATTACTTGTCGACAGGAGATCCAACAGGTAAGTCTCTCCACCCCCTTCTTACAACTTTATCCGTCACTAAATCGTTTGATACTCAAGGATATGGATATCACGGAGATTTCCAAATGGGATGGTCATCGACCGACTTTCTCCAACAAGCCGTCAACAACTGCACAAACCTGTCCGGACAAATCCAAGACTGTCCTTTGTTCGACATCCAACCCGACCAGCTCGCAGCTACATGCTCGTTCCCCATCCCAAGCCAAGTCGCGTACGACAACGCAGCGGGACCACGATTGGGTTTACCAGTCGGGGTACCGATCCAATCAGGTCCCGCGCAAGCAAGTCTCTACCCTATCGTCAGCGTAAACTCTCTCTACCAAAGCTTCACTCTGGGAGTGCAATCCATGGAATCCACCGTTTTGATCTCGACAGTCGCGTCGAATAGTAACTCTGTAGTCCCTACCATTGTGAGCAGTAATATCCAAAACGTAACCCAGCCGGTTTTGAGCACTACGCCCGTATCTGCGCAGTTGGGTACTACGGCTACTACCATTGTCACTTCATCGTCGAGTAGGAAAACTAGTAGCAGTGTGAAAGTGTCAAGTACGGCCACGGCAATGCCAACTGCTACTATAACTTCTATAGTCCAAAATACGGGAAATGGAGCGGCACAAGGCACGGCGGCGGTAAAACCATTGAGTACGGTGTTTACTACGCTCGCAACAGAGGTCTTGGAAATAATATACGTTCAGACGACCGTGACTGTCACGTCTCAAGCGATGGTCTATGAAGAAAGTGATGGAGATGTAATTACTTATCGGAAGAAGAGGGAGGAGGCGGATGAAGAGGAGGAGGGGGAGGAGGTAGAACAAGAGGAACAGAAACAAGAGTCTATTCATCGTCATTTAGGTGTTCGGCATTGGTTCAATCACTTTTAACACAATAAACAAGAAAGAAAAAGACTGGGTCTTTAATGGTTATGAAATTATGTATATAGTTTATTTGTTAGATAGATATCCGTACACTGAAAATGAATAGTGTAACAACGCATGATTTAGAAAAGTCATCTTAACATATCCAGTCTTTGTAAGAGTATATATGATCAAGATGGTGATAGATGCAAGTAACATGTTTATGAAATCATTTCTTCCATGGTGCACCACCTCCAAGGACCCAAGAAGCTAATCCTGCAGAAGTTGCTCCACTAACCTTCTTGGTCTTTGATTTATGGGCTACTTTTTTCAATTGTTCTTCTCCTAATAGTTCCAGACCAGGAGGTAGGGACATACCAGCAGGCATTCCTTGATTTTGATAGGTCATGGGATACATAGCCTGACCTTGATATGCCATAGGATTTATAGCCTGTTCTTGATACGTCATGGGATACGGTGGCATTTGGGTTATATTAGGCATGACTACATTAGGCATAGGTTGAGGTTGTCGTTCAATAATGGGCGGAGGTTGTAGTTTTTGCTCAATGATAATTGGTGGAGGTTCGATTATTGTTGTTTCAATAATCTGGGGCTGTTGTTGTTGTTGCTGTTGTTGTTGTTGTAGTTGTGGTGGTGGTTGTTGCAATTGTTGCAATTGTTGCATAGACGGTTGTGTTTGGTAATTAATAGGTTGACCATTAATATCAACATAATACACGGGTTGTTGTGTCGAGTCCATCAGCACATACTTCTTCTTACTAGAACTCTGCTTATCCTTGTCCTTGTCCTTGTCAGATTTCTTCTTTGTAGATGAGACTAAAAGTTTCTTTTTGTCTTTCTCCTTATGGTGATGGTGCTCATGTTTATCCTTTTTCATAATCTCTTCATATTGTTTCATTGTCATTCCCGATGGCATTCCTGTCAATCCTGGTGGCATTCCTGGTGGCATTCCCAATGGCATTCCAGATGGCATTCCAGTCATAGGTTTACCAATCATAAAGTCGTTGAAAGCCATTTCGACACAAACATCCCATGCAGGTTGAACAGTACTATCCCATGCTTCTGGCAATATTATTTGACCTTGGGGACCTTTTAGTTCGAATTTGCCCTCGTCGATTCTCTTTTGTAGATTTGGCCAATTGGCATAAGCCTGTAATAGTAGTTTTTTGGTAGTCTATCACGACAGATATCAGTCACCTTCATGTCTTCGAACAATAGAGAATACGAAAGTCAACACTTACACTCCAATTCTTACTTATCGTCCAAGGAAAATCAAATTTCCTTCCCATCACCTTGTCTGTTATTCTCACAGGTGCCTTTTCTGAATCAGGATCAATCTTTAATTTCTTCATTTCCTCCTCCAAGGCCTTTCTTTTCTTTTCAATATCATCAAGCTTTGTTTTGGCGTCGAATGCTGCTTTCTCATTAAGTTCTTTTGCCCTCGTCATCTTTTCGGCATTCTCCCTTTCAATCTTTTCCCTTATAGCACGTTCGGCAGCGGAAATCTCGTCCTTTCTCCTCTTTTCTGCCTCTTGTTGTGCTCGAAACGTTTCCATAGCCTTGACTTCGGCCTCGATACGTACTTTTGCCTCCCGATCGACCATTTCCTTTTGGAACCTTTGCTCTTGTTTGATGTTGTTTAATTCTTCGCGGAGACGTCTGACAGCAGGGTCTTCTACCACTTGTCCATTAGGGGTTTGTGGCGCTTGAACCGGGGCTGGCTGATTAATGTATGTAATAGGCGCCAATGGAGCGGCATATGGCATCATCTGCTGTTGTTGCGGCGGAGGAGGTGGAGGAGGAGGAGGCATCGGGGCTTGTTGCGATTGTTGGGCACCATTGGGATAGTAATTGTAATTGTAGACGTTCTTTAATTCTTGTGGAGAATAGCCCTGAGCTGGCGGTAGATATCCTATTAATCTAGGAGCCTGTTGTTGCATTGGTTTAGTGAAATATTCTTGAGGATACATTTCTGGCGGTGAGGTAGGATATTGATTGGGATAAGCATATTGCTGCTGTTGAGGATAATACTGTTCTCGACTTGGAACATGCATCAATGCTGATCCTGAGTCGTAACCGTTATGTGATGATGGTCTTCTAACGTGCTGTCTCGTTGCAGGAGGACTGACAGGATAGACCTCCCGATATCGGACTCGCTCTGGAGGTTGATATTCGCGAATGTATCGACGATTGTGGTATGATTCTTCGCTTGAATAGACGCTGTCTGCAGAGTCCGATCGTTCGTCTCGGTATATACGTCTCTCTGAATACTCTTGTGACTGGCGTCGTCTATCGACGCGGTCTGTTGGGTACGGTATTTGTTCGCGACTTTTTCTTTTATTGACATCCAAAATCTGTATCCGTTCCCTTGATCGTTCTTCTCGATACGCGCTGTCCGGTCTCGAATTGGATGGACGAACCTCGGACAGTCTCGAACCGCCTCGTAATTGTGTCTCTGGAGGAGCCTGTGAAGTCCTGCGGATGCGAACTGTTGTTGTAGTTTGTTTGACGCCGGATGCAGAATCGCTAGGATCTACTGAAGAATCTGAAGAACTTGAGGATGCTCGTCTTTCGTCTCTGTCTCGAAATTGTCCTTTTTCTACATGTCTGAATTGTATTCCTCTTCCCGGATCTGAAAAACTGTCACGACCTCGTCCAACACCAATACGTGATGCCATGCGGTATGGCAGGAAATGATAAAGATTATCGCCGAAATTTATGACTCACTAGGCCAGAGAACTTTTGGGGTTTTTGGACACGTTCGATCTAGCCCTGCTGATCGACTATATGGGACTGTGATCACAATGCTTTATAGCCAGATCTGCCTATCGCATAATCTGCTGACTTAGACTGCCCAATGACCGATTATATCATATTGTCACAACTGGAGAAGTGGGACTATTGACCTGTCTAGTCAATTGAGAATAAGACAGGAAAGCATATATAATCTATTGGCTCAATAAAGGTTACGACCATGAAAAGAAACACACGAGGGGGGTTTCTTTTATTTCCGACACGTTTCCCCGCCTTAAAAGATGCTTTTTTATGGCTGCATATCAACGAGATTTTTCGTCAAAAAGTACAAGTGGGCTGAGCATTATCATAGTATCGGTTGAACAAGTACACAGTCAATCTAATTAACGGCTACAATCTACTCCCGGTCAAATACAGACCTAAAATTATATGAAACAACGTATTGCTCGACTGATCAAATTATTGGTCATGAGGTTGATCTCGCGCTCGTGCTGATACAAAAGTTTATTTACGTTTGTAGAATCAAATTTTCGATGATACAACCTGAATTTATGGTGCTCTTTGAAGTCGCCTTGTGATTTGTAGATTAAAAGTAGATAATCAGTATGTCCCTGTGGAGCCTCGGACAATCGAGTATCTTATCGTCAGGGAAGAAAACCATATGCTGGTCATGCCGTTCCAATTTGTCGAGCAAAGAAAACTTTTGGCGGATATTACAGTCATTTTCACCACAACAAAGATGTGCTACGACACAAAGGAAGCAGCAACCATCTAGAATGATCCTGACTTCACAAGTCTCCAAGCCTCAAGATTTACCTCGGAGGAAAACGCTAAGCAATCCATCTAACGGATCGCTGAAAAGTAACTCGTTTGGAGCACTTAACCAAAAGGAGCCACCTCCGTTGCATAAACTTCGAAAAGGTCCTGCTCGAGATGCTTTAACCAAGCGGAATTACGCAAAACAATCTGATGTCAGAGATGGCCAGAAATCTCCAGCGTCTGGACAGCCATTCAAAGCATTAAAGATGCAACGTGCTCTTACCCCTGTGTCATATTCAAAGCGTAATCAAGTGAAAGAAATAACCGAGGATCGAAGCTCTTTTAACGACTTTCACCTTCTATCAGAAATTAGGTCGTCGATTTCTTCGCAGGTCTTCAATGGCCGAGAAGATACAAGTCCAAGTCCGATTCAACGTCTTGCTATTCCGGTCCTTCTTTCTAAGAATAAGGAGACAAAGATACAGGAATGCCTCCTCGCAGCCGAAACGGGATCAGGTAAAACTCTTGCTTATCTCTTACCCGTGATTGACGCTGTGAAACGTGCAGAAAAAGAAGAACGACAACGAGGAGAATTTCAATCTCCATCCGAGATCAAACAAGCATCACGAGACGCGCTATTTGATCTCTACAAAACACCCAGTCCTACCACAAACCATACTTCAACTTCGTCTGGACGACCCAAGGCGATAATTCTCGTCCCTACTGCTGAGTTAGTCGAACAAGTCGGAAGTACGCTCAAACTTCTCTCTCACACCATCAAATTCCGCTCTGCGCTTCTCTCATCTTCATATTCCGGCCAAGTCATCCGTAGTCGTCTCTTCTCCCCTTCCGGCGTCGACATTCTAGTCTCCACTCCACATTTATTAGCCAGCATCCTCACATCTGATCCCAACGTCGTCAGTCGCGTAACGCATCTCGTAATTGACGAGGCAGATTCCCTTCTCGACCGCTCCTTCAGCCCCACGACTCGCGAGGTATGGGACCGTGCTCAACCGTCTCTCAAACAACTAATCCTATGCTCGGCAACGATCCCTCGAAACTTGAATAGCTTTCTAGAAAAGTTCTGCCCTAATATAACCAGACTAGCGACTCCCAACCTCCACGCAATACCGCGAAGGGTGCAATTATCAGTCGTAAGTATCGAAGGCGAACCTTACAAGGGAAAGAGAGACGTTGCGTGTGCAGATTTGATCTGGAAACTAGGTACGGGAAGAGAAGAATCCTATGACGAGGGTTCTAAACATGAACGCGATGACGTGATGAGAGTCATTGTTTTTGTCAACGAACGGGAAACCTCGGATGAAATCGCTCGTTTCTTACAATCAGAGGGAATCGATGCAGTTGCGTTGAATAGAGATTCGATAGCCAGAGGTCAAAGTATGGATGTCCTTGCTGATTTCACCGGTGCGTCAAACAAGAAAACAGACCACGACGCTGAAGAAACGGAAAAGAGCAGAGGATCGCAAAGGAGAGTTTTGCAAAACGTAAAGGTCTTGGTCATGACTGATATTGGATCAAGAGGTATTGATACTCTAGAGGTGAAGAATGTTATTTTGTATCATGTTCCTCACACTTCTATCGATTTCATCCATCGACTTGGTAGAGTAGGTAGAATGGGAAGAAGAGGGAGAGGATTTGTGCTTGTTGGTAAGAATGATCGCAAGGATATTGTCAAAGAAGTCAGAACTGGTATGTTTATGGGAAAAGCACTGATATGAACGATGTGATGTATTATATATTGTATGTATTATATGATGTATTGTACTGTATTATGGAATGTCTATTTTACATGCTTATGCGTACTTCAATACCTTTGTTATCCTCACGGTAAATCTTTGGCAGAAACGGGAAAGTAATATTTATCCGTCCCGTCAAGTTCAAACCCCTTGTAGTCTTTTGTATTTTGATACACATATTCAAATGCTTGTTGCATCTTTTCTGCATCATCACTGTCTTTTACGATCGCTTGACGTAATATCAAACCCCATTGACGAGCAGTCACGGTCGTGTTCTTTTCTAGAGATTCGCAGAGTCTATTTGCTCGTCTATGTGTCATCCAAAACGCCTTTGATCGATTCCAGTAATCCGTCGTCTCGAGCGGGACTTCCCATTCTTGAGGTTTACTCTCAATCGCATCTAACCAATCGGCCATGTGTCGCCACCTCTCGACTTCTAATCCAGGCATGTGAACCAACATGTCCCCTTTCACACCTTCATAAGCATGATGCCATTCATAAGTATTGATCCATTTTCGCGGTATATAAACGACTTGATTGGCAAATCCTTCATTGTTGTGACCGCCTACAGTCATGTTGACGATTCGTAACATGGCTTCTTGATCTGCTGATCTACCAAGATCAACATCTGGTCGATACAGAGGAAAGGCAATGGTTTGCATGAGAAAAGCTGCAGACCAAGGATGAACACGGAGAAAAAAGATCCCTGTATTGAGACCGTTTTGATCGCGCGAGGCAACAAGATGAATATGAGATAGGTCTCCTGGTGGGAGGAATATTTGAGGGGGTATAGCAGGATTAATAATGATGGCATCTGCATCGACCCACCTGGAACAAGTGTTAGTATGGTGTTTATATAGATTTGGGGTCGCACTAACATTAACCATTCGGCTTGATATGAAGAAGGCTTCTCCAACTCCTTATACAGTATCGACAATAAATAAGAAGGCTTGTTCCAAAATCCACTAATGATATTCTGTCGTAAAACATGAAAGTCGTTTCCCCATCTCTTTGAATGTCTTGTATGTGTATCAATCGCTCGTTCATACAGATGGTTCGTCTTTCCATAAAGCATGGACACTCTGGTGATCCTCGTCGAAGGTACACTGCCTCGAAGACCATCAGAGTTCAATCGATTCCATGGTGAAGAAAGAGACATCTGTCGACTTTTCCATGGTATGCTCCCCACTCTGACCATATAATACACACATCCTAACGCTAGGATAAGTAGAATCAACCTTTGATATGATGATTGTTTTGGTCTTATTATTCTTCTCGAAGCTGACCATTCTATGATCCCCATTTCTTCACCAGAATAAACAGGTGCGCTAATTGCCAATTCGAAGAAGGAGAAACATTTAACATGTTGTGCACCGCCAAGCAGCTATGCTTGGCCAACTCCCTTATCGTCATTTCATTTCTAGTGAACTAGTGCTGACTTTGCATACTTCACAACGGTTATTACCTTTTACTGTACATAGGGGTCTTACTGCATGGAGATAAAGCTTAAAAATTCGTTGACATCCTCGCGATCATATCAGTGTGTAGTCTGTCCAGAACGAGATTCGAAGACCAGTCCCCGTGAGATACTGTCCAACGACCCCAGTGACCCACCATTTTTCGTTTTGTACGATGAATTCGTTCATACTTGACATTGATGCTTACGTCGTACAATAATGAACAAGTGGTAGTACAGCTTAAAGTTTATATCAAATCACGTGCCGTAGGCCTCGGATCTCGCAAGCCAAGCCAAGCCTTTCGATAGTCTGGTAGCATACTATGAATAGACATGACGTTGCTCGTACTCATCTAAAGGTCATGATTAATTCCAGCGACGTCATTCTTACTCATACTGAAGTGTAAGGAGGAAAGGTCTTATCTTTGCAGTCTGAACAAGATATGGCACACTCTCTATTCTACTATCTTTGCGTCATCTTCCTCATTACCGCTACAGGTATTTTCCCACGTCCCTTCCTTTGTTTATCAAATGCATATTGACATATGGAAATGTAGTATTTTATCTCACTCGCTCGATTTGGGTGCCTTATGCCCCTGCGATACCCTACCTCACCGCTCCAGGTCCAATACCTCAAAGTCTCGACTTTCTTTTCCGTAAACCGTGGCATAGTTCGACAGCAGATTACACACCCGTGCCGACAGGTCCATCAACTAGTAACGCTGGACGAGGCCAGACAGGTTCTTTTCAAGATGATGTCGAGGCAGGTCTTTCGTCTTCAAACTTTAATATAGAAAGAGATAACATAGAAGCGGGAGATTCGAGAGGTGGATTAGATGAGAATGGAAGGGCAGAGGTTCAACGGCTAATGAAGGAGAGAAGGGTCACTTTTGACGAAGCGAGAAGGATGCTAATGGAAGAGAGATTTGGTAGAGAGAACATCGGACTGGATGGTCGTCCGAGAGATAAAAAGGCTGTCATGTTTGATCAATTTCGTTAGGGGCTTTCTCAATAGTATGTATTAAAAGCGAGGCGTTTGGAGTATCTTAGTTTGTCATTTAATACTACAATGCACCTCCAAGCAATGTAACGATCCACATGGCTAATCTTACATGAAATCCGACACGACGCTCTGTTTTTGCGAGGTCTGTCAAGGTTATATTCTGGGCATGGTTTTGTAGCCACGACTGTTCCTGGCCAAGTCTTTTTTTCAAATCATCGTTTTGTGTAACGATCAGCACATTCGCTTCCAAATCTAGGCTGTAGCTTCGCTTCGTGTAGTTCGAACTTCCTATCAAGGTTATACTCGGATCGATCTGATTTGGTAATGTGATCCATAACCCTTTAGCATGATAAGTCCATCCACCGGGTGTATTGACAGTCCCATTCCGCCATTCCTTGAGTTCAATACTGGTGGAAAGTCCTGATCTATTTACTGCCTTGAGAAAACTCTGTGCAGTATGTGTGTATGCTGCTGGTAACATGCTTGAAATACCTTTACTACCATAGAATCCATTTGCCCATGGAGAAGCTGCGATTACGGTTCCTTGCATAGGTTTACTTGCTAAAAGTAGGTCACGAATTTCTGCAGTCATGTTGAAATACCCAGCGGTAAATACCCATTTTGATAGCTTGAACTGTTGACTTGCTAACGATTTCAATAAAAACTTCATGATTGGCAACTCTGTCGATGTGTCTGGTTTTAAAACTGGACTAAATTGCATTAATGGATAAAGTCTCGTATCAGTGCCTTCATCGTTCTTTGTCGTTTTTATGTGCAAAAGAGGCGATATCATTCTTGTTGCCGCTTCAATATAATCTGAAGGGCTTTTAGTAGGTTCTGAAACTGCATCATTGGTCCATAACAGATTGACAGGATCACTAGATCTCAGACCAGGCTGGACGGCATAGCTAATGGAACAAATCGCATCATGTATTGTTTTGAAAAAGTCAGTCAGTTTCTTCGAACTTATAAGGTGATATCGATCCTGTCTATCGGTAAAGTAATCACCTGAAAGGTTTGCACTGCGTACGATTCAATGGAACGTTCTTTCATGTCCGATCTGCTAGACATTCACATACCCTGACATAATAATCTCATCATCTATACCATACAATTTCATATGCTGAAGACCCCATCCTTCATTGATACGTTTCGGAAGAAGTGCTCGACGTAGACCTGCTAGATTAGGCGTATGGTACGCATGTACTTTCGCTCT
>Ga0160428_1000988_pt1 | contig 24748 bp, 9 predicted proteins | sample SolpanmetagenomM_FD_108198 | JGI IMG/M metagenome (GOLD analysis project Ga0160428, IMG submission 108198) | Solar panel surface microbial communities from Lawrence Berkeley National Laboratory, California, USA - M | ecosystem: Engineered > Built environment > Solar panel > Unclassified ... | reverse complement strand
TTCCATCCGGTTTGCTTCAGCTCAACACAACGATGTCGCAGGGCTTCATAATCTGCTTGTTTGTAGGTAGCCATAACGAGCCAAAGCACAAATATTAACAGACTTACTCACTCAGCAATAAGTACCATCTTCATAGTTTTAAGATGGAGAAATACTTCCTCTACCATATTTAGCGAAAAACCTGCTATTTCGAATGGTTTGTTAACAGCATGCTTATCTGAATGAGCGAATTTGCTATCTCTCAGACGTTTAATACTATTACATAATTTGCTGTTTGTTATTTCATTTAAATAGCTGTTATTAAGCATGTGTATATCTTTGAACGTAGTTTTAGTGTGCAGAATTTTTGTGTTCAAGCGATACAGGGAGGCAACATGGTGGTTTCGTCTTCTATCATCCGTTTCTAGAAGCTTACAATACTCCATTACAAAACAATATTGTAACGTAGATCGATAAAGAGAAAAGGTGTGGTTATTCACGAGTGAAAGTTCAACCATTGACTCTCTTGGAACTGACAATATTTTTATTTCTGATATGGCTACATTGCATAGATGCAAAGACCAGTATACAGGATTGATAAAATTAGAAATTTGCTCTTCTGTGATCATTGTTGTGATGTGATAGAACACAACAAAGCCCTCACTGTTAAGTCTGGTAGGTCTAACAGCGAGGGCTCTATTATTAACATTTTCTGATTCTCTCAAACCGTTACCGTTTTGCCCGGTACGGCAATGGGATAAAAACCGTCTTTGTCGGGCAGAACCTTGGGCATAGCATCCCAGGCCAGTTTTTCGGGGAACAGATCAATCTGCGAGTTTAGCGCTTCGTCCCATTTGACAACCTTACCCGAGTACGTCGCCATACGGCCCATGATGGCCGTCATGGTGCTTTTCGCCACCCGTTCCGCGTCGGCAAATTTGTAATCGCCTTTGGCAATGGCCGCGAAGAGTTCGTCGTGCTCGATCTGATACGGATTACCATCCGCTTTGGCGTCGTGCGTATAGATAGGCTGGCCGTTGTAACCCATCAGGGCACTGGTCCGCTTCTCCATTCCTTCAACCTTACCTTTCGTGCCCAGAAACAGTTCGTCGACCCGGCTAAAAGTACCTTCGTAGTGTCGGCACTGGCTATTGATGGTTGTGCCATCGGCGTAAACAAAGTCTACGATATGATGGTCGAAAATTTCGCCGTCATCTTTGCCGTTCCGAACCTGCCGGCCACCCGTCCCCTGACAAGACACGGGATAGCTGTTTTTGACCCAGTTCGCTACGTCGATGTTATGGACGTGCTGCTCGTTGATGTGATCACCGCACAGCCAGTTGAAGTAGTACCAGTTGCGCATCTGATAATCCATTTCGGTCTGTTGGGGCTGGCGTGGCTTATGCCAGACCCCCCCGCTGATCCAGTACACCTGGCCACCCACAATATCGCCAAGGGCTCCGTCCTGAATCCGCTTGATCATCTCGCGGTAGCTGGGCTGGTAGCGCCGTTGCAGACCCACGACGACATTGAGCTTTTTCTTTTTGGCTTCTTCCGCAGCCGCCAGCACCCGCCGGATACCCGGCGCGTCGGTAGCAACCGGTTTCTCCATAAAAATGTGCTTGCCCTGCCGAACGGCTTCCTCAAAATGGCTGGGACGAAAGCCCGGTGGCGTTGCCAGAATAACGACATCCGCCAGCGCAATTGCCTGCTTGTACGCGTCGAAACCGACAAACTTATGATCCTCAGGCACGTCGACCTTCGCCGATCCGTCGGCGGCTTTAGCGCCACGTCCGGTCAGGGCCTTGTAGGACTCATCGAGCCGGTCGCGGAAGGCGTCGGCCATCGCCACAATTTTTACATTCTGCTTTGTGCTCAGTGCCTGCTGGGCAGCGCCCGTACCGCGTCCGCCACAGCCGATCAGCGCGACTTTGATAACGTCGTTCGCGGAGGTGTGGTAGCCACTGGCAAACGCCACGCCTGGCAGACTGCTTAGCAACGTTCCCCCGGCCAGCAGCCCCGACGCTTTCAGGAAACTACGACGGCCGGTCGAATCCGTCAGATTTAAAAGAGGACTCGTGTCAATTGAATGCTTCATGGTAACCGAAACAGTTGAGAAGTTTGGGAATACAGACGAAAGGAAGAGTACCGGCCGGATATACTAACTAGCTGAGCATGAATGCGAAATGGTTGAAGCAGGGCGGCTGGTATCAGGCTGAACACTGTATGCGTGCATACTACTTTTGTCACCAACTGGAGACTTATAAATTGTTAATAGTCAACTGATTACAGACTTAGCCTGAAAAATAATTTTATGAAATGCCAAGAAAAAATAATATAAAACTTATGCTTATCCGTATGTTTACCTAACAAGAACCATTTACACCTGATGTTGACCATTTACTAACGGATTATGCAAAAAACCACTACCTACGCGCTTTACCTGACCTGTTTTTTAAGCTTGCTAAGTCTGGCCGCCATGGCTCAGACACGTGTGTCAGGTCGGATTACTGATGAATCGAAACGAGAGCCATTGGCCGGAATCAGTATTGCCGTTGTTGGAAAAGTTGTCGGTACGATTACCGATCAGAAAGGGCAGTTTTCGCTATCGGTCAATACCCCACCCCCCTTTACGCTGGCCATAACGGGCGTTGGCTTTCAGACCCAGACGATCGTTGTCAACGGTAACCGCACGGATGTCGACATTGCCCTGAAAGAGCAGGTTATGCTAGGGCAGGAGGTAGTCGTTTCGGCATCGCGTGTCGAAGAAAACGTGCTGAAATCGCCGGTTGCGGTGGAGAAAATGGACATTCGCGCCATTCGCGAAACGCCATCGGCCAACTTCTACGATGGATTGGCGAACCTGAAAGGCGTCGATGCGGCTACGCAGGGCGTGTTGTTCAAATCGCTCAATATGCGTGGCTTCGGCGCAACGGGTAACCCACGTACGGTGCAGCTCATCGACGGCATGGACAACTCGGCACCGGGCCTGAACTTTCCAGTCGACAACATCACCGGTATTCCTGAGCAGGACGTGGAAAGTGTCGAGATTTTGCCCGGTGCAGCTTCGGCTTTATACGGCCCAAACGCCATTCAGGGGCTGATTTTGCTGAACAGCAAAAGCCCGTTTCTGTATCAGGGGCTGAGTGCCAACGTGAAAACCGGCGTGATGAACGCCAGCAACCGGACAACACCGTCGACGGGTTTTTACGACGCTTCGGTGCGCTACGCCAAAGCTTTCAACAACAAGCTGGCGTTCAAAGTCAATCTGTCGTACATCAAGGCGCAGGACTGGCAGGCCACTAATTATACCAACCTGAACGCTGTCAACGGCAATTTCGGGGCGGCTGATCCGAACCGGGGCGCGGGAACGGCACTCAATTACGATGGTGTAAACGTGTACGGCGACGAAGCGCAGGCGAATATGCTGTCGGTTGGTCAATCGCTGGTGACGGCTGGGCGAATTCCGGCGGGAGCACTGGCGTTGATACCCAATGTCAACGTCAGCCGGACGGGTTATGCCGAAGCCAATCTGGTCGATTACAACACGAAGAGTCTGAAGCTGAACGGAGCCGTGCATTATCAGCTGTCGGAAGGGCTGGAGCTGATCGGGCAGGCTAATTATGGTTTTGCAACGACGGTCTACACGGGTAACGGCCGGTATGCGCTACGGGATTTCAGTCTGGCGCAGGCCAAGATCGAACTGCGGGGTACCAACCTGACCCTGCGGGCCTATACCACTCAGGAACGGTCGGGTAAATCGTACACAGCGGGACTGGCCAGTATCCAGATGAACCGGGCCTGGAAATCGGATCAGGACTGGTTCGGTCAGTATGTGGGTGCCTACGCAAGCGCGCGCGGTGCGGGGCAAGCCGACGACGCGGCTCAGCTAACCGCCCGTGGTGTAGCCGATCAGGGTCGGCCGCTACCCGGTACGGATGCCTATAACACCCTGTATGAGCAAGTACGTAATACGCCAATTTCACAGAACGGCGGTGCTTTCGTAGACAAGTCGAACCTGTACCATGCCGAGGGACTGTACAACTTCAGAAACATAATCCGGTTTGCCGAAGTGCTGGCGGGGGCCAACTACCGGATGTATCAGCTTCGCTCCGACGGTACGCTGTTTGCCGATAAGGTCGATGGCCGTACGGGCACCATTCCTATCCATGAGTTTGGCGGGTTCGCGCAGGCCAGTAAGTCGTTATTTAGCGAACATCTGAAACTGACGGCATCGGTTCGGTACGACAAAAACCAGAATTTTAAGGGCCAGTTTACCCCCCGTGTATCGGCCGTAGCTACATTTGGCGAGCATAATTTCCGGCTGTCGTACCAGACTGGTTTCCGCATCCCGACCACGCAGAACCAGTATATCGACCTTGTCACCCCATTGGCGCGGCTGATCGGTGGCTTGCCGGAAGCGTATAACCGCTACGGGCTGGAAGGCAATGCGTATTCACGTACCGACGTAGCCAACTTCGGCGCGGCCGTTCAGGGTAGTCTGGCAAATCCCGATACGCGCACACAGGCGATTGCACTCATCACGGCGCAGGTTACCAATCAGGTCACAACCGCTGTAAACGCGGCTGTTGCGGCCGGGCAAGTACCGGCGGCTGCGGCTGCGGCTCTTATCAGTCAGCGGGTGGCGGCTGCGTTGCCGGGTGCTCTGCAAGCCAACACCGCAACGGTAGTGCAAGGGCTGGCTGTCAACAACAACCTGGGTAGTCTGCAACCCTACCAGCGCAAAGAGTTTAAGCCGGAGCGCGTAGCCAGCTATGAAGTTGGCTATCGGGGTGTCGTCAACCGGCGGCTGTTTGTCGATGCCTACTACTACTACAGTGTGTACAAAAATTTCATTGGTAACGTCGTGCTGATTCAGCCAACCGCATCGCTGGCACCGGGCTTGTTGCCCGTAGCTTCGGGCGTATTGAGTGGCAGTACACGGAATGTGTATTCGATGCCAGCTAACAGCAGCGAGAAAATTACGACATCGGGCTGGGCCGTCGGGCTGAATTACCAGTTGAACAAGGGATACGGTTTATCGGGTAATATCGCCAACAACACGCTGAATAACTTTACTCCTTCAGCCGAGTTGCAGACGTCCGGCTTCAACACCCCTAAGTACCGGTGGAATGTCGGGTTCAGCAAGCGCAGTCTGGTAAACTCGAACATCGGTTTCGCCGTGACGTTCAAACATCAGGACCAGTTTATCTGGGAAGGCTTCGCCGTGCCGTCGGAAGCGGGGGTGCCTTTGTACGACAACGCCATCGTACCGGCGATCAGTAACTTCGATGCGCAGGTCAACTACAAAGTATCGAGCCTGAAATCGATTGTGAAAGTCGGGGCTACGAACCTGTTCGGAAAACCGTACTTTCAGGCATACGGCAGTTCGTACGTCGGTACGACTTATTACATCGGCCTGACATTCGACCAATTGCTGAATTAATCATCCGCTGATTAGCTAATCGTTCGGGAAGTCCGGCCTGCATGATAGCGGGCCGGACTTTTATATGGGTAGTGGCAAAACGGGGTTCGGAACGTTTAAACCGAACTTTTAGCCCTGATCCGACCTTACACGCATGGGCCACCGCCGGCTTCCCTGTCAATTCGTACTCCCTTGTCGAACGCTGCATCGACTGGCTCGTCTGGTCAACCGACTGCTCCGGTACCCACTAATTTACCCCGCCGACTCAATCTGCTTCAGGGTACAGCTCTGAACATGATCGATATGGTCGGTATCGGGCCGTTTGTGGTGCTGCCATTGGTTATCAAAACGCTGGGTGGCGGGTTGTTTCTGTGGGCCTGGGTGCTGGGTGCCGTCGTCTCACTGATCGATGCCTTTGTCTGGGCGGAACTGGGCGCGGCTTTTCCGCAGGCAGGGGGCAGCTACAACTTTCTGAAAATTTCCTACGGTGAACAGCGCTGGGGACGGCTGTTGTCGTTTCTGTACGTCTGGCAGACGCTGATTCAGGCTCCGCTGGTACTGGCGTCGGGAGCCATTGGCTTTGCGCAATACGTGTCGTACCTGACTCCGCTCGATGAGTGGCAGCGCAAAGCGATTTCGGGCGGTATCGTCCTCCTGATTATCGTGCTGCTGTACCGCAAAATCGACTCGATTGGCACCATCGGTGTGATTATGTGGGGGGCCGTGCTACTGACACTCGGCTGGATCATCGTCGGGGGGTTGACTAATGTTCAGATTCCGCTGTCGCAGACGCTGTCGTCGGTGAGTTCAGTAAGCGGAGGTGTACTGGCCGTGGGTCTGGGGCAGGCTACCGTCAAGACGATTTATTGCTATCTCGGCTATTATAACGTCTGCCATCTGGGCGGAGAAATCCAGAAGCCGACGCGCAACATACCCGCCAGTATGTTTATCTCCGTCGTTGGTATTGCGGTGTTGTACTTACTGATGAACCTGAGTGTCGTCAGCGTGGTGCCGTGGCAACATGCGCAGCATAGTCAGTTCATTGTCAGTACGTTTATCGAAACGTTGTACGGCCCCGGTGTGGCCAGGGTCGCTACGTTGCTGGTGCTGGTCGTGGCGTTTTCGTCGCTGTTTGCGGTGCTGCTCGGTTACTCACGCGTGCCATATGCCGCTGCCGTCGATGGGCAGTTTTTGCGCGTATTCGCCAAACTGCACCCGACACGCCAATTTCCGTACGTGTCGTTGCTGTTTCTTGGCGGACTTGGCTTTGTATTCAGTCTGCTATTCCGGCTTAGCGACGTAATCGACGGGATTCTGGCGATGCGTATTCTGGTGCAGTTCGTCGGGCAGGCTATTGGTTTGCTGCTGCTGCACCGCCGTCGGGCGGCCGATACATTTCCTTTTCGCATGCCGTTGTACCCCCTCCCGGTGGTGCTGGCTATCGGCGTATGGCTGCTGATTTTCGCGTCGACAAAACCAACGTTTATGCTCTCCGGCCTGGTTGTAATGGCATTGGGTGTTGTCGCGTTCCTACTGTTCAATCGCTACCGGCGGCAGTGGCCGTTTTTAAAGAGCGAAAGAGCGAAAGAGTGAAAGAGCGAATACCATCCGGCACCATCGCTCTTTCACTCTTTCACTCTTTCACTCTTTATCAATAGCGCATCAAACAGAATTTCGGCTGGGTGCTGCGCCTTGCGGGCCGTACCGTCTTTGATCTGATGGCGGCACGACGTTCCCGGTGCGGCAATGATAACATCGTCCGGTTGTTGCCGGACGGTTGGAAACAGCACCAGCTCGCCAATCTTCATCGATACGTCGTAATGCTCAGCTTCGTAGCCAAACGACCCCGCCATGCCGCAGCAACCCGACGGAATTAGCTGAACCGTATAATTCTTCGGCAACGACAGGGCTTTCTTACCCGGCACCAGCGACGATACCGCCTTCTGCTGGCAGTGACCGTGTAATTTTATCAACCGTGTTTCCTGCGTAAACTGCTCCGGGCGAATCCGTTTAGCGTCGAGTTCGCGGGCGATAAATTCCTCAAAGGTCAGCGCGTTTTTCGATAAGGCTTTGGCATCATCAACCAGCGATTCATCGACCAGATCAGGATATTCGTCGCGGAAGGTCAGAATCGCTGACGGTTCCAGCCCGACGAGGGGCGTATCGGTGGTAATGACGCCACGCAGGCTGCGGACGTTGTGATCGGCCATCCGTTTCGCCATCTTCAACATCCCTTTCGACAGGGCGGCCCGTCCGCTTTCGCCGTGTTCGGGGATAATGACCGTGTAGCCCAGCCGCTCGAATAACTGCACCGCTTTCTGACCCACCGGTACATCGTTGAAATTGGTAAATTCGTCGCAGAACAGATAAACGGTTTTCTGTACATCACCCTTTACTGCTGACCGGCGCGACGTGAACCACTTTTTCAACGTCGTTTTGTCGAGTAGCGGCATTGTCCGGTCGGGGTGGAAGCCAAGCGTTCGGTTCGCGATCCGGCGCAGGGCAGGGGTTCCGAGCACACCATTGTACGCCCAGGGTACCAGCGATGCCAGTCCCGACAGTCGTCCGAAGTTGGCGATCATGCGCGACCGCAGCGGTACGCCGTTGGCATCGTAATAATGCTGCAAAAACTCGGCTTTCAGCTTGGCAACGTCCACGTTCGACGGGCATTCCGATTTACAGCCCTTACACGACAGACACAGGTCGTAGACTTCCTTGATCTCCTTGTTGTCGAAACGATTGTCTTTATCGGAGCGCGTCAGCATTTCGCGCAGGATATTGGCCCGCGCCCGCGTTGTGTCTTTCTCGTTGCGCGTCGCCATGTAACTCGGGCACATCGTCCCGCCCGACAGTTCCGTTTTCCGGCAGTCGCCCGAGCCGTTGCATTGCTCGGCGTGCTGGAGAATCGTCTGGTTTTCGTAGCGGAAATACGTCTGGAAATCGGGCGTCTGCTGACCGGCTTCGTAGCGCAGAAACGTATCCATCGGGGGCGTCTCCACGATCTTGCCGGGGTTGAAAATGCCGTCGGGATCCCACGTATGTTTGATCTGCCGCATCAGCTCGTAATTGTGCTGACCAACCATCTGCGGAATAAACTCACCCCGCAATCGCCCGTCGCCGTGTTCGCCCGACAGCGACCCGTCGTATTTCTTAACCAGCGTCGCGATCTGTTCGGCAATCAGCCGGTACTGCCGGTGCCCTTCAACGGTTTTCAGGTTAATGATCGGTCGCAGGTGCAGTTCGCCCGACCCGGCGTGGGCGTAGTGAACGGCCGACATTTGATTCTCGCTCAGAATGTCGTTGAAGTCACGGATAAAATCAGGTAAATCCTGCACGTCGACGGCTGTATCTTCGATAACGGCCACGGCTTTCGCATCGCCGGGCAGGTTGCCCAGCAAACCCAGACCCGCCTTGCGCAGCGTCCAGATTTTCCTGGTATCCTCCCCATACAGCACCGGATAATGGTACCCCATCATCGCCGTCTGCATCTCAGCAATCATCTTGTCGGCCAGTACCTGAATTTCCTCCCGCGTATCGCGCGACAGATCGACGACGAGGATAATAGGAAAAGTATCGCTGGCTGTTTTCTGGACGAAAAAGCTGTTCTTCCGCTGTTCCGGATTCTCGTCGGCTCGGGCCAGAATAATGTCGTCGATCAGCTCGACCGCGTATGGCTGGTATTTCAGTGCCACCAGCGTCGCCCGCAGTGCTTCGTCAATCGACCGGCAGTGGACGCATACCAGACCGCCTTCCTTCGGCGGTAGCGGAACCAGATTGAGCTTGATCTCCGTCAGAAAACAAAGTGTACCCTCTGAGCCAGCGATGAATTTCGCCAGATTGAAATCATCCCCGTCGGGGGTGTAGGGTGCCATATCGAGCAGCGCGTCGAGCGCGTACCCCGTATTGCGCCGTTCGATCGTTTGCTTCGGAAAGTTGCGCCGGATTTCCGCCTGATTAGCCGAATCCGAGAGTATCGCATTCGTTGTCAGCAGAATCTGGTCGGCCAGCGAAGCCGTGCCATTTTTTCGGTTGGCCACATCGAGCTGTTGCGCCAGATCGGCCGACGATGTTGCCCCAAATTCGAATTCACTACCATCGGCCAGCAGTGCTTTCACGGATAGCGTATGTTCACGGGTAGCCCGGTAAACGACGGAATTGGAGCCGCAGGAATTGTTGCCCACCATCCCCCCGATCATGGCCCGGTTGGCGGTCGACGTTTCCGGTCCGAAATACAGACCATACGGTTTCAGGGCCTGATTCAGTTCATCACGGATTACGCCCGGCTGCACCCGTACCCAGCGCTCATCCGGGTTGATTTCCAGAATTTTCGTGAAATGCTTGGATACGTCGACCACGATACCGCTACCGACGACCTGTCCGGCCAGCGATGTACCGGCAGTTCGTGGAATGATCGGCACTTTATGCTGTCGGGCAAATGTGAGCAGTGTTTTGAGATCATTGATCGTGGTGGGCACCGCTACAGCCATCGGCATTTCCCGATAAGCTGATGCGTCGGTCGCGTACAGGGTTCGCTGTGTCGTATCGTCAAACAGGTCTCCATCTAGCTGAGCGGCCAGCGACTGAAAAAAAGCAGCATTCATACGGGCAAGTTAACCGGCCTGCGTTACGGGACCGGTACAGTTTATACAAAAATAGCCTTTAAACGCACAATTTCCCGATAGAAAATGGGGATGATGAGTAAATAACGAACAGCAATCGTTGCGGTAAAGGTCCAGATATAGTTGACTGATTGTCAATTAATTATTTGAATAAGTATAGTTTCCGGCTCGTCATTTCGCTTGGAATAGTGAAATTAAGCCCATCGCTATAATACAATTTTAACCCTCATTGTGCAAATTTTGATATTATAGCTTTGTATTATTAGGAGTAATTCTATTAGTTTTGCCAACTGGTCTTGGCATGATTTTCTTTAATCTGTAATAAATACATAAGGCTGTCGAATGAATTAGACCAACATAGCTAGTATAAATTCGTCAGTATATAATGTAGGGTTGCGGAAGAGAGTGAGTGTACCGGCCAATTAATATAACCACCCTCCAAGTCTTATTCATTAAATTTTACAAAACCTATGATGGACAAATCCTACTTAGTAGGTCGCGCCGACAGTATTCGGCGTAAGCAACCCGGCCATGTCCTGACCCGACTGGGTATGCTGGTTGTTTTGTTGTGTGCGCTGCTGAGCACACAGACTGTATTCGCGCAGGGTACGACAATCTCTGGTAAAGTAACGGACGGTACCGGCGCTGGCCTGCCGGGCGTTACGGTACAGATTAAAGGTACCACGAAAGGAACGACGACCGATGGAAACGGTACCTACCAACTGGCCAACGTGCCGGGTGGTTCTACGCTGGTATTCAGCTCGATCGGTTACACGACGCAGGAAGTAGCTGCTGGTTCGCGGGCTTCGATCGACGCCAGTCTGGTTGAAGACAACAAAACGCTGAACGAAGTTGTCGTCGTTGGTTACGGTACGCAGAAAGTAAAAGACGCGACCGGTAGCGTATCGACGTTGAGTACGAAAGATTTCAACAAAGGGGTTATCGCATCACCGGAACAACTGCTGCAGGGCCGCGTGGCTGGTGTGCAGATTACACCGTCGAGCGGTGAGCCGGGTGCTGGTATCAACGTGCAGATTCGGGGAGCAACCTCGCTGCGTGCTGGTAACAACCCGCTTTACGTTGTCGATGGTGTTCCTCTCGATGGTGGTGATTTCAGCAGTGGTGGTGTTGACGTTGGTGCGGGTGGCACCTCGACGCCACGTAACCCACTGGCGTTTCTGAACCCCAACGACATTGAAAATATCTCAGTGCTGAAAGATGCGTCGGCAGCGGCTATCTACGGTGCGCGGGGTGCTAACGGCGTTATCCTGATTACGACCCGCAAGGGTAAAGTTGGCCAGTCGCAGTTGAACCTGTCCGTATCGACAGCTATTGCCAGTCCGCTGAAACGGTACAATCTGTTGAACGCAACTGACTTTATTGCTGGTGTCACTCGTGCTGGTGGCAATGCCTCAGATGCTGCGGTTAACGCTGGTGGTAGCACTGACTGGCAGGACGTTTTGTTCCGCACGTCGGTAGCGCAGATTTATAATGCCAGTTTCGGCGGTGGTACGGAGACTACCCGGTACAATTTCTCGCTGGGTTATCAGGATCAGCAGGGTACAATTCGTAACACAGGTCAGAAGCGTGTGACGGGTCGTATCAATGCCTCACACGACCTGTTTAACCACAAAGTAACGCTGGCCGTCAATGCAACTACTGCGAACATCCAGGATCAGTATACGCTGAACAATAACAACGCTGGTTACAATGGTAACATTATCGGCGCGGCTATTTCGGCTAACCCAACGTACCCTGTACGGAATGCTGATGGTACCTATTATCAGCTGGCTGGTGGTGGTTTCCGGAACCCGGCGGCTATCCTGGAATATTACAAGGATAACGGTATCACGAACCGTTCGCTGGCTAATGCCAGTGCTACCTGGCAAGTATTACCCAGTCTGTCGCTGAAAGCTAACTTCGGTGTTGACAACTCGGCGCAAACACGTAGCACATCGATTGACTCGCGCCTGAACGCTCAGTTGACCGGTACGATCATTTCCGGTCTGTCAACGGCCAATATTTTTGCTGATCCTAATACGGGGCTGGGCGGATACGCTAACGTGAATAACATAAACCGTTTGTCGAAACTGCTTGAATACACAGCCAACTACAACGGTACGGTAGGACCCGGCACGTTGGAAGCTCTGTTGGGCTTCTCCTATCAGACGTTTGGTACACGTACCAATTATCTGGTGGCTGGTAACTTCCCCTATAACGAATCGCAGATCAGCTACCTTGACAACATTGGTGCTGCCAATGCCACGGGAGCAACGTCATTTGGTGCCGGTTCGTCGCGTAGCCAGAATGATTTGCAGTCGTACTTCGGCCGGTTGAACTATAACTTCCTGGAAAAATACCTGGTAACGGTTACGGTTCGGGCCGACGGTTCGTCGCGCTTTGGGGTAAACAACAAATACGGTGTGTTCCCATCGATTGCCGGTGCATGGCGTCTGTCGCAGGAAAGTTTCATTCCTAAGAACATCTTCAATGACCTGAAACTGCGCGCCAACTACGGTATCACGGGTAACCAGGATTTTGCCGGTGGTGCGTCGAAGATCATTTTCACGCAGAACTCGAACGGTACACTGACGCAGAACAACAACCCGAACCCCGACCTGAAATGGGAGCAAAACGCAACCGCCGGTGTTGGTGTTGACTTCTCGATCCTGAAAGGCCGTCTGGGTGGTTCGATCGACTACTATCACCGTGAAGCAACCAACACGCTGTTTCAGGTTTTCTACGCACAACCAGCTCCGGTACAGTACAAGTTCGTAAACCTGCCAGGGGCTATTGTCAGCACAGGTGTTGAGCTGTCGCTGAACTTCCAGGCGGTACAAACGCAGAAGTTTACCTGGGAAATACAGGGCAACTTCACGACGCTGAAAAACGAAGTGAAGAACATTGGTACGACGGTTACGGTCGGTGCTATCGATGGTCAGGGTCTGTCAGGTGCTTACGCTCAGCTGGTAACAAACGGGTATCCTCCGTTTGCGTTCTTCACGCCGACGTTCACCGGTTACGACGCCAATGGCTACTCAACTTATGCTGACGGTGGTGCTTCGGCCTATCAGGGCAGCCCTTTCCCAAAGGCTCGCCTTGGTTTGACTAACAACTTTACGTATGGTCGCCTGAACGCCAGTTTGTTCTTCGACGGTCAGGTTGGTGGCTACATCTACAACAACACGGCTAACGCGCTGTTCCTGAAAGGTTCGCTGAAGAACGGTCGTAACGTTGATTACGCAGCGGCCAATTCGGCTGAAAATGGGCTGAACCCTGGCTCGGTATCGTCGCGCTTCCTTGAGAAGAGTGACTTCCTGCGTCTGACGAACCTGAACATCGGCTATACGTTCAACCTGCCACAGGGCAGCTTCGCTAAATCGCTGAACGTATCGCTGACAGGCCAGAACCTGTTTATCCTGACACCGTACTCGGGTCTGAACCCGAACGTAAACACGGTGAAGGTGCTGAACAACGTACCATCGCTGGGTATTGATTACACGCCGTATCCGACTCCACGCACCTTCACGCTGGGTCTGAACGTAGGATTCTAACCAAAGAATCTGGAGTAGACTTTCCTGATACGTCAGAAACCGGCGGTCAGGAAAGTTTAATCCGAACCAACAAATACAAACGGGTTTCGTACACGTTTATTAATAAAACACAAAATGAACTTCTCAAAATATCAAACAGTCGGTATACTGGGCGCTGCTCTCGCGATGAGCACTGTCAGCTGTACCAATCTGGACGACAAAGTTTTCGGGCAATTCTCGTCGACAAGTGCCGACAATGGGTCTGTCACACTGGAGCCACAAGCTACATTGCAGGGTGCGTATGCGATCCTGAACAACATCGCAACAAACCAGGGTGGCACGTACGCGATGGAAGAGCATCCATCGGATGAAATGATGGGCCCAACGCGGGGTACGGACTGGGACGATTTCGGTACCTGGCGGAAACTGCACCAGCACACCTGGGATGCGTCGCACGCCCGGATTCTGGAAGCGTGGAACGACCTGAACACCGGTGCATTCCGGGCAACGCAGGCGTTGTCGGTAGCGGGTTCGAGTACACAGCGGGCTGCTGAAGCACGCTATCTGCGCGGTTTCTTTACCTCATATCTGGTCGACCTGTTTGGCCGTGTACCTGTTCGGCAGGTAAGCGACGCAGCCGATGCCAACCCACGGGTATTGAGTCGGGTAGAGGCAACCAACGCTGTCATTGGTGATCTGCGCTATGCGTTCAACAATCTGGCCGCAAGCTCGACGCCAAGTGTAGCGACAAAAGAAGCTGCCGCGACGATGTTGGCGAAGATGTATCTCAACAGAGCCGTGTACACGAATACGACCAGCCCAGCCGGTCCGTACACGTTCGCTAAGTCTGATATGGACTCGGCTGTTTACTTCTCTAATCAGGTGATTTCGTCGAGCCGGGGTTTCGCCCTTACGTCGAAGGGTAAGTACTTCGATAACTTCCACTGGGAGAATGATGCACGGTCGAAAGAACTGATCTTCACTATTGCCAATACGACGGCTAACCAGCCTGGTAACGTTCGGAACCGGTATTACATGACGATGCACTATAATCAGTACGTCAACGCATGGAACGGGTTTACGACATTGGCCGACTTCTATAATTCGTTTGAAAAGTCGGATGAGCGTTTGAGTTCGCAGCCATCTGACCTGACATCGAAAACGGGTTTGAACGCCGGATTCCTGGTTGGTCAGCAATACGTAGTAAAACCGAACACGACGACCGCCGTTGCTGCTGTTGACCGGAGTGGTAACCCGCTGGTGTTTACGCCAACGGTCAATCTGGGCTTCGCCAACGAAGTACAGGGTATCCGGGTTATCAAGTATCTGCCACAGCCGGGTGCCGTTGATGCACCGGCTAACGATTACGTATTCCTGCGTTACGCTGACGTTCTCCTGATGAAAGCCGAAGCGATCCTGCGTGGTGGTACGGATTCACAGGGTCAGACGGCTTTGGCTATCGTAAACAACCTGCGCACGACCCGGGGTGCATCGAGCCTGAGCACGCTCGACCTGACCAGCATGCTGGCTGAGCGTGGTCGTGAAATGTATTGGGAAGGCTGGCGCCGGAGCGATCAGATCCGTTTTGGTACGTTCCTGGCCCCTGTTGATCAGCGGTCGTCAACGTCGCCTGCAACGGCGGTTCTGTTCCCGTTCCCACAACAGGCGATCGACAGTAACCCGAACCTGGCTCCGCAAAACCCAGGGTACTTATAATAGCTGGCAACCAGCTTACGTTACCGAACAGCAGCCTGTCCGCAGGCTGCTGTTTATAGTTTAAAGACCTGCCCAATTAAAATTGGCTAAACGCCTGTCGGATGGTGATGTATCGTGTCTGTCCGCTGTTGATTACTTGATGAAAATCTGGCTCGCGGTACCCTTTCTTCTTTGTTTATACGCCTGTAATCAGTCGACTCCACTATTCACGCGAACTGACCCGGCTACGACGGGGGTGCAGTTCACCAATCAGCTTCAGGAAACCGAAACCGAGAATATTCTGGCCTTCGAGTACTTCTACAATGGGGCAGGTGTGGCGGCTGGCGACCTGAACAACGACGGCCGTGTCGATCTGTACTTTACGGGTAATCAGGTCGGCAACAAGCTATTTTTAAATAAGGGCGAGGCCCGCTTCGACGACATCACTGCCAGGGCGGGTGTGGCTGGCCGGGCGGGGGGCTGGAAAACCGGCGTCACGCTGGCGGATGTCAACGCCGATGGCTGGCTGGATATTTACGTGAGTTATTCTGGTTTACGCCCTGACTCGCTGCGTCGAAATCAACTGTTCATCAATAACAAAAACCTGACGTTCACCGACCGGGCAGCTGAGTACGGGCTGGCTGATTCGGGCTATTCGGTGCAGGCTAATTTCTTCGATTACGACCTCGATGGTGATCTCGACTGCTTTCTGATCAATCATAACCTGAAAAATTACGAGCGCAAGGAAGCTGCCGTCATGCGGGCCGAACGCGACTATAACGCGGGCGATAAGCTGTTTCAGAATAGGACTGTCGAGCGGCAGAACGGTGGCGCGACAACAGGGCCGCTGTTTCTGGATGTATCGGAGCAGGCCGGGATTAAAGGGAATCCGCTGGGGTTTGGGCTGGGCGTGTCCGTCTCCGACGTCAACGGGGATGGCTATCCGGATGTGTACGTGTCCAACGATTTTGTGGAGGATGATTACCTGTACATCAACCAGAAAAACGGTACGTTTCGCGACGAACTGCGCACCCGGATCGACCACACGTCCTACTCGGCAATGGGTATGGATATGGCCGACGTCAACAACGACGGCCGATCCGATATTATGACGCTGGATATGCTGCCGGCGAGTAACGCCCGGCAAAAGCTGCTGCCCTGGCCCGACAACTGGAACGTGTATCAGGCGCAGCTGAAAAATGGATTCTGGCACCAGAACATGCGCAATATGCTTCAGATTCAGCAAACTGATGGGCAGTTCGCGGAAGTTGGTCAGCTGGCGGGTGTATCGGCAACCGATTGGAGCTGGGGCGTATTACTGGCCGATTTTGACCTGGACGGCTACAAGGATATTTTCGTCAGCAACGGTATTCTGCGCGATTTTACCAATGCAGATTTCGTAAAATTTTCTGACCAGACGCCGGGGGCCAGCGTGCTGGAACAGATCAGGCAGATGCCGACGACGCAGACAAAGAACTATATCTTTCGCAACAACCGGAATCTGACGTTTACGAATGAGCAGAAGGCGTGGGGCTTCGATGAACCGACAACGTCGAACGGCTGTGCCTATGCTGACCTCGACAACGATGGCGACCTCGACCTCATCACGAACAACTTAAACGAGCCGGCCCGTGTCTACCTGAATCAGGAGCGCGACACCCAATCAACGCCTTATCTAGCCGTTAAGCTGGTCGGTACCAGCCTTAACCCGTTTGGTATTGGCGCAACGGTAACCGTTGCCGTCGATGGTAAAGCGCAACGGCAGGAGAAGTACCCCACGCGGGGCTATGAATCATGCAGTCACGGGGATTTGCTGTTCGGGTTGGGCAATGACCCGAAACAGATCAGTATAACGGTGCGGTGGCCGGATGGGCGTGGTCAAACGGTGAGCAATGTCAAGCCAAATCAGGTTGTGTCACTCAAGTACGATAAAGCGACGGCCAATGGGTCTACGACTCGAACGATGGCTGAAACACTCTTTTCGCCAACTGCCGGCCCGGCTTATGTACACAAGGTTGATTCGACCAGTAACTTCGATCGGCAGGTGCTATTGCCGATGCAGTATTCCGCGTCCGGGCCGCGTATGGCGGTCGGGGCAATCAGCGGACAGAAGCTGGTCTTTGTCGCGGGAAACGCCCAGCAGCCGGGGCAGCTATTTAGCCAGCGGGCTGATGGAACATTTCTGCCGGAACAATTAACGGATGTAGATAAGGCCACTACGAACGACGCCCTCTTCGCCGACTTCAATGGGGATGGTCAGGCCGATCTATACCTGGCCAACGGGGGGTACGGGGTAGCCGACGCCAATCGGCGGCAGGATCAGCTTTGGCTCTGGACGCCCGCCGGTTTCGTAGCCCAGCCGTTACCCGTCGAATCGCTGAACGGTAGCTGCGTAAAAGCACTCGACGTCGACCGCGACGGTGATCTGGATATATTCGTTGGGGGTGGAATCAGGCCGTTTCGCTTCCCAGCCGACGATGAAAGTACCTTACTCATCAACGATGGAAAAGCCCATTTCACCACGCAGTCGCTGGGGCGGTTGGGTATGTTGACCGATGCCGCCGTTCTGGATGTCAATAACGATACATTTCCTGATCTGGTGCTTGTGGGCGAATGGATGCCGATCACCGTGCTACTCAACCAGAAAGGTAAGCTGAGCGCCGACCGCAAGAAGACGTACGACGAGCTGGCGGGCTGGTGGAACCGTGTCGAACCGGCCGATCTGGACGGGGATGGTGATCTCGATCTGGTGGCTGGCAATCTGGGCCTGAACACACCCGTTCGGGCAGGCGTCGATCAACCCGCCCGGCTGACCTACGACGACTTCGATCAGAACGGCACACTCGACTTTTTTATGAGCTACCTGATCGATGGAAAGCGTTACCCGGCCTACTCCCGCGACGAAATCTGCGAGCAGGTGCCATCGTTACGAAAAAAGTTTACCAACTACCAGAGTTTTGCCGACGCGACAATTGAAACCTGCTTCGATGAACAGCAACTGAAGCAGGCCAAAAGCCGGGAGATCAATGAATTACAGACGATGGTGCTGGAAAACAAGGATGGAGCACTGATACCACATCCGTTGCCAACGATTGCTCAGTCGGCACCCGTTTATGGTATTCTGGCCGATGATTTCGATCACAACGGGACCACTGATTTGCTGCTGATGGGCAATAATTCCCGGATGCGGTTACGCATTGGCAAAGTCGACGCGAACCATGGGCTGGTGCTGAGCAACGACCGAAACTGGCAGTTCAGCGAAGTACCGAACGACAAAACGGGCCTGTTCGTCCGGGGCGATGTCCGCGACGTCAAGCGGGTCGGGAACACGGTGCTGATCGGCGTGTGTAACGGTCGCATACAGGCCGGGCAACTCAACGAGACAAAGACAAGTAGTAAACGATAAGTACACATACAGTCAGCGGTTGCCGTAGCCGCGTTTTCAGGAAAAAAATGAGTCGTAACCATAGTCAATCCCTACTCGGTCCGGTCGTTGGTTTCGCGCTGATAGCACTGGGCATCAGTAGCTGTTCGGGACCGAAAAAAGACACGCTGTTCGAGCGAATGGACAACAAAGCCATTGGCGTCACCTTCGAGAACACCGTTAAAAACCGGGAGGACTTCAACATCTTTAATTACCGTAATTTCTACAACGGCGGTGGTGTGGCCGTTGGCGATATAAACGGCGATAGCCTGCCCGACATTTATTTCACGGCCAACATGGGGCCGAATAAGCTGTACCTGAACAGGGGAAACTGGCAGTTCGAGGATATTACTGACAAGGCGGGTGTCGATGGCAGGGGCAAATGGGGAACCGGCGTCGTCATGGTCGACGTCAACCATGACGGGAAGCTGGATATTTTCGTCAGCAACGCCGGGTATCAGAAGGGCGTCGGGCAGGAAAAGGATTTGTACATCAACAATGGCGACCTGACGTTTACCGAGTCGGCGAAGCAGTATGGCCTGAACGAAAACGGCTACACGACACAGACCGCTTTCTTCGACTATGACCTCGACGGCGACCTGGACTGCTACATTCTGAACAACAGCTTTATTCCGGTCAATTCGGTCAACTATGAAAGCAGCCGTACCCTGCGGGCGGAGGACTGGCCGGTAAAAGATTTTTTGAAGGGTGGGGGCGACCGGCTGATGCGTAATGACAACGGTGTGTACCACGACGTCAGCAAAGACGCCAACATTTACAGCAGCCTGATCGGCTTCGGCCTGGGTGTGACTATTGTCGACGTCAACAACGATCAGTACCCCGACATCTACGTTTCCAACGACTTTTTCGAGAAAGATTATCTGTACGTCAATCAGCGCAATGGTACGTTTAAGGAAGAGATCGAGTCGCGCATGAAGCATTTGAGTATCGCGTCGATGGGTGCCGATATGGCCGACATCAACAACGACGGGCATCCCGAGATTTTTACGACCGAGATGCTCCCCCGCGACGAGAAACGACTCAAAACCACAACCTCGTTCGAGAGCCATTATCTGGCTAATCTGAAGCGCGAGAAAGGATTTTACAACCAGCTGCAGCAGAACTGTTTGCAGCTGAACAATCAGGACGGGACGTTCAGCGAGATTGCCTGTTATGCCAACGTGGCCGCCAGTGACTGGAGCTGGGGGGCGCTGATGTTCGACGCCGACAATGACGGTTACAACGATATTTTCGTGTGCAACGGTATTTACCACGACGTTATCGATCAGGACTTTATCGACTTCTTCGCCAACGATATGGCGCAGCGGATGGCCCTGTCGGGGGAGAAGCAACGGTTCGATGAGATCGTGAAAAATATGCCGTCGAATCCCATCCCGAATAACTTTTTCCACAACCGGAAGAACCTCAAATTCGACGAGCGGGGCGACGACTTCGGGCTGGCCGACCCGTCGTTTTCCAACGGTGCCGCCTACGCCGACCTTGATAACGACGGTGATCTCGATCTGGTGGTCAACAATGTGAATCAGCCGTGTTTTGTGTACCAGAACCACGCTGAGCGCAATGCCGCCAACAGCTTTATTCGCGTCAAACTGACCGGAGCCGGGCAGAATACGTATGCCATCGGGTCGACTATCGAACTGTTTGGCGGAGGGCAGATTTTCAGCCGGTACGTCGCCCCGTCGCGCGGATTTCAGTCGGGCGCGGAGTACACACAAACGATTGGGTTGGGTCAGCTAACCAAACTGGATTCGATTCGGATTACGTGGTACGACAAACGCGTCAGCGTTATCAAAAACGTAGCCGCTAAGAGAACGTACACGTATTCAGTGGCCGATGGGGTACTCGCGCCCGCAAAAGCGACCGGTGCGACGCCTGTTCCCACGCCCGCCTTGCTGGCTGCATCGCCCATTCAGCTCGACAAGCACGTTGAAGATGACTACGAAGACTTTTTCAACGAGCGAAATATCCCGATGAAATTGTCGTCGGAAGGCCCCAAAGCGGCTATTGGTGACGTCAATGGCGACGGCCGGGCCGATATATACGTTTGCGGAGCTAAAGGGCAGGGGGGGCAACTTTATCTGCAAACCGGCGCAGGGTTTATCCAAACAGAGCAGGCGTTTTTCTCACGGTTTAGCGGCTTCGAAGACACGGCTGCACAGTTTTTCGACGCGGATGGCGACGGTGACCTCGACCTGTATGTGGGCAGTGGCGGCAACGAACCCGCGACCGACCCCCGCGACCGGCTCGACCGGCTGTACGTTAATGATGGCAAAGGCGGTTTTACGTTCAACGGTCGCGCCCTGCCCCCCAACGACATGAACACGGCGGTTGTGCTGCCCTACGACTACGACAACGATGGGAAGATGGACCTGTTTGTAGGTAGCCGCAGTTACCCGCTGCAATACGGTGTCAGCCCGCAGAGTTTCCTGTATCACAACGTCGGTAATGGCGAGTTTGACGACGTAACGCAACGTGTAGCGCCCGATCTGCTGGAAGTCGGTATGGTGCGCGACGCGGCCTGGGCGGACCTGACCGGCGACGGTCGTAAGGAACTCGTCGTCGTGGGCGACTGGATGGCTCCGCAGGTGCTGCGCTTCGACGGGGGCAGACTGCACAAAACCACGACCGGACTGGAAAATGTCAACGGGTTTTGGGGTAGCGTTGGCGTAATGGACATCGACGGCGATAACCGGTCCGATCTGGTGCTGGGCAATATCGGCGAAAACTTTTCGCTTAAAGCCTCGGAGCAGGCTCCGCTCAAACTGTGGGTCAGCGATTTCGACAAGAACGGCATCCTCGACAAGATCATGACCAAAACCGTCGATGGGCGCGACATGCCTATTTTTCTGAAACGCGAAATGGCCGATCAGTTTCCATTCCTGAAAACCAAGATTCTGAAACACCATGACTACGCGACCAAGTCAATTCAGGATTTGTTCGCGCCCGACGTGCTGGCGAAAGCGCAGGTTAAAACGGTAAACTACCGGAAGTCGGTAGTGGCGCTGAACGGGGGCAACGGCCAATTCACCTTGGCCCAGCTACCAGCGGTTGTGCAACTGTCGTGCGTCAACGCCATCGCCTGCGAGGACGTCAATGCGGATGGGCGCAAAGACGTGATTCTGGGGGGCAACTTCACCCATTTTCTGCCCCAGCTGGGTATGATCGATGCCTGCCGGGGTATTGTGCTGGCCAACGAAGGAAGTGGCCGGTTCCGGGTGCTGTCGACCGAAAAAAGCGGGTATGTCATCAACGGTGAAGTCAAACAGATCAGCCCGATTACGATCAACGGTCGCCGGTACCTGATCAATCTGGTCAACAACGACCGTCCGAAACTCTTTGCGCTACAACGGTGATGGAGGAGACTATAACGTTGAGAAATAGAAACGCCCTCCGGCGGAGTACCTTCCGGCCGCGCCCGACCGCCCACCTACGGAATATCCCACCCCAACCGAATCGTCGGACCGCCCTCCCCGTAAGGGAGGGGCTTACCGTACGAGAAAGGCAAAGCCCCTCCCTTACGGGGAGGGCGGTCCGACGATTCGGTTGGGGTGGGGTGTTTGGTGGGGTTTATTTCATCCTCCTGCTCACATACCTGACCGCCTGCCGGAGCAACGAACCGACCGAACCTGCTCTTTTTCAGACGCTTGACTCGACCAAAACCGGTATTGGCTTCGTCAATCAATTGCGTGAAACGGATAGCCTGTCCATTCTCGATTACCTGTACTTCTACAATGGGGCGGGCGTTGCGGCTGGCGATCTGAACGGCGACGGCTTGTCTGATTTGTACTTCGTATCAAGTCAGGGCTCCAATAAGTTGTACCTCAACAAAGGCGGTATGGCGTTCCGCGACGTAACAGCGAAAGCGGCAGTCGCCGGCAAAGCCGACTGGCAGACGGGCGTAACGATGGCCGACGTCAACGGTGATGGTCGGCTCGATATTTACGTTAGTGCGGTAAGCAAGTTCAAGGGGTTGACGGGTACCAACGAGCTGTATATCAACAACGGTCCCGGCCCCGATGGCGTACCTACTTTCACCGAACAGGCCGTTGCTTACGGGCTAAACTTCGCGGGCTTCTCGACGCAGGCTGCGTTCTTCGACTATGACCACGACGGCGACCTCGATTGCTTTTTGCTCAACCACGCCGTACACACCTCGCGCAGTTACGACAACGTATCGGCCCGCTCCGTGCGGGTTCCTGAAGCGGGCGATTACCTGTTCAAAAACCAGCTGGTCGAAACGGGTAAGCCGACGTTCACCGACGTCAGCGAACAGGCGGGCATTTTCGGCGCGGCAATGGGGTACGGATTAGGTATCGCCGTGGCCGATCTGAACAACGACGGCTGGGAGGATATGTACGTCTCCAACGATTTTCACGAGGACGATTACTATTACATCAACGATCAGCACGGGCATTTCCGCGAGAGCGTCCGGCAGGCGTTTGGGCACACGAGCCGCTTCTCGATGGGCAACGATGCCGCCGATGTCAACAACGACGGCTATCCTGATATCGTGACGCTGGACATGTACCCGGCCGATGAGGTGGTCGAAAAATCGTCGCAGGGTGAAGATGCCCTCGATGTGTACCGGTACAAACTGTCGTACGGCTACATGGATCAGTACAGCCGCAACTGCCTGCAAATGAACCTGTCCGGCAAAAAATTTATGGATGTCGGCTTGCTGGCGGGGGTAGCCGCGACCGACTGGAGCTGGTCACCGTTGCTGGCCGATTACGACAACGACGGGCAAAAAGACCTGTTCATCGCGAACGGCATTGTCCGGCGACCCAACAATCTCGACTACGTCAAGTACGTGTCGAGTGATTCGGTGCAGAACCGGATGAACACGTCGGCGGGAACGTTCAACGACAACGATCTGGCGCACATGCCGAGCGGCAAAGTGCACAATTACCTGTTTCGCGGTGGCCGTAATCTACAATTCACCGACAAATCGCTGACGTGGGGCTTCGAAACACCGACGTTCTCCTGCGGGGCCACCTACGCCGATCTCGACAATGATGGTGATCTGGATCTGGTTACGAATAATATCGCCGACCCGGCCAGTATCTATCAGAATCAGGCCCGAACGCTGTTTCCGGCCAATCAGTACCTGAAAATCAGGCTGGCGGGTCAGATGCCCAACACGTTCGGCGTGGGCGCGAAGGTCATTCTCTATAGCCGCGATACCGTGCAGACGCAGCACCTCATGCCGACCCGGGGCTTTGAATCGGCCGTAGAACCGGTGCTGACGTTCGGCGTAGGTACGCGCAAAACGCTGGATTCGGTCGCCGTGATCTGGCCGAATCAGCAGGTCGAGGTGCGCCGTAATGTGGCCGCTAATCAAACGCTGATCCTAAAACAGAGCGACGCCCGGCCACTGCTTTTTCCGTTTCCGAAACCGCCCACTGCTCCGCTCTTTGCCGCTGTCGCCGACACAACGTTGCTGCCGTATCGCCATCGGGAAAATGTCGATTACTATGACTTCACCCGTGAATCACTGATGCCGTTCAAAGTGTCGACGGAGGGGCCGAAGCTGGCAACCGCCGATGTCAACGGTGATGGGCTGATCGATGTGTACATTGGTGGGGCGCGTCGGCAGGCGGGTTCACTGATGCTGCAAACGCTCGATGGTCGCTTTGTTAGTTCGGCACAACCGGCGTTTCAGGCCGACGCCGACGCCGAAGATACCGGCGCTACGTTTTTCGATGCCGATGGGGATGGCGACGCCGACCTGTACGTCGTGACGGGGGGGAACGAGTTCTACGGGCAAGCCCCCGAACTGGCTGATCGGCTGTACATCAACGACGGCAAGGGATCGTTCGCCCGTCGGCCGGATGCCCTGCCGCCCATGTTCAGCAACAAAAGCTGCGCCCGCCCGGCCGATGTTGATCACGACGGCGACCTCGATCTGTTTGTCGGTGGTCGGGTGATTGGTTTTGCGTACGGGAAAACGCCCGATTCATACCTGCTCATCAACGACGGTAAGGGGCGGTTCAGCGATCAGACCAAAACGGTGGCCCCGGCGCTCAAACAGGCCGGTATGGTAACCGATGCC
>Ga0160428_1000987_pt1 | contig 24790 bp, 26 predicted proteins | sample SolpanmetagenomM_FD_108198 | JGI IMG/M metagenome (GOLD analysis project Ga0160428, IMG submission 108198) | Solar panel surface microbial communities from Lawrence Berkeley National Laboratory, California, USA - M | ecosystem: Engineered > Built environment > Solar panel > Unclassified ... | reverse complement strand
GATCGCCGACGGCCTGCCGGGCTTCCGCGCCGTGGGGCTGGATTCGCCGGAAGCTTGGGAGCCCCGGGCGGCGTACGAGGGGACGGCACGATGAATCTCGAGGGCATGCGGGCCTACCGCGAGGACGAGAGCGTCGATGCGGTCGTTGTCGGCACCGGTGCGGGCGGCGCCCCGCTCATCGCGCGCCTCGCCGCGGCGGGCCTCAAGGTCGTCGCGCTGGAGGCGGGGCCCAACTTCACGCCGGAACGCTTCGCCTTCGACGAGACGCTCGCCGACGAGATCTACTGGACCATGGAACGCCTCAGCGGCGGCTCGACCCCGGAAGCGTTCGGGGCGAACAACAGCGGCACCGGCGTCGGCGGATCGACGCTGCACTGGGGCGCCTTCGTGCCGCGGGCTGATGCCCGGGACCTGCGGCTCCACACCGAGAGCGGGATGGGGGTGGACTGGCCCCTCGCCTACGAGGACCTGCGTCCGTTCTACGAGCGGGTGGAGCAATTCCTCGGCGTCTCGGGGGCGCAGGCCTATCCCTGGGATGCCGCGAGGCGCTATCCCCTCCCCCCGGTGCCGCGCAACGGCCCGGCGCAGATCATGGCGCAGGCCTGCGAGGCGCGCGGCATCCGATGGGCGGACGCCCCCGCCGCGGTGGTGTCGCAGGACTTCCAGTCCGAGGACGGACCAAGGCGCAACGCCTGCATCAATTGCGGTTTCTGCCACCAGGGCTGCCGCAACGGCGCCAAGGCGAGCATGGACGTGACCTATCTCCCCTTCGCCGTCTCCCGGGGCGCGGAGATCCGAGCCGAGGCCTTCGTGCACGGCCTCGAGCGCGGCGCGGACGGGCGCATCACCGGGGTGGTCTACCGGCAGGACGGGCAGGACCGGCGCCAGCGTTGCGGCACGGTCTTCCTCTGCGCGGGCGCCGTCGAGACGCCGCGCCTGCTGCTGCATCTCGGGCTCGCCAATTCGAGCGGTCAGGTCGGGCGCAACTACATGGGGCACGTGGCCACCCAGGTCTGGGGCACCTTCCCGATCGCGGTGCGGATGAACCGAGGCTATCCCTCGTCGCTGATCACCGAGGATTTCATCCGGCCGGGTGCCGACTTCGCGGGCGGCTACCTGATCCAAAGCCTCGGCGTCGTGCCGCTGACCTTCGGCAACGCGGCCGCGCGGGGTCGCGGCCTGTGGGGCAAGCCGCTCCTCGACTACCTCGACCGCTACAATCACATCGCCGGGATCGGCATCAACGGCGAGACCCTGCCCTGCGACGCGAACGTGCTCACGCTCTCCGACGAGCTGGACGCGCGCGGGATGCGCAAGGCCCATGTCAGCTTCGGCTACAGCACCAATGAGAACCGGCTCAACGCCCACGCGACCGCGGTGATGCGCGGTCTGTGGGAGGAGGCCGGCGCCGAGGACATCTGGGTGCTGGAGCGCGTCGCGCACACGATCGGCACCTGCCGGATGGGACGCGACGGATCCAGCGCCGTGGTCGATCCGCAGGGCCGCAGCTTCGACATCGACAATCTCTGGATCTGCGACGGCTCGACCTTCCCGAGTTCGCTCGCGGCCAACCCGGCGCTCACCATCATGGCGCTGAGCCTGCGCAGCGCGGAGGCGTTCCTGGCCGAGGGGCACTGACGACCTCACCCCGCCGCGGCACGCAGCTCCGCCAGACCGCGCCGCTGCCGGCCCTCCGCGTCGAAGTTCGCCGGATCGAGCCAGGCCGAAAAGCCGGCGCGGACGCGGGGCCATTCCGCGTCGGTGATGGAGAACCAAGCCGTGTCGCGGGAGCGGCCCTTCACGACCACCGCGTTGCGGAAGATGCCCTCGAAGGTGAAGCCCAGGCGCAGCGCCGCCGCCCGGGACGGCGCGTTGAGGCTGTCGCACTTCCACTCGTAGCGCCGATAGCCCAGCTCGTCGAAGGCGCGCGCCATCATCAACGCCATGGCCTCCGTGGCGGCGGCACTGCGCTGGAGCCGGGGTCCGAAATGCAGGTGCCCGACCTCGATCACGCCGTTGCCGGGGTCGATCCGGAGGTACGAGGCGATGCCGAGCGCTTCGCCGGTGGCGCTGTCCAGCACCACGTGGAACAGCGGATCCTCGCTCGCCTGCTGGGTCTCGAGGCGCGCCCGATAGGCCGCCGCGCTATCCGGCAGCTCGTCGCCGAGATAGGTCCAGCCGCGCCCGTCGGGCGCGGCGCTGTAGGTCGCGAACAGGTCGGACGCGTGGGTCCCGGCATCCAGCGGCGCGAGGCGGCAGGTGCGGCCGGTCATGGGTGTCCGCGGCGGCCGCGGACGGGCGCTCCAATCCGGAAGGGCCGGCCCGACGGGCTGGCCGAAGGCATTGACGCGCGCGCTCATGATCCGCTCCGCTCCGAGACCAGTGCTGCCAGTGCCTCCTCACCATCCGCTCGGAACCCGGCGACGACGCCGATCCTGTCGGCTTCCGATCTGTTCTGGCTCATCTTCCACTTCCCCTCGATCCGGCTGATCGGAATCTCGACGCCCACGAGGGCGCGGACCTGCGCGGTCACGAACGGCGCGGGTGCGTCCGCGACCGCCCAGGGATCGGCGCGGGGCGTCTCGCGCAGGGCGGTGAGGTCCGCGATCTGCCGCCCGAGCCACGCCGCATCCTCGATTAGCCGCGGCCGGCCCCAGGCGTGGACCGTCGCATAGTTCCAGGTCGGCACGACCCGCCCGTGCTCACGCTTGCTCGCGTACCAGCCCGGCGAGACGTAGCCCTGCGGACCCTGGAACACGATCAGGCACTCCTCGACCGCGGCAAGCTCCTGTCCCTGAGGATTCGCCCGTGCCAGATGCGCCCGCAGGGTGCCGTATGAGCCGACATCATCGAGCAGGAACGGGATCGGGTTGGCAAGGAGCCCGGCCGGACCGGCCGTGATCAGGAGGCCCAGAGGATGGGTCCGGATCAGCGCGTGCTGCGCGTCCCGCGCGTCCTCGCGGAAATGCGGCGGCTGGTACATGGCACCTGACTCGAAGCGGATATCGACACCATTCGATTGACCCACGGGCGGACCAGGAGAAAGGTCCAGTTCTCGAAACAGCACTGGACCACTTGCGCCGATGGCCCGGGCAGCCCCACCCCTGTCGGTCAGCCTCGACTGGAACGCGCCGTCGCCGCTGCACGCGCAGCTCCGCGAGGCCCTGCGCGCCGCGATCCTGGACCGGCGCCTGCCGCGCGGGACTCGGCTGCCCGCCTCCCGGGTGCTGGCATCGGACCTCGGCTGCGCCCGCGGGACGGTGGTTCTCGCCCTGGAACAGCTCACGGCCGAAGGCTACCTGATCGCCCGGCCCGGTTCGTCGACAAGCGTGGCCGCGTCGCTTCCCGACGATGCGACGTCGCTCTCCGCGAGACCCGATCGGCCGGTCCCGACGCTGGTGCCGACCCTGTCGCGGCGCGGCGCCCGGCTCATCGGCGGCCCGCGGCGACGCTTCATGGCCGAGCCCGACGTGCCCGACGCCTTCGCCCTCGGCCGGCCGGCCCTGGACGCTTTCCCGTACGCCGTCTGGGCACGCCTGCTTCAGGCCGAGTGGCGCCACGGTCCCGCCGAACGGCAGGACCTGCGGGGTTCGCCCGCGCTCCGGGGGGCGATCGCCGCCTATCTCGGACAGGCGCGCGGAGTCGCGTGCACGGCGGACGACGTGATCGTCACGGCGGGCATCCGCCAGAGCCTGAGGCTGATCGCGGAGTTGCTGCTCGATCCCGGAGAGGCCGCCATGGTCGAGGAGCCGGGTTTCCCCGGGATCGCACAGGCGCTCGCGAGCGCCGGTTTGCGACCGATCCCGGTCCCGGTCGGAGCCGGCGGTCTCTCGGCGGCGCGGGTCGCAGCGCTGGCGCCCGGCGCGCGCCTCGCCGTGGTCACGCCGGCCCATCACTACCCCCTCGGCTACGCCATGAGCCTGGAGCACCGGCTCGATCTTCTCGCCTGGGCCGAAGCCGCCGCGGGCTGGATCGTGGAGGACGATTACGATGGCGCCTACCGGTACGCCGGACGACCGCTCGCGCCGCTGCGCGCCCTCGATCGCGGCGGGCGCGTCATCTACGTCGGAAGCTTCTCGAAGCTTCTCCTGCCGGCGCTGGGCCTGAGCTACCTCGTCCTGCCGCCGGGGCTCCTCGCGCCGGTCAGCCACGCGCTCGCCGGGACCGGGCCGACGCCGCCCGTGGTCGGCCAGTGGGCGCTCGCCCGCTTCATCGAGGACGGGCACCTCGCCGGCCATCTGCGGCGGACCCGCCGCCTCTACGCCCTGCGGCAGGCCGCCCTCGTCGAGGCCGCCGCCCGTCATGCGGCAGACGTCGTGTCCATCGCCCCCATGGAAGGTGGAATGCATCTCATCGCCCGGCCGGGACCGGCCTGGACGCCGTCGCTCACCGACGTGGCCGCCACGGCGGCGCTCGGCCGGGCGGGGATCGCCACGGTTTCCCTCTCGGCCTACTATGCCGGGCCCGCGGAAACGGGATTGCTGCTCGGCTACGCGGCAGTGCAGGAGCGCGCCATGGATACGTCGGTGCGGCGCATGGCGGAGACCCTGCGTCTGGCCCCCTGAGTCGGGCGCTCCGAGGGTGCGGATCAATCCCGCTGCGGCGTCAGCGTGACGAGGGTCGGGTGCGCGGCGCGCACTTCGAGGCTCCGCAGCAGCGCCGTGCCGATCGTGATGCCGTCGCCCGGCACCACTCGCACCACACGATCCCCATCGACCCGCAGGTGGAAGGTGCCGCCACCGCGCACGCTCATCCGCGGCGCCGCGCGGAACGGCGCCAGGGTCACGAGGGTCCAAGCCGGCCCGATCGCAAGCTGCGTCGGTGTCATCGTCGTCGGGCCGATGCCGTCCGGCAGCCCCGGAGCCAGACAGGTCAGGCCGGCGACGAACAGAACCGTCAGACCGACGTGGCGAAGCCGCGGCCGGTGGTGTGGCGGCGCGTCCGCGCGCACCTTCGGTGCGGGCGAATGGAATGCGCGCCGCGCGGGGAGCGGCCGGTGTGACGAGCGGTCCGCGGCCGCCGAAGGCCGCGGGACGGGACCGAATGCAAGGGTCGCTTGGTCCGGGCCGGCGATCTCGTTCGTCTCACCCGGTGCGCGGTTCCTCGTGTCGGCTCGTGCCCGTTGCGCGGCTCCGCAGAAGGGGCAGTACGGCACCGCGACGGAGTGGCCGAGGCCGCAGGCGTCGCAGTGCCTGCCTGGGGGGACGGATCCGCGGCCACGGCGGTGACGTGGTCAGTGCACGATCGCGCCGGTTTCGGCGAACCGGGCGAGGCGGGCGATCAGGGGCGCCACCATCACCCGATCGAGCTGCGCGAGAAGCCCGCTGCGCGCGTGCGCGACATTGGCCTCGGCCTGCGCCCGGGCGCGGCGATGCCATCCGGCGGGGTCGCTGCTGCAGGTGGACCACGCGGCCTCGATCGCGCGGAACACCGCCGGCAGGCGCTCGATCGGGTCGGCGATCGGATCGTAATGGTGGTCGATCAGGCTGCCGAAGGTGTGGAAGCCCAGTTCGGAGAGGCGAGCGACGGCGCGCGGGGCGCCGACCATCACGAAGGGCAGCCCGGTCGCGGCGGCCTTCAGCGCCTTCTCGGTCACGCGCTCGACGCCGGGTTCGAAGAAGTCCGTCTCGGAGATCACCGTGAGGTCGCAGCCCGCATAGGCCTGCGTGTCGAGGGTCATGACCATGTCGGTTCCCCGGTCGGCATCGATCCGCCGCGCCTGTCGTGGGATCCAGGCGCCGACATCGGCGAGCAGGGGCCCGAACGCCGCCGCGATCTCGGGCGGAGCGTGGAACACGTCGATTCCACCCGCCTTGGGATTGTCCGCGCCGATGCCGTGGAAGGAGATCAGTCCGTCACGGTCCAGGCCGTTGAGTTGGAACCAGCGGTAGAGCAGCACCCGGTGCCAGCGGAGCGCCGCGTTCTGGCAGAGGAACCGGGCCGGACCGGCGGCGCGGGCGAAGGGCGCGTAGCCGGATCGGTCGAGGGGATGCTGGGGGAAGAGACGCGGGCCGGCCTCCGCGTCCAGCCAGAGGGCGACCTGGAGCGGGAAGAACTCGAAGGTCCAGAAGCGCAGACCCTCGCCGTAGAGGCGTTCGTAGTCCAGGCGCAGCAGGCTGTTCTGCGAGGCCAGGATGACCCGATCGCGCGGGATGCCGAGGCCGTGGAGATTCCGGTGGAGCGCCTCGAAGGTCGGCGCGTGCAGGCCCGGCCCCTCGTTCGACAGGTCGAGGAGCAGCGCAGCCCGGCCGGAACGCAGGTTCTCGGCATCCCCCGGCTGCAGCAGGTCGAGCCGCCCGTTGGCTTCCGTAAAGCCGAGCCGCACGAAATCGAGGACCGGGAGGCAGAGCACGTGGTTGGCTGCGCCCGGGTCCGCCGTGACGGTGACCGGGCTGCCCATCCAGCCGAGGGCTGCCGGCAGGAAGTGGCCTGCTTCGCCCCTGGGGACGAGCAGGATCTCGGAGGAGGAGTGGCTCATCGTGACGCCCGCGCGGCCCGTTCGGTCGCGGCCCTCCGCCGCGGACCGCGCGAAGCCGGATAAAGGCTCCGCGCGGACGCGTCGAGGTCAGGCCAAGACCGGTTCCGCCGCGCGGACCGGGGTCGGTCCGGCGCGATAGGCGCTCGCGGCCTCCTCGGTTCGCCAGCAGGCGACACGATGGCCGGGGGCGATCTCGGCCACGGGGGGCATCTCCCGGCGGCAGCGCTCCTCGGCGAGGAAGCAGCGCGGCGCGAAGGGGCATCCCGGGGGTCGATTGGCGAGGTCCGGAGGGCTGCCCGGGATGGTCTGGAGCCGGGATCCCTTGGCGAGCGCCCCTTCCGCGCGGCTGCGCAGCAGGCCGATCGTGTAGGGGTGGTGCGGGTCGAGGACCACCTGATGGGCCGTCCCGGTCTCGACGATCCTGCCCGCATACATGACGGCGATTCGGTCGGCCACCTCGACGGCCGCGCCGAGATCGTGCGTGACGATGACGATCGACAGGCCGAGATCCCGCTGAAGCTCGCGCAGGAGCAGCAGCACCTGGATCTGCACGGTAGCGTCGAGCGCCGTCGTCGGCTCGTCGGCCAGCAGCACCTGCGGCCGGCAGGAGAGCGCCAGGGCGATCATGGCCCGCTGGCGCATGCCGCCCGACATCTCGTGCGGGTAATTGTCGAGCCGCCGCTCCGGGCTGGGGATCCGCACCCGCTCGAACAGCGCGAGGGCACGCTCACGGGCCTCCCCCTTCGAGATCGTCTCGTGGCGCAGGATCGCCTCGGTGATCTGGCGCCCGACCGTGTAGACCGGGTCGAAGGCGAGCAGCGGCTCCTGGAAGATCATCGAGACGTCGCCGCCGCGGAAGTCGGCGAGCTGGCGCTTGGTCAGCGCCTGCACGTCCCGGCCGGCCGCCAGGATCTGGCCCTCGATCCGGCTGCGCCCCTCCGGAAACAGGCGCAGGATCGCCCGGAGCGTCACGCTCTTGCCGGAGCCCGATTCGCCGATGAGCGCGATGGCCTGCCCGCGCTCCAGGGTCAGGTCGACGCCGTCGACGACCTGCACCTTGCCGAAGGCGACGCGCAGGTCTCGCAACACGACCGCGGGTTCGGAGGACGACATCGATTCCCTCATGCCGCGAGCGCCGGGTTCGGGGCCCGCGCGTGGCCGGAGCCGGGCTGCCGGGCGAGGCAGGCGACGCGGTGCAGCGGCCGGATCCCGTCGAGCGGCGGCTCGGTCACGCCGCAGACCTCCTCCGCCAGCGGGCAGCGCGGGTGGAAGCGGCAGCCGGAGGGCGGGTCGATCGGGTTCGGCGGGTCGCCGGCCAGCAACGCCACCGCGGTGCGGTTGTCCGGATCGAGGGACGGCATGGAGGCCATCAGCGCCTCCGTGTAGGGGTGAGCGGGCGCGTCGAGCACCGCGTCCGACGGCCCGATCTCCGACACACGGCCGAGATACATCACCATCACCCGGTCGGAGATGAAGCGCACGACGTTCAGGTCGTGGCTGATGAAGATGTAGGTCAAGCCGAACTCGGCCTTGAGATCGAGAAGCAGGTTCAACACCTGCGCCTCCACCGACTTGTCCAGGGCCGAGACCGCCTCGTCGAGGAGCACCAGCCGCGGCTCCAGGGCCAGCGCCCGGGCGATGTTGACCCGCTGGCGCTGGCCCCCGGAGATCTCGTGCGGGTAGCGACCGGCGAACCGCCTCGGCTCCAGGCCGACGCGCGCGAGCAGAGCGCGGGCGCGCTCCACCGCTTCCCGGCCGGGCACGCCGTTCACCTTCGGGCCGAAGGCGATCGACTGCTCGACGGTCATGCGCGGATTGAGCGACGCGTAGCTGTCCTGGAAGACCATCTGGACTTCCCGGCGGTAGGACCGCCAGGGCATGGCGCGCTCGCCGACCGCCTGCCCGTCGTAGAGCAGGCCGCCGGCATCGCGCTCGATCAGGCCCATCAGCAGCTTGGCGGTGGTGGACTTGCCGCAGCCGGATTCGCCGACGATGCCGAGCGTCTCGCCCTTGAGCACATCGAAATCGACGCCGTCGACGGCGCGGACCACCTGCTTCTTCCCTCCGGCCTTGCGCACGGGGAAGTGCTTGTACAGGCCCGAGACCGACAGGAGCGGTTGGGCGGGGCCGCCGCGGTCGCGGGCGAACGGATCGTGTCCGTCCGGAATGACGCTCACTGGCGAATCTCCGTCATTGGCGGATTTCCATGGCGGCGCGCAGGCCGTCCGAGAACAGGTTGAAGGCGATCGAGACGACGAAGATGCACACGCCCGGCAGCGCGGCGACGACCGGATTGACGTAGATCGCGGTGCGCAGGGTGTTGAGCATCAAGCCCCATTCGGGCTCCGGCGGGCGCACCCCGAGGCCCAGGAACGAGAGGCCGGAAGCCAGGATCATCGAGACCGAGATCAGGCTGGTGGAATAGACGAAGATCGGTCCGACGACGTTGCCCAGGACCTGCACGCGCATGATCGTCAGGGCCGAAGCCCCCGACAGCTTGGCGGCGTCGATGTAGTCGCGGCGGCGGATGCCGGTGGTGACGCTCTCGGCCACCCGGGCGATCTGAGGGACGAACACGAAAGTCAGCGAGACGATCGAGTTGAAGATTCCGGCGCCGAGCGCCCCCGACAGCGCGATGGCCAGCAGGACGGAGGGGAAGGCGAAGAACACGTCGATGGTGCGCATCAGGATCGTGTTGGTCCAGCCGCCGACGTAGCCGGCCAGGACTCCGATCCCCGACCCGATCACGAAGGCGATCAGCACCGGCGTGACGCCGATGAACAGCGACAGCCGCGCGCCCAGCATCAGGCGGCTGATCATGTCGCGGCCGAGTTCGTCGGAGCCGAGCCAGTAGGTGGCGTCGCCCACGTGCTTCAGGCGGCGCAGCATCGAGCCCTTGTAGGGATCCATCGGGGTGATCCACGGCGCCAGGATCGCCACGATCACGACGAGCAGGATCACGGCGCCGGCGCCCATGGCCACGGGGTCGCGGACCAGCCGGTGCCCGACGTGACCCCAGAATCCGCGCGACGAGACGAAGGCGCCTTCCGGTGCCGCGTCGTCGGCGGTGAGCAGGCCGCCGTCGAGGGCCATCGAGGCGGCGGTGACGGGAGCGGTCATCATCGTCCTCCGGTTCAGGCGCGCTCGATGCGCGGATCGAGGGCGGTCTGCATCACGTCAACCAAGAGGTTCAGGACCACGAAGAACATCGCCAGCACGAGGATCGAGCCCTGGAGCAGGGGCAGATCGCGCTGGAAGATCGCGGCGTTGAGGAGGAAGCCGGTGCCGGGCCACGCGAACACGGTCTCGACCAGGATCGAGCCGCCGAGGAGGTAGCCGAGTTGCAGGCCCATGATGGCGAGCGCGGTCGGGGCGGCGTTGCGCACCACGTGCCGAAACACGCCGCGCTCATCCAGGCCCTTGGCGCGCAGGGCCTCGACGAAGTCCTGGGACAGGATGTCGGCCACCAGCGCCCGGACCGTGCGGGCGATGATGCCCATCGGAATTACCGACATCGTGACCGCCGGCAGGATCAGGTAGCGCAGGTGGTCGAAGTCTGGCCGCCAGTTCCCGGAGCCGTCAGGCCCGGCGCCGGTGGGCGGCAGCCAGCCCAGCGTCGCCGAGAACACGATCACCAGCACCATGCCGAGCCAGTAATGCGGCACGCTCACGCCGAAGACCGAGAGCGCGGACGCCGCCCGGTCGGCCAGCGAGTTGCGGTGATAGCCCGCCACGAAGCCGAACAGCGTGCCGAAGGTGAAGCCGATCACCGTCGCCACGGAGGCGAGGATCAGGGAATTGACAACGGCGCGGCTGACCTCACCCAGCACCGGGCGTCCGGTGGCGATCGAGATGCCGAGATCGCCGTGCAGCACGTGCCAGAGCCAGATCGCGTACTGGACCGGCAGCGGCTTATCGAACCCGTAGGCGGCGCGCATCTCGTCGATGGTGGCCTGGGTCGCGTCCGCCGGCAGCACCGCGCTCAGCGGGTCGCCCGGCGCGAGGTGGACGAGGAGGAAGCAGACCACGCTGACCCCGAACGCCACGGGCGTCACGTAGACCAGTCGTTTGAGGATGTAGAGCAGCATCGCTTGCCTTGAGCTCGAAGAATACGACGTGGCCTCAGACCTCCCCTCCCCGCCGGGAAGGGGAGAGACATGGCGGCGCTATCGTCCCGCCGTCGCGATGGTAATCTTCGAAAAATCCTGGAACCAGTTCTGCGCCTGGACGAAGCCCTTCACCTTGGGGCTCATGGCGCGCGGATTCACGTCGTGGGTGATCATGACGAACAACGCATCGTCAACGTACTTCTCGTGGATCTTCTCCAGAACGCTGGTCTGCTCAGCCTTGTCAAAGGCGTTGCGCGCCTGGTCGAACAGCTTGTCCATCGCGGGATCGCAGTAATAGCCCCAGTTCGTGCCGTTCGGCGGAGCGAAGTTGCACTGCAGATGCCGGATGAAGCCGGTGAAGGGATCCTGGATGAAGTACGAGTAGTTGATCGCCGAGACACCGCGGGAGATGTCGGCCTTGGCGCCGGCCCGCCAGATGTTGATCAGCGTATTCCATTCCACGACTTCGTAATCGACCTGGATGCCGACCTCGGCGAGGTTCTGCTGGACGAACTCGTTCATCGGCAACGGCTGCATCTGGCCGGATCCCGAAGCCGAGATCGCGACCTTCAGCTTCAGCGGCTTCGCCGGACTGTAACCCGCTTCGGCGAGCAGCTTCCTGGCGGAATCCGGATCGTACTTCACGTCGAAGGTCGGATGGCCGAACCACTGGTGACCGGGAGGCATGAAGCCCTTGGCGGGGATCGCGAGACCGCCGAGCAGCTCCTTCAGGCCGTCGCGGTCGATGGCGAGATTGGCGGCCTTGCGCACGCGGACGTCGTTCCAGGGCGAGCCCTCGACCCGCGACAGGTGCCATGTCCAGTTATGCGGATAGGCATTCGTCACGATGGTGAAGCCCGCGCCCTTGAGAGAGGCGACCGAGTCCGGCGCGGGCGCCTCGATCCAGTCCACTTGGCCGGAGCGGAGCGCAGCGGTGCGGGCATTCGCTTCCGGCAACGGGATGAGCACGAGCTTGTCGAGCTTCGGCACGCGGTTCGCGTCCCAGTACTCCTTGAACGGCACCATCTCGGCGCGCTCGCGCGGTGCGAACAGGGTGAGTTTCCACGGACCTGTGCCCGAGGGCTGCTTGGCGAAGGCGTCCCAGGATTTGCCGAGCTTCTCCCACTGCGCCGGCGACGACATCATGATCCAGGCGATCTGGTAGGGCAGCGTCGCGTCGGGGGCCTTGGTGATGAACTCCACGGTGAGCGGATCGACGACGCGGTAGCTCGCGACCGCCGGGATCCGGGTCTTCCCCTGAGCGGATTGGCGCGGATCGTATTGTGGCGCGTCGGCCTTCAGGAGCTTGTCGAGGTTCCAGACCACGGCGTCGGCGCTGAAGTCGGAGCCGTCGTGGAATTTCACCCCCGGCCGCAACTTGAAGGTCCATTTGGTCTTGTCGGCGGCGTCGACGCCCCAGCTGGTGGCGAGCCCGGGCACGAGATCGGAGGCGAGCTCGGCGCTCGACAGGTCCCAATTGATGAGTCCGTCATAGACCGTGTAGCCCAGGAACCGCATGCCTTCGCCGCCATTGTCGGTCTGGCCGGTGGTCAGTGGGATGTCGGAGGCGGTCATGCCGATCCGCAGCGTCCCCTGCGCGAGCGCAGCGGTGCTGGCGGAGACAACCAGGGCACCGGCGAGCGCGAGACGAGCGCCGAATTTGGTCAGGCTGAATAACATCTTGGATCGGGTGTCCGCGTTCGTCCGGCCCAGCTGGCCCGGAATACACGCGACCCTATGCAAGGCCGCGGCCAAACCGTTTGCCGGGCCCGCGCCGGGCTGCCCGTGCTCCGCGTCGCGCGCCTAAGCGATGTCGATGAGGCTCACGTGGGCGGCGACGACGCGCCAGCCCTCCGGGCAGCGCACCCAGGTCTGGCTCTGACGGCCGATCTTGCCCGGAGTGGAGGGCCGGGTGAACAGGGTCATGGCGGTGGCGAAGTCGCGCCCGTAGGTCGTGATCCGGGTCTGCGCCAAGGTGCGCTCCAGACCGACCGGCGCGCGCGCGCGGCGGAAGGCGCGGATCGCGTCCATACCGTAGAGATTTTCGCCGATCCCGTACCGGATCGTCAGCGGCGTATCCCGAAACAGGGCTTCCAGAGTCGGAACGTCGTTGGTGGTGAGAGCAACCTCGTATGCCTGGAACGCCGCCTCGACTTCGGCTCTCACGGCGGGATCGTCGACGATCATCGGGCAAGCTCCGCCACGGGCGCCGCGCAGGACCCGCTCGTTTCGAGGTAGCGCGCAACGCGCAGGGCCAGATCCTCGCGCCAGGGGGCGACGATAACCTGGACTCCGAGCGGCAGGCCGGCGTCGAGCCAGACCGGCACGGCGACGACGGGCAGGCCGATGAACGAGATCGGCTGCGTGAACAGACCGATGTTGGGCCGTAGCGGCAACGTTGTGCCGTCCAGGACGAAGTGGGTCTGGCCGCCCTTCGGAGCCCGGCAAGGCGTGGTCGGTGCCAGGATCACGTCCACGCTCCCGAACAGGTCGAGCACCGCGTCGCGGTACCAGCGACGGAAGCGCTGCGCCTGCTCCACATGGGGTGCCGGGATCATCGCCCCGGCGATCAGGCGGTCGCGAACCGCGGGGTCGAAATCCTGCGGACGGGTGCGCAGGCGTTCGAGATGGAGCGTCGCGCCCTCCGCCGCGGTGATCAGGTAAGCGGCGGCCCGGGCTCGGTGCGCCTCGGGCAACTCGACGGTCCGGCGCGCACCGAGGGTGTCGGCGATTTGCGCCACCGCCGCGAACGCGTCGGGATCGCCGCCGCGGGCGAAGTAGCCACCCGCCACGGCGATCCGCAGGCCGCCGGGGCCACCGTCCAGCATCGGCAGGACCGGATCGGGCGGGCGCGCGGTCGCCACCGGATCGTCCGTGTCCGGTCCCTGCATCGCGTCGTAGGCGAGGGCCAGATCGGTGACGCTCCGCGCCATCGGGCCGAGATGGTCGAGGCTGCCGACGAAGGGAAAGCTTCCGGCGCGGGTCAGCCGGCCGTAGGTGGGCTTGAGGCCAAAGCATCCGCAGAAGGCCGCCGGAACCCGAATCGACCCGTTGGTGTCCGAGCCGAGGGTCAGCGGCACCAGTCCGGCGGCCAGCGCTGCCCCCGAGCCCCCGGAGGAACCGCCGGTCATGTGGTCGAGGGCGTGCGGGTTGTGGGCGTCGCCGTCATGGACGTTCTCGCCGGTGAAGTCGTAGGCATACTCGCCCATGTTGAGGGCGCCCAGCAGGATGGCTCCGGCCGCCTCCAGGCGTCGCACCAGGGCGCCGTCGCGCGCGGCCGGTGTACGGTCGCGGTTGATCTTCGAGCCCGCCCGGGTCGGCAGGCCCGCGATGTCGATCAGGTTCTTCACCGCGAACGGCACGCCGGCGAGCGGCCCGGCAGGCACGCCTCCGCGGATGGCGGCGTCGAGCCGGTCGGCGCGCGCCAAGGCCCGGTCGGCCAGAATATCGGTGAAGGCGTTCACGCGGCCGTCGAGGCGTCGGATCCGGTCGAGGGCTTCCGCGACCACGGTCCGAGCGCTGCTGCGCGCAGCACCGACATCGGCCGCGATGGTGGCTGCGTCCGCAGGGGCCGTCGCGCTCATACTTCAAATCTCGGTGCGGCATCCAGGCCGTCGCAGGGTGGGCCCCCGTTCACCAGCTCGGCCGCTGCGGCCAGAACCCGAAGGTTCGCGGTGATCGCCGGCATCCACGTCGGATCGAGCTTCAGCGCGAGGAGTGCGGACATGGCCGCCGCGTAGGCTTCGGGATCGAAGGGGGACGTAGCCTCGGACATCGCGATCCTCAGAAGCGTCCGCGCGGGCGGACGGGTGGGTTTTCCGAAGCAGGCCTCATGCCGGACCCGACAACCCCCGGCGCGAACCGGTGTGCCTGTCCAACAGGCAAACGTCACGGTGAGCCAGCCGTCGCCGGTCCGGCCCATCTTGCCTACTTATTAGGCCGACGGAGAGCGGAAAATCGGTTGTGCGGATGCCCTGGCGGGGACCCGCGGCGGCACGAGCCTTTCGCGCATCATAACGGGGATGCCGTGAACAGCGTGAGGCCCGGCCCGGTGAAGGCGGTGTCGCGCTCCGATGCCGCGCTTGCAGGTCAGCCTTGTCTTTCGTGAAGATGTGGGAAGATCACTCGTCCCCAGTCGACCATGACCCAGCTTCGGCGGTGCCGGTCTATTGCTCGAACCTGCCTCGGCCGCGCACATCGGGAGATGTTGATCGTTGCGTCGACCTTGTCGCTTCCCGGTGCGAACCCTATTTTCAACCTCCAGGCAGGTGCGGTTCACGCGCCTGCGGGATCGCCACCGGTCGGCCATCATGATCGACCGGCTGAGGTTTTTCGGCATCGTTCGGTGAAACTCTCACAGAGATGAGCCGGTTTGTCGCTCTGCCAGCGGTCCACGTGCGCTGCAACGATTGCATATGGGTCGAAGCTGCGGTTATGGGCTTCGCATAATCAAGACGTGGTCCGACCCGAGCGCTTTGGCGTGGGCCGAGCGCTGGGGTCGGATCACCGGCTTGGCCGGTGGATCGGTGCGGTTTCGGGGTCCGGGGACGGCGTCGAAGCCACAAGACGACTGATAGAAACTGTCCTCGCAACACATTCAACGCTTGCAACTGAGAAAGGTCAGATGAGCGCATTCGACTACAGGAATTTCGACGATCGTCGTCAGAACTCCCAGAATGCCAAGGCCGCCCTGCTGGCCAAGTTCAAGGCCAGGCCGCCGTCCGACGATCCCGAGGTGATCGCCAAGGCCAAGGCCCGCGCCGAGGTCACCAAGGCGCGCGAGGAGCGCACCCGCGAGCGGGAAGCCGCCCGCATCGCCGCCGAGCGCCAGGCCGCGGAAGAGAAGCGTCAGCGCGAGGAGGCGGAACTCGCCGCGCAGATCGCGCGCGAAGCCGCCGAACTCGCGGCCGCGCAGGAGCGCAAGTCCGCCGAGCTGGTCGCCAAGAAGGCGCAGCGCGACGCCCGCTACGCCGCGCGCAAGGCCAAGGCCAGCAAGCGCTGAGCGCTGCCGGAGCCGACGCAACTGCGAAGACCGGAAGACGCCCGCCCCTCAGGCGGGCGTTTTCGCGTCCGGCGCGTCGGCTCCCGGGCAACCAGCGTGCCCGGCGCGGCGTTGGGAGCGACGGCGAAACCGGTTCCGTCCGTCGCTTTCAGGAGGACGAGATGCTGTCTCGAACACGTCTGGCGCTCGCCGTAACGGCTTTGGCCTGGGCCAATGCCGCATCGGCGCAGGATGCTGCGGCCGTGACCGCGTGCGATACCCTGATTGCCGCCCGCCGCGTCGATGCCGCCGCCGGCTCGGGCCAAGCGCCTCCCGTGGAGGCCGATTGCCGTCGCGTCCCGCGAAGCCGAATCGGGCCTGTCGAGCAACGGGCGCTGATCGGCGGCGCGCCCTACGAGTGTATGTCCGTCGTCGGGGGCGGTCGGTGTCTCTGGGTCGTACCCTGAGGGGACTCGGCGCAACCAGCAGTTTGACCAAGCTTCACGGCTGACCGGGATGCACTATGTCTGCGGTTCGATCAGCGAGGACCGCGCTTCAGCATGCCGAGTATCCGGGCGCGGACGCGCCTTTGCGTATCGATCGTGTCGGGAACGTTGATCGGGCTCGTGCTCTCCGGCAGTCCCGCGCGCGCGGAGCCGCCGATCCGCAGTCCTGAAGACGCGGCCTGCCGTCTGGAAGCCCGCGCCAAGGTGTTCTCGGCGCCCAATCCGCACGGCCTGGAACTCGAGCAGATCGGGCGCCAGATCTATTTTGCCTGCATGAGCAGGCTCGGCCAGCGCGAGGCACGGCCCGCGAAGCGCTCCAGCCGGCGGCGCGGTCATCGGCATCGGCGGCGCTGAAGCGCCGCCGGCCCGCTCAGGCGTCGAGTGGCGCGCCGATCCGGGCGCGGAGCTGTAGGCGGAGGCGATCGTCCCCGCCCTCGGCTTCGAGGGCTGCCATCAGGCGCAGGAGCTGACTGAGCGGGGTCGACCGGCTTCCGATGGCGTCCGCGATCTGCTCCGGTAGGGACTTCGAGCCGGGGATGAAGCGCCGTGCCGGGCCGGCGAGATGAGTCTGGGGCATACGAGGCGCGCGTCCTTCGAGAAGATCCAGATTGGCGGGCGGGTCGCTACGCCTTTCGATCGCCCTGCACCAGCCCCTTTCTCATATTTGCGTAGCCGGCATCAATCTCCGTCACCGCGCTGCAACAGCCGGGACGGAAACTGTGGATGATGAGCGCTGTGCGGTGGAAAGTGCTTTCCCGTCGCGCTTCTCACGCCGCCTCCAGCGGGGACCTCTCGAACCCGTCGAGGAGGTCCTGCGGGTCCCTGAAGATCGCCACGCAGCCCGACGCCGACAGGTCCGCCTCGGGGAATCCGCCGCAGAGCAGTCCGATCGTCGGCAGGCCGGCCTTTCCGGCGGCCTCGGCATCGTAGGGCGTATCACCGATCACGTGGATCGTGTCGCGGGTGCCGCTGTTGAGCTTCTTCAGGGCCGCCTCGAAGATGTCGGGATGCGGCTTCGAACGATCCGCGTCATCCGAGCTGGTCGCGACGTTCACCAAGTCGCCGATCTTGAGGATCTCGGTGTAGCGCTCGACCTCGGTGCGCTTGCCCGAGGAGGCGAGCGCGATCGTGAGACCGGCCGCCCGGATGCGCTCGAACAGGGGGCGGACGCCCGGAAACGGTCGCACCTCCGGCAGGTATTTTTGCTTGAACAGGTCGGAGCGGTAGGCCTCGATCGTTTCGCCCTCACGCTCGATCCGTGACTTCGGCAGGAACACCGGCATCAGCTCGTCACCGCCCTTGCCGATCTGACGGCGGACCTCGGTGAAATCGGTCTCGACGCCGAAATGTGCGAAGGCCTCGACCCAGGCCCGTGCATGTAGGTCGACGCTGTCGAGCAGCGTTCCATCGATGTCGAAAATCGCCGCGCGCATCCCAGCCTCCTCGCGGTGCAGGGCGCCCGCATCAGGGCATTCAACCGGGCGGCGGCGTGCCTGTTCCCATCGCTCCCCTGCCCCGGAACGACGGAAGCCCGCCCCCGGTCGGGGGCGGGCTTCCGGAGATCGCGGGGGCGCCGGAGCGCCGGCGCGTCAGTGCATCGCGGCGGGCGTGCGGGTGGGCTTTGCCTTGGCGGCAAGGCCGGCCGTAACCGCAGCCTTGGAGGCCCGGGCGGCCTTCGGCGGGGTCGGCTTGGCAGTCTTGACGGCTGCAGCAGGCTTGGTGGCCTCGGCCGCCGGAGCGGCAATCTTGGCCGTGACGGCCTTGGTCGTGGCAACCTTGGTCTTCGCAATCTTGGTCGCAGAAGCCTTCGCGGCCGGCTTGGCGGCCTTGGCGACGTTCTTCGGCGCAGCCTCACCGGCTGCCAGCGCGACGTTGGCGCGCAGCACGGCCTCGGCGCGGATCCAATGGGCCGCGGCCTGCCCGTGAGTCCGGCCCTCGGCTTCCCAGATGTAATAGGCGCACTCGCGCACGTTCTGCTCGCTGATCTGCATGCGGTCGATCTCCTGTCCGTCCCGCCGGCGACGATCGGAGCACGGAGTTAAAGAGGGGTTAACCGTGACGGGGGCGCCGTCCTCCCTCGCCCGCAATCGGGACGCGGCGCTGGGCCTTGTCCAGACGAGCCCGGTCGCCGGAGCCACCGGCTGGGCCGCTGGATCCGGTGCCGCGCCGAGAATCCGTGCACTGGCTCGCGGGCGTGCCGGCAAGAATACCGTCAGGCCGAAATCCCGAGCACGCGGCGTGCCTCCGTCAACAGCACCGCGTGCCGTGCCGCCCCGGGACCCTGGTCGGGCGCTTCCCGGCCGGCCCGGGCGATGATGTCTTGGAAGTTGCGGCGATCAAGGGCGCGCTGGCTGATGCTCGCCAGGACCGCGTTCAGCACGATCCGGACCGCCTCGGTGCGCTCGTCGGCGGTTGCCACGGCCTCCGCACCTGCCGCACTCGCGCCCGCTGCGTCGTGGTCGGCCGCCGCATCTGCACGGCTTCGCGCGTCTTCGAGGTCCGCCGCGAGGCGGCGTGCCTCCTGCCACGTCGTGTCGTGCTGATGCGTGCGCAGGGCCAGCAGGACCTTGAGCGATGCGGCCTCCGCTTGGGCCGCGTCGAGCTTGGCCTGGGTCTCGCGGAGGTCCTCGCTTAATCTTTGCGCGAGCGTCTGGTCCCCAGTCACGTCCACGTCCAGCTCCTGTGCCACCTCGACCCCGCCCGTCCTGTCGCGCTCCTCGGCGAATGTCCACTCCGTGGTCGCGGGCGCCAGGTTGAGAAAATCCGGGTGGCGGTCCACATGGAAGGTGGCGCCGCGGGGCGCCTGTCCCGGCCGGCCTTGAACCGGCGCAGTGGAGTTTGCCCAGCATGTTTATCCAGACCGAAGCCACGCCGAACCCGGCGACCCTGAAGTTTCTGCCCGGACGCGTGGTCCTGTCCGAATCGACCTTCGAAGCCCGCGATGCCGAGGCTGCCGGCCGGTCACCCCTCGCCTCGGCGCTGTTCGCCGTCCCCGGCGTGGCCGGCGTCTATTTCGGGCACGACTTCATCTCCGTCACCAAGGCGGAGGACGGGTCCGAATGGGCCCAGGTGAAGCCGGCCGTGCTCGGCGCGATCATGGAGCATTTCCAGTCCGGTGCACCCGTGATGGCGGAAGGCGGTGCCGGCGCTATCGAGCCGGGTGACGAGTTCTACGACGAGGCCGACCACGACACCGTGGTGACGATCAAGGACCTGCTGGAGACGCGTGTGCGCCCCGCCGTCGCCGGCGATGGCGGCGACATCACTTTCCGCGGATACAAGGAAGGTGTCGTCTATCTGGAGATGAAGGGTGCCTGCTCGGGTTGCCCGTCGTCGACCGCCACGCTTCGGCACGGCGTACAGAACCTGTTCCGCCACTTCCTGCCGGAGATCCGCGAGGTCCAGGCGATCTGAGCCGCCGCCGGGACGAGGCTCGCCAAGGCCTCGTCCCCGAACCAAGCGCGCGGCGGGTCCCGGTGCGCTGGCGTTCGGCTTCTTTCGTCGCGGCGCACCGGGCGGCGCAGGCTTCTGAGAGGGCACGCGGCCGGCAGTCTCACCCACCCCTCGCGCCGTCCCGAGGAAAGGTAAGCCGGCGCACCCGCAAGACGCGAAACGCGCATCGTATTCGTGGAGCTGCCGGCTCGATTGAGAAGTAAAAATCCTCAACTATGCGTCGATTGTTGCTTTGTTGATCAGTATTTAAAATTTAATTCTGAATAGTTGCGCTAAAGTCGATGGTCGTCTGCGAATGCCATCGGCAAACAACTTGGCGTGAACTTCGGACGGTGGGCTTGACGGGCGAGGACGCTGCGACCTTCGATGGCGCATCGATCCCGGAGATCCGCATGGGCTTGCTGGCGCGCACGAGCATCCTCACGAAGCTGCTGTTGATCAACCTGACCATCACGGTGATCGTCGGCAGCTGCATCTGGTTCGCACAGGATCGGATGCTGGCCGTCGACGCGACCTACACGGTGCTGCTGTCGCGTGACGCCAAGGCGGTGTCGAACGTGCGCCGTAGCAATCGGCTGAACAACACGCTGACCTATCTGGTCTACCGGATGATCGCCGAGCCGGAACGCGAAACGGTCCGCGAGGTCGCCGCCACGTTCGATGTCGCGGTCTCCGAGATCCGGGAAACGCTGGCCGAGATCGCCCGCCAAGTCCCGGTCCTCGCCGATCAGGTCCAGGCCCAGCGCGCCCGGATCGAACGCTTCATCACGCATGCCACCGAGGTGCGCAGCCTCGCCATCGACGGCGAGAAGGCGGCGGCCTTGAGCTGGGCGCATGCCGAAATCGATCCGCTCTTCAAGAAGCTCGGCGTCGAAGGAGCACGGCTCGGGGATGCCATCGGAGCCAGTATGGACAACCTGTCCGACACTCTGACGATGCGGACCAACGCGACGCGCTACACTCTGATCGGGTTCGGCGCCCTCGGAACGGTGATCGGCCTCGTCTGCGCCCTCGCGGTCTCCACGATCGGGATCACGCGTCCGCTGGGTCGGCTCGTTTCCGTGCTGCAGCGCATGGCGCGGGGCGAGATCGCGGCCGAGATCGCGGAGGCGCGCCGCGGCGACCAGATCGGCGCGGTCGGCCGGGCCGTGGAGGGCATCAGGGCCATGGTGGCGCAGAAGGCCGCCGAGGACATCCAGCTCCGGCATCGTGCCGATGAGGCAGCGATCCTGGAGCGGCGGCGCACGACGGTCGAGCTCGCCGACCGGTTCGAGCAGGCGGTCGGCGGCATCGTCGCCCAGGTCTCCGGTTCGGCTGCGGATCTGCAGGCGACGGCCGAAGCCATGACGCACGCCGCCGTCGAGGCGAGCAGCCGATCGGGCGCGGTGGTGACCGCCGCCGAGGAAGCGGCCTCCAACGTCGGCGCGGTGGCGGCGGCCACCGAGGAACTCGGCGTGTCGATCCGTGAGATCGGACGCCAGGTCGTGGGCTCGTCCAGCCTCGCCCGGCAGGCGGTCGGCGAGGCGGAGGCCGTCGCCCGGCGGATGGAAGCGCTCAACGGTGTGATGACGAAGATCGGCGACGTGGTCGGCCTGATCGCGTCCATCTCCGGGCAGACCAACCTGCTGGCCCTCAACGCCACCATCGAGGCCGCCCGGGCCGGCGAGGCGGGCCGCGGTTTCGCGGTGGTGGCCGGGGAGGTCAAGGAACTCGCCGGCCAGACCGCGCGGGCGACCGACGAGATCGCCGCGCAGATCGGCGCGGTCCAGGATGCGACCGGCGCGTGCGTGAGTGCGATCGGGTCGGTCACGGGTCGCATTCGCGAGATCAACGGCTTGGCGGCGAGCATCGCGGCGGCTGTGAAGCAGCAAGGCGCGGCGACCCAGGAGATCGTCCGCAACACCGCCCAAGCGGCGGGCGGAACGGACGAGGTGACCCGCCACATCGCCGGGGTCGCGGAGGCGTCCGGGGGGACCGGGGCGGCGGCCACGCAGGTGCTGGCATCGGCCTCCGCGCTGGCGCGCCAGTTCGATGAACTGAACGGTGAGGTCCGGCGCTTCCTCGACGCGGTCCGCGCCGCTTGAGCGCAACCGCCATGGCCGCGCCGGACCGGCGCAAGCGGGCAACACTCCACTGGCCATGAACCCATCGCCGGCGCCCTGCCGCTGACGCGACGGCCGATTTGCTTTATCGATCGAGGCTCTTCGCGTCCTTCGGGGGCGTCAAGGAGGTAACGGCCGGTTCGAACCGGCGGGTGGGAGTGGACGTGCGTATCCTTGCCATCGACACAGCGCTGGACACCTGCGCCGCCTGCGTCACGACGGAGGATTCCGAGGCGCCGCTCTCTGCCGAGGCGCTGCCGATGGCGCGAGGCCACGCCGAATCGCTGCTCCCGTTGATCGAGCGGGTCATCGCCCGGGTCGAAGGCGGCTTCGAGGCGATCGACCGCGTGGCCGTCACGGTGGGTCCCGGCAGCTACACGGGCCTGCGCGTCGGGCTGTCGGCCGCCCGCGCCATCGGGCTCTCTACGGGAAAGCCGGTCGTCGGCGTCGGCACGCTGTCGGCCCTCCTGGCGCCGCTCCTGACCGAGACGGCGGAAGGTATGATCGCCGCGGTGATCGATGCCCGGCACGGTGCGGTCTACGTCCAGGCCCTGGGGGCCGGCGACGGGCTCGCCCCCGCCCATCTCGCCGTCGAGGCGGCGGCCGAGCGCCTCGGCACCGGACCCATTCTCCTGACCGGCTCGGGGGCGCCGCTCCTGGCGGCCGCACTGGCCGAGCGCGGCATCGATGCCAAAATCGCCGGCATCGCGGGTCCCGACATCGCGTCGGTCGCCTCCCTGGGCCTCCTGGCCGATCCGGCTCAGGCCTTGCCGCGCCCCCTCTATCTGCGCGGCCCCGATGCCCGGCCCCAGGGCCATGCGCGGATCGCCCGGCAATGACGCGCCCCGCCCCCTTCTGGCCTTTCGACTGGTGGTTCGCGTGGTGGGACGCGCTGACGCCCGAGCCCTACGTCGCCCCGCTGACCGATGCGTCGCAGGCCCCGGCGCTGGCCCGCCTCCACGCCACCGCCTTCGCGCGCCCCTGGGACGCGCACGAGTTCGAGCGCATGCTCTGCGAGCGCTCGACCCAGGCCCACGGCCTGTGGCGCGCCGGAACGCTCCAGGGTTTCGTGCTCTCGCGCCGGGCGGCCGACGAGGCCGAGATCCTCACCGTGGTGCTCTCTCCGGCGCTCCGCGGTGGCGGTCACAGCCGCAAGCTCCTGCGCGAGCACCTGTCCAGCCTTGCGCGGGCCGGTATCACCCGGGTGCATCTGGAGGTCGACGAGGGCAACGCGCCCGCCCTGAAGCTCTACGCCCGCCACGGGTTCCGACAGGTCGGGGCGCGCACCGGCTATTACCTCAAGGCCGACGGCAGCCGGGCGACCGCGCTGACGATGAGCGCCGACCTGTAGCGCCGTGAGCCGCTTCGGCATCGCTTGGCGCGGCGCGGCGCTTGCCCTCGCGCTCGCGATCCTGGCGCCGCCGCACTGGATCGCCCTGCGGGTCCTCGGCCGCCGCGCCGGTCTGGCGCCGCTGCTGTTTCACCGGGTGTTCCTGCGCCTGTTCTCGGTGCGGGTGACGCAGAGCGGGACCCCACCGGCTCCCGGCGAAGCCGCCCTCGTGCTGGCCAATCACGTCTCCTGGCTCGACATCATCGCGATCGGATCGCTGCGCCCGCTCTCCTTCGTGGCCAAGTCTGAGATCGCCGGGTGGCCGGTGATCAGCTCCCTCGCGGGTCTGCAGCGCACGATCTACATCGACCGGCGACGGCGCGCGGCCACCGGTGCGGTCAGCTCCGCGATCGGTCACCGCCTGGCCGGGGGCGAGCTAGTGGTGCTGTTCGCCGAGGGAACGACGAGCGACGGCACCCGCCTCCTCCCGTTCCGATCCTCCCTGGTCGGCGCGGCGCGGGCCGCCCTGCAGGCCGAGGCCGGGTCCGGGCGGGTCCGCCTCCAGCCGCTCGCAATCAGCTATCCACATCGCAACGGCCTGCCGGTGACACGCTCCGAGCGCGTCGAGATCGCGTGGTATGGCGACATGGAACTCGCCCCGCATCTCTCCGACTTCCTGCGCGGCGGCCCCGTGGACGTGCACGTCGTCTGGGGCAGCCCGATCGCCTTCGAAGCGAGTACCGACCGGAAGGTCGCCACGGCGGCCGCCGAAGCCGAGGTCCGTGCCGCCCTGCGGGGCGTCGGCGCGGGACGGGGTCCGAGCGCGCCCGCGACGGCTGTGCGGCCGACCTCGCCCGGCGTCGGCCTGCGTGAGCCCGAGATGGCCGAGGTCTGACGCCTCAGGTCCGTCTTCGCGCGGACGGAACAGCCGTTCGGCGGCCCGGCACCGTTCGGTCGCGCAGCGCGCCGCCTGCGGGCGGGGACTTCCGGACTCGGATCGCGGCAGAAGTTGGCGACGCGCCCGCCGACGCGGGCGTCACCCGGGACATCGTCTCCGCCGCGCGGCGGCTTCGGACATGACCGGGATGTGGTTCTGGCTTTTCGCCGAAGATCTATCCGTAGAAATGACCTCAGAATACATGATGCGACAGATTGAGCGGGCTGAATCTCTCTGCTAGCTAGGCCGCAATCCGTATCAGCCGGAATTTTTTGGGAGACGCCCGTTGCAAACCTGGAATCAGGTTTACGATCCGTTCGGGAGCGCTTGGCTCTCGACGCTCGCCGCCTCAGTGCCGGTCATCGCACTGCTCGTCATGATCGCCAGCGGGCGCGTGCAGGCCCATATCGCGGCCATCATCGCCCTCGGCCTCGCCATGCTGGTCGCCATCGTGGGCTTCGGCATGCCCACCGATCTCGCCACCCGCGCGGCGCTCCTCGGGGTGGTCACGGGCTTCTTCCCGATCGGCTGGATCATCCTCAACGTGATCTTTCTCTACCGGCTGACGGTTGAGAAAGGCTGGTTCGCGATCCTGCAGCAATCGGTCGCCGGGATCACGGCCGACCGGCGCCTGCAGCTCCTGCTGGTGGCTTTCGCGTTCGGCGCCTTCTTCGAGGGCGCGGGCGGGTTCGGCACGCCGGTCGCCGTCACCGGCGCGATCCTGATCGGGCTGGGCTTCTCGCCGCTCGCCGCCTCGGGCCTGTCACTGATCGCCAACACCGCCCCCGTCGCCTTCGGCGCGCTGGGCGCCCCGATTCAGGGTCTCGCCTCCGTCACCGGATATCCGCCGGAGATCCTCGGCGCGATGATCGGCCGGCAGCTGCCGCTCTTCTC
>Ga0160428_1000986_pt1 | contig 24804 bp, 31 predicted proteins | sample SolpanmetagenomM_FD_108198 | JGI IMG/M metagenome (GOLD analysis project Ga0160428, IMG submission 108198) | Solar panel surface microbial communities from Lawrence Berkeley National Laboratory, California, USA - M | ecosystem: Engineered > Built environment > Solar panel > Unclassified ... | reverse complement strand
TTGGAAATGTGCTTGAATCTCTTCCGGACTTGCGCCATAGTCGACATTGCCAACAAAGACACTCCTCGCATCAATATCCTCTCTGTTTTCACGCAGATCATGGGTCTGCTGGTCGACAGATGCTTGCATATCGCGGAGCTTCGCAGCTTCGGCTTCCATCTCTTGCACGCGCTTTTTCATGGCGGCAATCTCTTCCTGTTTTAAAATGTACTTTTGTCAGACCAATGCTCCTCTTATCTTTTGCTGTCTTACGCGCGCCGGATGTGCCTATGCTATCATCTTTGACCCGAGGATCCATGCATGAACGTCGCGCCAAAGCGCTAAGGAAGGCGGCTATCACTGTCGTACCTCATCGTTGCCATCTTCAACGTCTACGTCGTGGGTCTCAGCCTCTGGAGGAATACCATTGTCAGACATTGTTTTGGAAGTTGGCGCTGATCGCGTTGCAGTCGCGAGATTGAGGGAATTGGGCTGTGATCGAAAGAAGAGCCAGCAGCAAGTAAGGGAGAACGGCCAAAGTGAAGCAAAGTGGATGTGAAGATATCAATGTCGAGTCTCCGTGGTTGATGTCTGAAAGCGTGTTTGATGATGGTGGAAGCGTCCCCGAGCCAAGCTTGAAGATTAGCCGACTGAACATCTACGCTAGCCCGAAGTGGAATGTGGTGAAGACAGCCAGCTGGATCACGTGACCGCTTTCAGTTACAGTATGACGCACGATTTTGGCCAGCCAAGAACAAGAAGTCGTCGTTGAGGTGCAGGGTGTGGACGGTCTACTAGTTACTTCCTAATTAGGCAGTGGCTAGGGGTGGCCAAAGGGGTAATCTATAGGGTCTATTCTACAGGGTCTTTTCTTACTTATATCGCTTCTCTAGCTAGTTCTTTTCCTTTATTAACAGTAGTAGTAACTTTAGTCGAATATAACGTTCATTTCCTACTACTTCCGTCCCTGTTCTGCGAGGCTAGTTATAGCCTAGTTATCCGCCCACCTTTACCCTAGGACCTGGATAATCTCTTGGTCATCGTGGACATCAAGGTCGCTGAGGCTTAATTCACTATCAACAACATTCATCTCATTCCCTCCAGCCATACAGGCATAGACTCTTAATAATCTCATTCTCTTCGCAACCTCCTCGTTACTTCACTTCTTACTACCAGCCTAACTACATAACTTAGCACGTGATCAAATCTTTGAAACGACCGAGCAAGATCAGACCAACACAGCCATCGACTTCCCTGCATCACCACCCACCATGTCATCGCTCTCACCGTCCTCCTCAGTCTCCTCACCGCCCTCTCACGGCTTCCACCCATTCCACGGCCACCTAAGCAAACACCTTCACTCCTCGCCATCACCCTCACGTTCACGCTCACCATCATCCAACCATGACACTACCACCACCGCCCCTCACCCTGAAGACGCCTATCTCTCCTACTACGACATCCGAGTAACCAACGACGACTTCAACTCCATCCACTCCCCGCGCGAATGGCTCACCGACAACGCCATAGCCTGGTGGGAAGAATACATCGAGCACTCCATTTTACCTCAATACCCCGCCGCCAAGATCTGTCTCCTACGGCCCTCAATGTGTTTCCTCCTCATGCAAACCCCTGACAACCAAATCGCAGCGTTGGCTTCAGCACTACCCAATTTCCGATCCTACACACACATCTTCCTCCCCATCAACGACAGCACGTCGCCCACGACCGCCGAATCAGGCTCGCATTGGACGCTGCTGCTAGTGTCCCTGCCAGATGGCATGGCGTTCCACTACGATTCACTCTTCCCGTCGAACAGCAAACCAGCGCACGCAGCCGCGAAGAAATTGTCGATTATAGCGAATACGTCCGCGCCGTTACGTTTCGTGGATTTGGAAGATGCGCCACAACAACACAATAGCAGTGATTGTGGCATGTTTGTTTGTTTGAACATGAAGGAGTTGTTGTTGAAGAGGCTGCTTGTAACGGAGAAATCTGGACGAGTGGATATGAGTTTAAAGGGGGAGAGGGTGGATGCGAAGGAGGGCAGGAGGGAAATGGTGCAGATTCTGGAAGGGTTGAGGAGGAAGGCGGTGAGGACGGACAGGAGTAGGAGTGGGAGTCGCAGTCCGCCGAGGATTGGGCCGCATGGTGCGTAGAGTGTGAGTGTGGGATGAGTGCGGGATAAATAAGTGAGTGAGGGAGTGCATGGGAAGGGTGACTCCTGTTGCTTCAGAGCAGAGCATACATACGAGTCGAAGTATCGTCCGTTCTACACCAAACATTTAAAGAAAGATTCTTCTTTTATGGAAATACCTTCTTCATTATCTCGATCGAAGTGATGCAAAGCAAACGCAATCAAGGCACATACGCACACATTTTCAAAACTCACTTTTCATCCTTCCTCTCCTTCCTGACACAACACGTGCGTTTGTTGTATGGCCTTCTTTCATACTGGTTTTCAGTTTCAGTAGTAGAGAGGAGGCACAACAAGTTGGGATATCCATCACGATCGATGGGTCAGGATGAGATAAGATGAGGGAATTTTGTGTTGGAGAGAAAGTGTGTGAAGAGGAAAAAAAGATGTTGTTGATATGTGTCTCGGCAGCTGCAAATGACTGTCGAAGGAAAGATTGAGATGAGGATATGTGTTACTCAATCCGCCATCTAGATCGTGTGGTGTTCTTTTGATGCCCACACGACTGGTTCAATCCTATCCTTCTTCAGATGGCTGTGGTCATGAGCTGTAATATACGTTTTATATGTCTCGCCGTTTCATCTCTCACTCTCTCGTTCAGATTACGCTTTACGTATAACACTGGATTCAGCACCAAGTAACAGAGGTTGAAGTAGGACATGCTTGAACAGAAGATTACATTATACCTCTACATATCTGACATCTTGCTTCTCGTTATCCAGATTCTTCTAGTCATCGTCTTTCGGAAACATGTAAGGGTATTAGTTATTGAAAATGCATAGTGGCATGCTCTTCACCAAGAGTAGTAGCTTCAGACGTTCATATCCTTCGTCAGAGAGCTCCGGAGTAGCTCGCACCCGCAGCTAGTTGTTCCTATTGCTTGGCTCATCTATACCGTTCCGTAGTGCCGCTGCCAGATCAGGTGATGGTGTGGTTCACGAGGATCGAGTTATATATAGTAGGTCTAGGATATTGCTCCAGATGTAGTTGCGAAAAGCTTCTCCCACCTATTTGTTGTCTTTCGTCCTGGCACACCCTGTGCTGGCTCCCATTCATCCAGCGAAACATCCTCGAGGCCCGGCGGATTAAGCCGCTTGTACCAATCATACTCCTCGGTAGCAGTGTTGAGCCTCTAGCTGACGAGGATTTTTATTATATATAGTGGGCACAGGACCTTGCTCAGTAAGCGTTGACGAGGTTGTTGTTGTTAGGGTGCATCGTGGAAGCTGCGTGGCGCTGACGAAGTCGAGTATTTTCGAAGCGCCAGGATGTCTAGAAAGTTTCGGTACTGGCCTTCCTGAGTATTGCGTATTGCTTTCTGATAGAACCAGTTATTGGTCTGTTGTCTGAATGATGCTGAACCTCAATGCCTAGTTGTATTCAGATCTGTCTCACGGCCTGGCTTGAAGCTTGATCCTATACCGAAGATGAAGGCTTCATCATAAGGCACTTGCAGTCCAGCTTTTTGAGGCAGAATATCAAAATGTTGTGCAGAGCCATGATGACATATGTTCTTGACCAGCTCCAGACCAGTATGAAGAGCGACCACAGTCACGAACGATCACTCTGTTCCAGCGCTGTGGAAATGGGTTTCAGACCGCTCTCCAATCGCAATGAATGACCAGTTCCTGCTGATCCTTGATGGATTGACGACCGGTGTTGTTCAATCTTTTGTCCTTCGTTGTCGCAGATGTTGTATTTGATCCCATAGTCAACAGTATTATCCACTGGATCACGCTGTGTGTATTGCAGAATCGCATCATCTGTCCCTTTGCCGAATACGATACTCGTCTCCGAGTCTTGCTGTCGTTTCGTTTGGAGAAAGTCGCCAGAGTAGGTTTATATAGATCTCCATCGAGTTTATGAAAGTAGCCAGGAGTCGCACTCGTAGCTCACCCGACTTCCCATATTCTCACCTCCTCCTCGATAATGAAAATCAACTTCTTAGCTTTGCCCTTCTCTTATCATTCTCCATGTCTTTTTCTTCCTGATAAAGTGTGCTGTCCTCCCAAATCATGCTCGGATGAAAGTGTGCTTGTAAACTTTTCAGACAAGATCTGTGGCTCGATTCCAAGAACATGCGGAACCAATAGTGAAGCTTTAGCAGCGGCGACTGTATGATATATCTTCATGTTCACCAAGAGACATGTTCATATTGGATTTCACCTTCCGGGAAAAGTCCTTGTTCCCACACAACACCCTGTCGTTCCTGTATCGTCCGAGCAGGCTGCTCCTGAACTTGACTCTACGCATCTCGCATATTCTTTGTCCTCGGGAGTGCCATGCGGATCTTGCTTTGGTAGGACTATGTATACTGAGGAATGCATAGTAATTAGCCTTGTTGCTGAAAGTAGATTGTGGACAAGGGAGAGGAAGGAAGCGTGTTGAGATCTCTCATCAGGTCAATAGCATACCGGATAGCACCAAAGAGATTCCAAGCAGGAGCGCCTAACTCTATATATATAAGTGGAAGATGTTTTTGGAGTGTGAAGCGAGCATAAACTTGAATGTGTAAGACCAAACCACAATGTGACGTCGCAACTTATCGCATTCAGCTTTGAATCTCGTCATTTCCTCGTTCGTGGCGGGTCATCCATGAAGAAGTTCAAAACTTGAATAGAAGATGCCAAAATTTGTGATTGTTGATATCCTGAAAACAATTCGTACATCCCGAAGAGATCATTGACCTGTTTCTGGAACAATTCAAGGTCCTGTATGAACTCCTCGCAGTTACACTCAGAAGAGCCCCAGGCGGTATGTATTAATCGTACGGATTTGAAAATCTTAATCGTGAGGGTACTTCGGCTGAGCAGGAGGGCAGCGCCAGCGATAGGGTCGAACGGCATTGTATAAATGTGTCAATTTGATCGAGATATTGACTACTGAGATGTAGTGAGCGAGGCATGTTGTGTGTCCAAGGCGTCAAGCGGTCCGGTCTTCCCACCCTCTTCAGACTGAAGGATTGATGGGTGTCGTGGAGCAGCTCGTATGTCATGTGCAGTAAGCGTCCTCGCCAGAAGCCGGGTTTAAATTCTCAATAGATTCCACATAGAAGATGATAGAGGGAAAGCGAGAAAAGAAGCAGTCCCATTTCTAGCTTGAACAGAGGTTCTAACTATATCCCTCTAGTTGCTTCGGGACATCTCCACACTCTTTGAACACACTCCCAAAGCTCCCATATAAGACCTCTTCCAGCGATTATAGCATGGATACCGCGCCTGTACAGATGGCGGAAGCCGCTGAATGTTCGGAGGGGGTGGTGGTCCAACTGTTGACCTTGATCGACTAGTTGACGAAACGACGGGCGGCGGGCACATAGTTGGCGGTGGTCCAATAATGGTCGGGTTGTAGTATGGCAGACGTTCTGAGACTTGTGACAGATTTGTCACTAATCTTAGATCTTGGCGCAGCTGGGAAGTAGTAGGCATAGACTGGCTTGCTGCACTGTCTAGGACGAGAGTCGCTAGGGCAAGGGTCTCATGGGTGGGAAGAGTGGACGTAGTCGCTCCGTCCTGCTCGCTAGACTAGGAAGATAAGTCTGGCCTGAAGTATACGATAAAGACCTGGAGAAATCTGTGCCGTTACCAATGTGAAGGCCGACGAGAGCACAAAGTCCTCAGGATGTATCGTGGCGACAGTAGATCGTCCATTATGAAGTCGACTTCTTGGTGTATCAGTTGGCGATGCGTGAACGAGGCATACTTCGTGTCGAACGCTAAGGTGGTGGATTCGTTCTCGGTTACTATGGGCGACCAGATTTGTGCCGTCGTTGTGTTGAAGGCTGAGGAGAGCACAGAGCTCTCTCGAGATCCATCGTACAGGAAAGAGTCTTGTATGTAGTCGTTGTTAGCAGAGACGATAGCGCGGAGTTCGACTCAAACCTTTCCCACAAGGTTGAGTTGCTGCGGTTAAAGGCATCGGCTTGGAAGCTCTCATCCAATGCCGCGAGCTCTTCATACAATCTCGTACCAGGTTGCCCTCCTAGACTTCGAGCTCCTGCAACCGTTATCAGTCTTCACCGCTGCTTGATCTCGGATGGTCTCCAGTCTGTGCCTGTTTGCAGTATCGGGCAACGGTCTCTCGATGATTCTCTCAGTGTTAACCTTAGCTCGAGCCCAGCTTTGGTCTTGTGGGTTCCAATCTTGATCAAAGGCCATTTCTCTTTCAACTGCTCTTTAACCAGGTCCAGCTGCTAATTGACCCGGACAAGATGCTGGTTTCTAGCAGCAGTCTGTTGAATCTTGTGGTACTGTGTCTGTGTCTGAAACAGTGGATCAAGAATCTGTAAGTTGTAGCGCATTCCAGGCGCTGAAAAGAAACTTTCCGTATCCTGAAGATCCGAGGAAGTGGTTGTCATCCACGATACGATCTCTCGACCCTGAGCTTGCTCCAAAGGCTCTAACCCTTGCGGTATAACATTATTCTCTCCATAATTTCACACAATATCACAAGCGCTATAACACCTCTTACACCATCTCCGTCTGTATACCCAACCACGAACACAACCTGGCGCCGGAGAAGATGTTCCTGACAGGTATTGTTCGTCAGACAGTTACTTGTATTTGTGGTATAGATCGAGTATCGAAGTACGCAACTGTTTGTCATACAGCGCCTCCTTCTGTCCAAATTTCTCCTCGATCATCCTTTTAGATCTCCTCATTTCCAGCCCTCATCATGCAGTTCCACAACAGCGAGCTCCCGATACAGTGGGTGCTGTCCAATTCGAGCTGTGATGGGACATGGCGGATGGACTGGAGATGTTCGAGAGCAGTGAGGAGGGTAACGCCGAGTAGAGTAAGGTTGACTCTGCACGTAGTCATAGGACCATTGCTGCGACGTGCCGATGCAGTAGAGCTTGTACACAGGCAGAATTACTAAGGGGCTGCGATAATGGTCAGACCGGGATTGTGAAAAATAGTAACGTTTTGGTCGCGGGCTTCCTGAGCCAGGGCAGCTGAGGCGTTGCGCGAAGTGTGGGTGATGGGGGCGTTCAGCCAATTCTGTGGAACACGGCCGTCTCGAGCAAAGTCTTCCGAGTGATGTATTGGCTGACGAGTGTCCAGCGGACTTCGTGTTTGCTGCCAACCTTGACTGTGGCGAGGGGAATGCCAGTGTGGATGTTGATGAGGTGTGAGTGATGGGGTTTAAGTGAGGCAATAGAATGAGACCAGAAGAATGGTGGGTTGAGGTTAGGGAAATGATGTGCGAAAGATAAAGTAGTTAGTGGTATGCAGGGCATAGACAGGAGAGGAAAAAAAAGAGAAGGAGAATAGAAAGAAAGAACGGAGAGAGATACAGTAAAAAGTAGACACGAAAGAAATAGGGAAGAGTGTTCAACTTGCTTGGATGTCCTCCCACTTCGGGCTCCTCGGCCTAAGTTCCTTTGGTACGACGATGTTCCTCTTACCTCTTAATGTCGGGATACTTTCTTCTTTCCATATTGGTCCTCGATCATCTTCTGTATTTCGTCATACTTCCAGCCCTCATCATGCAGCTCTACAACGGCGAGCTCCAAATCCTCTCGTTCTTTGGGTTGTCTCAAAGAGGTCAGAATACACTCTACGAATCTCATACAAAGCTTTGGCCATGTTTCACGACGATTGTAGTTTCAATCTCAGCCCCTCCCATATGGTCGAGTCACGGCTTCCCGGGTCGGCACTTTCGACATCAAGTAAGTAATTGCTCAACGCGGGACGTGTTGAGCGTGATGACGTTCTTGATGAGACTGAGTTGGCTACAGAAGGCGTCTTGTAAAATTTCGACTCCTTGAGCATCGTGTTTAGGGATATCACCCCACTGGCGCCGAAGAAGATGCTCTAGACATGCTCTAACAGTCCTCTGTGCAAGCTTGGACTGAACTTATCTCTGTGGTAAGTCTCCACCTGTTAGAGTCGACAAACCTAACAAGACCTAGCCGGGATGTAATTGGAGTTGTGAGGCACACAGTAGGTCGTGGGATTGTATGGAGGTGGGTTATATCTTGCCAGTTGCTGCCTGTATGAGAACGAGTCCGAGACACTCTAAGAAAAGATATGTATCAGTAGTGAATTATAATCTGGGAGGTATATTTGAACGTGGTTACCTTATTGGGACCTTGACCGAGATGACCAACAGATGAAAGAAGTGTTTTTAGTATATATATACTCCAACAAAATCAAAACAGAAAGACTCCAAAAGTGCATACTTCGCAGCTCTTATACAATTTGCTCCTCACACAGTATTACACAAGAGACACATTTGCATCGAATCACACCATATAGTGGTACAGTGCGGTTTTCGCTGGTATAATAGCACCATTCTTGCTTGTATGGTGGTACAGTACGACCCTCGCTGTCTTGCCCAAGAAAGGACAGAGACACGTCACACAAGTTACCACCAACACACATGATCGCACCAAGTAGTCATACCTCGCCGGTTTCTGCATGATCCGTCGATTTATTGGATACAAGCGAGAGACATTACAATGGTCAGTTGATCACATTTGCCGCGCGCTTATGCTCAATTTGAGCTGTGAACACACCGTATCGTAAGCTGGAAAGATCATTGCGTTTACAGATCCTGGCTGATCCTGGCTTATCATAGATAAGTACAATACAGCTACAGCACATCAGCCGGACGTCTGACGTTGTTGTGCGAGCGATAAATCGGACATTGACACAACGTCGTGGATGTTCGAGGATGGCCGGCCGGCTTAGAAGGAGGAACCAATGTCTGAGCTTGAAAAGTGCATAGGGGTGGATGTAGAGGGTGTCGTTGGTCTTGACATTAGCTTGACCTTACCATATCCTGGTACTTCTCGTGGTCATTGTTATTGAGGATGCGAGCGAGCTGAGAGTATTGCAGCTCCCGGCTGGCTGAGAATGGCGTGTTGCTCTTGCTGAAACTCGACTAGACATGTCACGTGATATACAGGTCTATTTATCACACCAAAACAGAACAGAACAGAACAGACAAAGACAAGCATGATAGGATACTCATACACACTCCAACCAAATACGAAAACCAACCGTCTAATGCAATCCATCCATCTCCTTCTCCTCTATACACACAAAAACAAAACATCGATTTATACACTTCCCCTTCCCTTCTCCGTCTCAACCACAGCACCATACCCACCACTACCACTCTCCTCCACCATCCCTCTGTCCTCCCTACCAATCAACCCAGCACGCCTCAGCCTCTCCTCCAAAGCCTTCCCCTCCTTCTCATCATCCCCATCCCCATCCTTATCCCTCCCACCATCACCCAAACTCCTCTCTCCATCCCCAAACACACCCAAGAACCAGCCATCATAACTCGCCCAGACACCCTTAAACACACCCGATGCCAACAGCGCAACCCAACTCGGGCTCCTCCCCGTCTTCTCATCGCCAAACACAGCGTTCAGTGCAAACACAAACGTGATTATAGGACTCCAGAGGCTGAGGAAGATGAAGGCGCCCATGCGTTGTGCGGCAGTTGTAGGTGTGTATGGGTGGATGGTGGATAGGTAGTCGCAGTATTCGGTGGGTAGGTCGCGTTCGGCGGCGCCCGAGGTGATGAGGTTGAGGTAGCGAGCGGAGGGTTGTGCGTAGCTACCGTCTGGGCGGCGGAGCCGGTCGCCTGACGAAGGAGCGGATGGAGGCGGGAGTGGGGAGCCTGGTGGTGGGGGTGTAGATGGTGGCGCATAAAGCGTGTGTGCATAAAAGACTTTCGTGGTGGGATGTGTTGGTACTGTATCGGATGGGTTGGTGGATAAGGGGTGGCAAGGAATCAAGATGTCGTGGTAGGAGGAGCCGCCGCCTTCTGTTGCGATGATGTGGGCGTAGTCTGAGGGAGTGACTTCGTAGACTGTGCCAATTAGGCCTTTTGTCCAGGCGTCTTTGTGGTAATGTGGAGGTAATGGTGTTGGTTCTTCTGAGCGGAGGAGAGGGGATTTTTCGTCGTAGACTTCTGTGGTCTTGATAGATTGACGATTGCCATCCTTGCTGGCGTCTCTAGGTCCACTATTGGCGAAACAGGGTTCCGCATAAGGAAACCCGGGCAAGTCGAACGTGAGACGCAAGTCAGGGACGATGACATTTATAGCTGAGATTGGTTTGATGCCGCGGCGGCCCTGGAACGTTTCGCGGCACAGGTTGGAGCCGTAGGCTAGGTAGAGTATGGTTTCTTCACGGTCTTCTAGGTGTTGAACTTGGGTTTGGATGGACTGAAGACTGCATTCAAGGTCGAGAGGCTTGTCGCTCGAAGAGGCCTCGAGGCGCGTACTAGACGTAAGGTCATAGTGAACAGAGGATGGTTTCGATCTGAACAGACTGGGGAGCGCTGGCTTCCAGGTAAATGATAGTTCTCGTAGGGCAATCAGAGCGAGGCTGTCGTCGCCAGTTTGCGCCGGAATGTTCAGAGTAGCCTTGTCCATGGTCAGTACACCGAGGTAGCTACTTGGTATTGAATGGAATAGTTACCATCGTGAGGGAGTGTGGTGCTGTGCTGTACTGTACTTAAAACCGAAAGATGGCATTTGGCGAAAGATGAGGTCGGACTTATACTACATCGTGATTATCAATCCTCGGGACGATCTGTCCTTGGCAAAAGCTTGTTATTTGGGATTTCGAGTTCGTACCTGCATCGTTTCTATATGTCCATGTCCATAGATATATTCCTGCGTCATGCAGTACTTCCTCTTCTAGATAACAACAGTATATGTGCTGTAACCTCCCAGAACTAGGTGAGCTGCGAGAACCGACGTACGAATACTCAAATATTCGCATTAATACCAGATCAAACTACAGCTATGTCCATGGGAGGAGATGATCATAAGAGAATAATAGCGTGTTGTTTTTGCTATTAAACTGTACTCTAGCGTGCTGCTAAAGTTGTTGTACTGTACATTATCCACAGTGATATCCATCTTTGCATGTGTGTATACACCCTTCGCAACTTCTTGCAACCATCCGCAAGAGTATATCTCCCATCATGTATATACAAACTCTTTCTCAGACCACATTCACATCAAACAACCACCCCATCATCCAACTTCCATTCTTCGTTGTGATCAACGAAATCTAAACCCTTCCACTTCCACGCTTACTTAGCGCCCTCATCGGATCCTCCAATCCAGCACCTTGCAACATATTCTTCAAATCCTGCGTTCTCTTCCTCATTGGCGCATTCTGCTTGTCCTCTTCGCGCTTACTGCGACGTGCCATGCGTTGGTCAACTGGAGCGGATTTGTGTTAGCATTGTTATCAAGCAAGAAGTGACCAAGCAGAACATACACTTCACAACCTGCCTTGTCGCTCCCAACTTCGCCTTCGGATTGGCAGCCATGAGCCGAGCTACTTCTCTTTCCACATCCTCAGGAACGTCGCTCTCGTTGCTGTAGCCAGATTCTCCAGACTCGTCTGAAGAGGTAGTAGCGTCGGAATCAGACTTTTGTGCTGCTGGTTTACGGACAGGCGAGGAGGCCGAGATGCGTGTTGTATTGTTGCTGACCTTGTTGTTGGCACTAGGGGCAGGCTGAGAAGCGGCAGGTGGGCGATCAGTGCGGAAGCGGTGTTGAGGCTTGGCGTTGCTACTGGTAGAATCATCATCATCACTGGACGTCGAGGTTTGTCGTTTACGTGAGGTTGAAATCAGATGTGCTTTCTTGTTAGTTGGGACGGCAGGTGTCTTTTTAGGCTGCACAGGAGATTTGGTCGGTGGCGCTGGCCCAATAATTTCATTATCTTCGACATCACCATCAGTTGTCGATGAATCGTCTTCAATGAATGGCGTGTTTCTGACAGGCTGTACAGCCTTCTTAGCAGAAGATTGGGAAGGGGCTGTGCTATTTTTCTCTGGGTGTGAAGACTTCTTGGTGGAAGATTGAGACGGAGTGGTACCGTTTTTGACAACATCTTTATGGCCATTGATTTGAGGTATATTGCCATTCATAAGAGGCTTGGACTGAGATGCTGACGACGGCGTGTTCGCGAAAGAAGCACGACGAATATCCATAGGAACCTGTTTACCTCCTTGCGATGTGGAAGCAGATAACGACGAGCTCGATGACTTCTTGAGGATACTCTTGAGAGGTGTGGCAGGAGCGGTGCGCCTCGAAGCAGCTGGCGTTGATGGGATGGGAGGCGGTGGCATGCTGTGACTTGCTTTTGGTGTGGGATTCTTGTCATCTTCGTCACTGTCGGTTCCGCTATCTTCTTCACTGTCCTCGTCACTGGATACTTCACTACTAGATTGAGTATGTTGTCTTTGTGCCCTTGGTGGCTTCACGGGATTGCTTGTTGAACCAGAAACGGTATTGCTAGGAGTAGGAGTAGGATCTTTAGAGGCAGCAACCGCTGATGCCTTCGCTGCTGGTGCCTTCGCTGCTGGTAACTTCTTGCCGCTCATGCGCAACTCAGCCTTTCGCTTGCGTTGTTCTTCCTCCAGTCTATCAGCCTCATCTGCCTCTTTGTCACGCACCCATTGAGGTGTCAACCAGTCTGGGCTGCTGCTACGTTGTCTGTAAGGTGGAAGAGTTTGCTGCATGATCTCTTGCGTGGAACGTGTTGGAGAGCTTTCTGGTGAACGTGTCGTGCTAGTCTGCGAGACTTGTACTGGGGCAACAATACTGCTGGTTTGCGACGCTTGGATTGGCTCAGACGGTGGACATGGTTGTGATGAAGGAATGGGGAATGGAGGTGGTGGCACATAGTTGGCTATTGCTTCGTCCATTTCAGACTTGCGTCTTTCTTCGGAGTCGTGGGCACGCTGAGCACTGCTTTGAAGATCAGTCTCGAGTTCTTCTGAACCACTAAAAGGGTTTTTGCTAGACTCGGATTTGTTCACGGACTGTACGGTTTTATCTTTACCAATGGCTGTTGCCTCTGCTGGCTTCTCAACAACCGGTAACTCTTGCTCGGCTTCATCATCAACCATGGAGATATCATTGTCCACAGAGCTCTGCCTACTTGATTCATCGCCAGAGACTTGAGAATCACCTTTGCGTACTTGGGTTATCAACTGTGCCGAGGGCCTATGTGGTGCAGGTGGGCGGCATGGAGTACTGGTAACATCCGTCTTAGCAATATTTTCTTGAGCTCGAACAAATTGAGGAGGGAGGTCTGCTGCGCCATCAAGCAGGACGATATTGGAATCCTTGCGGCTGGAACGCTTTCGTGCAAGATTAGGTGACTGTGACATGCTAGTGGGCTTATCATTCACCAGTGACGGTGTAGAAGCCTTTTGAGACTTGGAGGGCAATTTAGTGTTGTTTTGAACCAGCTCAATATCAGAACCAACTGCGATGGGTTGCTTAGCTGTTGGTGCATGGGTTGAGGCTCGACGTGTACGTGATGGAGATTGATTGGCATGATCTAGCACAATCACAGGCCTCTGTGATGGGGCAGCAGTAGATGCTCGTGCTTGTCGTGATGACGGCAGTGTTCGAACTTCAATGTCTTCTACATCTGATTCCAGATCAATTGCCTTTTTTGGCGAGGTGCCCTTAGTAGCGACAGTCGAATTGGCCTTCGACTTGGAATGACTGGTAGTCGATTCGACCTTTCGGCGTTTCTTTGCATCTGGGCTGTGGCGGTGGAGCTCGGATGCAAGGTTGTCTGGTGGTGACGAGCCAGGGGCTTTACGTTTGTAACTACGCTTCGTAGGCAAGGGCTCGGGTTTGTCAGGAAGGAAAGCAAAGAGTTCTTGAGAAGCCTTGAGCTTTTGTGCTGTGGTGTCAACAACAGGATTGGACGACGCTACAGCAACATGAGCAACAGTTGTGGGCGATATTGCACTACTCCTTCGTATAGCCTTTCGAATAGGCTGCGCTGAAGTTGGAAGTCCTTGCGAATCAAGAGGCGTGGATTCTGGAAGTTCAGAGTTTTGCGTAGGAGCTTGTGGTCTTTCAACTCCAGTCTTTCCCGGAGAAACCTGGATCACGACAGCGAAGGGTGGTGAAGCTCGTGGCTTGTCTTGACGTTGAGATGAAGACCGATCAGAGGGACGCCTGTCTGATTTCTTGCGTGTTACAGCGTTAGACGGCCCAGCTTCTGCTTCCTCGCCATCACTGCTTGAATCTGAGGTGGCTTCGCCAGACGCATTTTCCAGATCTTCCATAACCTCGTCAGAGACAGGCAGTCCAGCAATCCTAAGTAACGCTACATCTTCTTCATTATGGACGGCCCGTCCTTTCCCTTTGCGATCGGGCTTCTTGTGTGCGAGCTCTGTTGAGCCTTCATCCTGCTTTTCTCGGCTTGTCGTTCGACGTTGTTGCATTTGTTGTTGAGACTGAACAGCTGCCTGGCTACGTTGTGCTTCTTCCTGTTGTTGTCTTAGCCAAGTCAAAGTCTTCGCATTCCTTTCCTCTCTGACCTTATCCTGCTCGGCGCCAGTTGTCATTCGAGCTTCATATTCGTCCAGACGAGCAGGTCCAGGTGGCGGAGGAACTTTCAAGGACTCTCGAAGCTCTTTGGTGATGTCTTCATCTTGTGGTAAAGTATCTTCCATCACAACATCTACATCAGGTTCTGCCTCATGGGTTTGAGTTCGCTCTTGGTTAACTTGCTGTATAGCGCTTGATGCTAAACCACGCACCCAATCCATTTCCAGCGGTCTCAACTGCTTCGGTTGAGATGACGGTTCGACTGATCCATTTACGTCGTGGGTGCAACGTTTCTAGATACTTTGTTAGCTACAAATGCGAAGGATGTGGCATGTCTTTTGAATTTAGAGTCTAGCCAGGACAAGGACAGAGAGATCACTGGGGTCAAAACAGTCGCTATGGATGTGCAACTTACTTTCAATTTACGACATGTTTCACAAGCGGTGTTCCTCTTGCGTGGCGCAACCGAGGTAGCTGATCTTCCTCGAGACTTCTTCTCAGTACTGCTTACTTTCTTCGTAAGCGAAGCTGGAGTAGACTTGGTAGTTTTCTGCGAGGCCGTCACGACGGGCTGTGTATCCATAAAATCGGCAAAATCACCACGTCCTGTTGCTGCAGGTGTGTCCTTAGTTTGGCTAACTGCGGGCAGGGTAGATGGAGCACTTGGAGTGTTAGTCGAAGTCTGCTGAGTCTGACCTTGTAACGTAGAGCGAGGGACGACTTCGAGGGTGGACTTCTTGGTGATAGCTTGTTTGCTTGCTCCAGGACGCTGACGACGCGCAGCAGCTCTCTGTAGTACACCTTCATGCATTGAGTCTTCCACATCATCAATGTGAGCATCAAGAGGAGTAAATTGAGTGTTTGAAGGTGGAGGTTGCGCAACTGTAGGCATCAATCTACCAACGGAAGAAGCCTGCGATCCAACAAGTTCTTCTGTGGTAAAACTGGGCGCATCAGCACCAGCCATAGGCACAACTGGCTGGAAAGGACTCAGAAGTTTAGGTGCTGAAGATGCAGCTGGAACACCAAGATTACTAGCAGGGGCTTTTGTGGCACTGATAGATCGACTCAAAACTCTGGTCAAGTTCTTGTTCGCCGTTGCAGGGGTAGCAGTACGTCCTTGTGATGGTTCAGCTGGTGGACCACTGATACGGTGCGCGGCAGGGTCTGTAGGATTTGTGGTTGCAGGAGTACCAGCTTTGTTACTAGTAGGACGATTACCAATTTGTGGGAGACTTTCAGTTGATGTAGGTGGAGTGATAGCAGCAGGATGGCTGGAGCGACGAGTGTTAGCACTATTGTTGCGCAATACTGCACTACGAGAAGCACCACGAATTGTCTTCTGCTTGGGATTATCTGTTTGAAACTGCTCTTCTTCGCTGATGCCAAGTTCACTTTCAGGAAGTTCGAAAGGATTGTTCTGGTCGTATCGCAAAGTGTTCGAGTCGGACGGTTTGGCTGAAGCAGACGCACGAATGTAGGGGTTGCTGACTGACCTAGACAATATACCTGATGCCGCCCTATCATTAGAACGCAGTTGACCTGGACGTTGTGACTGTACACGTGGAGCTGGTAGTGCTGGCTTCGCAAACATTGGAGCTACAGGCCGAGTTTGTGTGCCTAGAGATGCAAGAGCTCTGTTCGATGCAGCGAGAACATCGTCCTGAGGCAGTTGGCGAGGATTGTTGCGACGTGAGGGCTGTACTTCGACATTATCTTCATCATCTGCCTCGTGATCACGATCTTGCGGAGACCTGAGGATAAAGTCAGACATATGAGTACTAGAGCATATGCTGTTATTGACAAACCTCTCGACAATTTGGCCTGGAAAGGGACGCTCAAATAAATCATATTTCGTAACTTCATCAAGCTGCCACTCGTCATTATGTTGTCTGTCCCTAGCTGCATGCTCAGATTCATCATCTTCGCCCTCGCTATCTCTTTCGGTCGACGAAATGGGCTTGTCCGGATCTAAGTTGACGTATGGTTGGGCATTGAATGGTGGCGGAAGAGGACGCCTGAATGCTTCGGCGGGTCGCAAATGCGATGTGACAGGTATAGAGACGTCGCGATCCACGCGGGCTTGAATGACGTTTAGCACTTTCTTCTCCGCAGCTGTGAAGATGTCCGATAGCTTGTAGAAGATGTCCAGATCGTTGCCGTCCTCGTCCTGAATCTTCTTGATTGCGAAAGAGCTATCAAACATGTCAGCACCTATGCGGGAGCTTACACAATGTCAAGTAGCTCACTTATGAAGACTCTGAGCCAAGTAATTCGTTTTGTAGAAGGCCTCGATCTGTCGCCACAACTGTGCTAAATTGGATTCGGGAGCTGCGAATTGCAAGAACTTCTGCTGCTTCTGCGTTTCCGGGTTTGCAGAAGCTACCGCAAGAGGGTGCACCACGATACTGATCTTAAACTTGGTTGCCATGGTTGGACTCGACAGCGCAAGCGCTGCGAGGGGTTGGGAGGGTCTAAAACAGCTTGAAGATGGTGATGAACCTAGATGATAAGGTTGGTGTAGGTGAGAAATGGGTGTGTGTAAGAAAGGCGCAGCGTCAACAAGGACGAGCTGGATGTTTGAGACCGGGCTTCACTTCATGATTTGTTTCAGAATGTGAAGATCCGCAAGCATGTGACAACAGCCTTCAAACTCAATCTCTGGACAGTCGCGTGGGCGTGTCGTCTTCGTGTACCTCTTTAAATCGATGGCTGCGGGATACAGCGATTAACCCATCTTGCAGCACGACCTCAAACGCTACAACATGATCTATGACGCTTTCCCCAGCCTCTGCTGACGCGTTGTAATATCTATCCTCATCCTCCTCTCATCCTATACTCTCCACCTTCCCAATCCTCGACCGAAAGCATCATCCAGCTATGCCACCTACTCAGCTTCATATCAAGGAAGCAGCGTCGAATTCAACTGCTCACAGCACTGTCCTTGAGCTTGCAGCTCAGCTAGGACGTCATCTCGACAGTAAAGAGAAGCTGGAGAGTGCTCTTACTGTTGCTATTCAGACGGCATTCAAGCAACACAATATTGCGCCATTCTCACGAGACCCAGTACAGCCCGTACCACCTTCAGGCCCCTCACTGCCGTCCGAAGGACCTACCATTGCTGTTCAGAATGCCACACCAACAGGAAGCTTTCCAAAAGCCGGTACAACCACCTCAAGGCAATCACAACCTAGAAGAGGAAGATTACTATCCCCGAGTGTTGCCAGGAATCGATACAGACGAATGCTTCAGTCTGCAGTCCTTCCAGATGATACCTCGGTATACAGCGAGTTTCTTACTGCATCAGACTATGACTCCGAGTGGGATCGAAAGGCTGCTGCCATTCAATCTCGTGCTCGACTAGTAGTGGGCAAGACTACACTTCAACCATTATCCAATCATCCAAGGACGAAGCAGCGTCAAGAAGGATCACCACCTCCACCTCTTCCAACGCCACCACAAAGTGATGAAATACAACAGCCATTGTCAAGTCCTATACGTCCCACTGCCCTTCGCAAAAGTCCACTCAAGGATCCCTTTGTCTACCACCCACCAGCATTCAATCAAGACGATATCTACGCCTCAACTCGACCTCGATCCAACTCAAGATCCTCCACAGCCTCTTCTTCCTCCTGCTCATCTACCTCAACAACTCCTCTCCCTCCCACTTCTTCCGAACTTTCTTCCATCCCTGACTACCAATACATCCAATCCCAAGAACGTCGCCGGCACCGTGCCCATCGCGCCGCGAAACGAGGTCTTCCAATCCCACCACCAACACCACCTCATCTCCCCACACCAACATTCTTCCCAACATCGCGAGGCCACACGATCCCAGGTCGCGACATCAACATCAAAAAGCGCAAAGCTCAAGATTTCCTAGGCAACCATGGCAGACTAGGCCCGGACAAGCCACCTCACGTACGCAAAGCAATGCGCATCAACATCAGTGAGACGCCAGTAGTAGATGAGCTCTGGCACCCTAGTGCTGCCCTTGCGTACGCCGAAAAAGACCAAATCACCATTGCACTTACCCGTGTTATTGAGCTTAGAGCGAAATTGGCAAACACCGATGCTCAAACACCATGGCGGTCGAAATTCGAGCTCGTACCGCCTAAGACTGCATCAAAACGAATTAAAACGATGAGATATTATCATGATTTCAATACGCAGAGTATCAGAGGAGGTGGACTGAGAGGGAAATTAGCCAGTGTCTTTGGCATCAATCCGTATGATCCGCAGAAGGCGAGAGAGCAACTGGAGAAGGTGTTGCAGCCATTGGTTGTGGCGAATCCTGGAAGCTTTAGGCAGTTGGAGGGGTGTTTATCTCTGAAGAGGTGGAAGGAGTGGAAGGTTGCTGCACTGTAAGAAGTCATGATGGGAACAATGTTTGCATTATGGTTATGGTGAGCAGATTGATTTGTACAGAATGTATTGTAGAGTCCTGCATAATGAAAGTAGTAGTAGTATTGATATTATTGATGTTGATGTCTCTTACATAAAAGTATCCCCGGATGTTCCGCCTATCTTTCTTGCCGCAAACCGGCCAATCAACGTCACCCATCGACCTCTCTTATCTGCTAAGCTTCAGCTGAGTACGTCGATACATAAGCTCGTGACCTCAGGGCGATTAGCATGATTCGATGTTTCATCTCATCTTTCCTTCTGCGCTCTCTGTCTGTTTTCTCCTTGTAATTGTGCATATATTGATGCTGGGCTTGTGAAAGGAGATACAACTGTCAATCACTCCTAAGACCACTAGTAAAACTACCCACCATGCGTCCAACTCTCCGTGATCTCGCCTCCAAGGTGCCAGGTATCGGTGTCTCAACCTCGCCCTCCAACCTCAGTCAAGCGGAGAATAGCTCAAACATGCCTACCACAGCAGACTCCTCACGCCTGCAAGATCTCGGCTACAAACAAGAACTCGCTCGCGAATGGTCTCTCTTGCACAATTTCGGCGTGTCTTTCTCTATTATTAGTATGATTACTGGAATTACGACGTTAATGGAGTATGGGTTGACAACAGGGGGCCCTGCGGTGGTTAGTATTGGCTGGATGGTTGTGTGCTTTTTTACCATGTTTGTCGGGTTGGGCATGGCCGAGATTACGAGTGCGATTCCTACTAGTGGTGGTGAGTTTGTGCAATGTGTATCTCGTGGAAGGTGTGTGCGTATGGCGGGAAATTGAGGAGAGGGCATACGATACAGGAAATACACAACGTGAATGAACGTACGACAGCTGTGAGTGAGCATCGCTGATTCTTTGTTGTTAGGCCCTTATTTCTGGGCGGCCATGTTGGCACCGCCAAAGGTGAGAAAGTGTGAGGTTCTATGGATTGGGTATATACTAAACCAATTGAAGTATAGTGCTTTCTTTGCGTGGATGACTGGGTGGTAGGTTGCGCAACAGGCATTAGCTCGATATACATCTACTAACAGCATTCAGGTTCAACTTCCTGGGCCAGTATGTACGTCCCATCTGGTTCAGAATACAAACCACTAACACGACTCTCTGCAGAGTCGCAGTAACAACAGGCATCTCCTTCGGCGCAGCGAATCTGATCTCTGTTCTCGCCACAGTCAAGTCATCATACACCCCATCAGCAGGCAAAACAATCGGAATCTACGCAGCCCTCCTCATTTCCCACGCCGCACTCAACACCTTCGGTGTAAAAATCCTCAAATATCTAAACAACACCTCAATCATCTTACACTCCCTCGGCGTCACCGCCTTCGCCATCGCCGTAGTCGCAAAAGCACCAACCCATCAATCCGCCAAATTCGTCTTCGCCACATACTACGATGGCACCGGTGTGGATGGTGCCGTTGGCTGGGGTGTTCGAGCTAGTCCTGCATACGTGTGTGTCTGCGGCTTACTCATGGCACAATATACGATCACTGGTTTTGACGCGAGTGCGCATTTGTCTGAGGAGACGAAAGATGCGGCCAAGAGCGCGCCCAAAGGTGTATTGATGTCGATTGGCATTAGCTGGATTTTCGGCTGGTTTCTGATCTTGTGCCTGTTGTTTTCGATTCAGGACTTTGAGCAAACGATCGGGAGTGCGTATGGTCAACCTGTTCTCCAGATTTTGGTAGATGTATTTGGAGAGGATGGCGCGGTGGTGTTGTTCACTTTGGTTGTTTTGTGTAAGTCCTGCACTACTCAGGTGATTGTGCTTGGGGGTAACACTCTGTTCTATTACTAACCCATACTCTTCTTGCTTCCCATCCAGGCGTCTACCATGCTGGCCTCTTCTCCCTCACCAGCAACTCTCGCATGATGTTCTCCTTCGCACGCGACCGTGGTATCCCCTCCATCTTCCGTCGTGTCGACCATAATGGTACCCCCATTTATACTATCTGGCTCGCTGCTTTTCTCGCATTCTGTCTCGCCTTGCCTTCCTTAGGTTCTAGCGTTGCATTCACCGCCGCCACGTCGATTGCCACAATCGGCCTGTATATCAGCTATAGCTTCCCGATCTTGATTGGTCTGATATGGCATGATCGCTTTGAGAGTATGAGAGGGCCCTTTTATCTTGGAAGGATGGGGAGTCGTATCGTGGCTGCGGTAAGATAATGTGTTTCCTCAATGCGTGATCAATGGTATATTGATAAAAATCACAGGTGGCGTGTGCGTGGACGGGGTTTATTATTGTGGTGTTTTGTTTGCCTGAATTGAATCCGGTTAATAGTCAGACGTGAGTGTCGAAGTGTTATGGATTGTATTACTCAAGCTGATTGTTTGTACAGGTTGAATTATACCCCAGTTGCTGTGGGTATTATTGCCGTTGGAGCTATGGGAAGTTGGGTGCTTTGGGCGAGGAGATGGTAAGTTTCTATCGTCAATTCTGTTTCTGCGTGAAACGTCGTCTAGTTTAATTTGGGGTTTTGGTGTGACGTGTCCTTCAAAGCTAATATCATCTAGGTTCACAGGTCCCGTCGGACACATGGTAGAAGAAGAGGGCATACTCGGGCAAGAAGCAACGGAACAAGCTAGGGAAGTGCTCGAGCATGCAAAGCATGAGAGGCATCAAGTATAAAAGGAGTTGCATTGTTGTGGTGTTGGAGGGCAGACGACACAGCGCTTGTCGTGATTGAGCTTGACGCCAAACTTGTTACAATCGACTTGATAAAGGCTAGAATTTCGACTCGACAGCAGGCAAATCCAGCAAGGATCGAAGCTGACAAGAAGCAAACCACACCTGCACAGTTGAGCAAAGCTATCGACAACAACGAAACCACATTCAACAAGGAACCTCGGACCCTCTAAGAACACTTTGCGCACAACCTTGATGAGCTTGACCACCTCAGCTTCGATCTGAGTATTCGGATTTGCTTTAGACATTCAGCTGTTGAGAAGACTATCAATCTTTCACAAACCATTCTGCCCTGGTCGACGTCCAGAAGCAAATCCAGATACCAGTTCATTAGCACGTACCTACTTATCCTTTGTACGAGACTCACAATACATTTCGAAAACAGAAACATTGAATTCAGGTTCAAAGCACACAAAACAAACATCGTACCTAATGCTTTACCACGTCTCGTGCGTAAGAGCCTCAAGCCACATCAACTTCCCAAAGAAGATGAAGCATTCAAATTGGGTGATACGCCATGGTCGAGAACGCCATAGTATGAATGCATACAAGTCAACACCATGTTCTTCTTCGACCAATCTCCCTTGTCAACCACGCTTCATTCCTTCCCAAGCTAGCTACCTTAGTGAACACACTGACGATCTTGCGTCGTGGTATGTTGTCCCGAACTTCCGTATACCTCCGCACTTACCCCTCAATACCCCGCACAATGATCACCATTCAACCTCACTCGAATTCACATCCGTGTCATGCTCGGCAGAAGAACCCCGCGTCTATACGGGCCATCTGCATTACCATAACCTCGGGTGTATGGTCTTGGAATAGGTGTGCTAGACATGTCATATAGCTTGCCAGTCTCCTCCAGTTCCCACGGCTTAGTACTCAACACAACCTTTAATCGAAGCATTCACAAAGCAGCATAACCTTCGGCCGAAGCATTCACCAACACATCTACATTATGTCTGACAACACAAAGAAATCTGCCATTGTCACTGGTTCGGCAAGAGGGATGTACGTGAACATGCTATGCTAAATGCGAATGCGTTAGGGAGAATAAGTTGTGCTGACCATATTTGGTGGATAGTGGGAAAGCTATCGCTCTGAGACTTGCGAGGGATGGCTATGATATCTGTGTGAATGATGTCAAGGCTAACGAGCAGGGCGCTAATGAGGTGAGTGGAGATGTGCTCATCACCCGTTCTTGATCCTGAGGGTGTGGTGGAGTGTATCTGGCATGCTGGCCAGTACATGTAGCAGCAGTACTCTTTAACACATACCAAATACATCCTCCGGAGGATGTACACTCCACCACAGATCATAAAGTGATTACTACCACAGAAACTCCGAACCATCCCCGTGTCACCACGCAGGCCAACACGCACCATCTTACCCCAAAACCTCCAATGCCACAACTCAACTAACCACTGACCACCGCACAGACCGCATCCCAGATCAAGGCCCTAGGCCGCAACGCCACAGTCGCCATCGCCGACGTCTCCATCAAATCCGAAGTCGACGCCATGATCCAGCATTCCGTGCAAGCGCTAGGCAACCTGCACTGCATGGTCGCCAACGCCGGCATCGCGCAAGTAAAACCCCTGCTCGACCTTACCGAAGAAGACATGCAACGCATGTTCTCCGTCAACGTCTTTGGCGTCCACCATTGCTACAGCGCCGCGGCGCGCCAGTTTATCAAACAAGGCAAACTCACCCCTTCCTCCCACGACGACCCTCGTCCAACGCCCGTCTATAAAATCATTGGCGCCGCCTCCATCGTGGCTTTCAAACCCTTTCCCCTGTTGTCGCACTACTCGGCCTCTAAATGGGCGGTACGGGGCCTCACACAAGCCTACGCTATGGAACTCGCTGAATACGGCATTACTGTTAACGCATACGCGCCTGGTATTGTGGGGACGGCGATGTGGGATCTGATTGATGAGAAGCTGGCTGAGCGGAGTGGAGCGGAGAAGGGGACGATGATTAAGAAGTATGTGGGCGATTTGACGGCGTTGGGGAGGGTAAGTACGGCGGAGGATGTGGCGGGGTTGGTAGGGTTTTTGGCGTCGAAGGATAGTGATTTTGTGACTGGACAGACGCAGGTTAGTAGCTAGTCCGTTAATGGACTAAAGCAACATTTACTAACAGTCGCAGGTGGTGGATGGGGGCATTGTTTACACTTAGTCGATGTTGAGGTGGGTTGGGTTGGGTTTGGGTCTGGCTAATGCGGTAGGACTGGTGTTGTGGTGGTAAGCTGCTTGCCTTGTTCGCGAACCTTAGTCGCACACTATCAGATCGCAGCACGACAATTGCGAAGTATTGTTCTTATATCGGTGTGACTTCACCCGCGAACCTAACAGACCACATGCTGCTGAATATATGGCAAGAGCTATGCATATATGTTCTCTCTATTGACTAAATAATGGTATCGGACAGAGCAAATTAGAAGCAAGTTTGCAACCTAAAGAGATGTACAGTAAATCCTGCTCTCATGATGTGCTCCTACACCTACACCACGAAGCAAATCATTCCTTTGCGGCCTGACCTCCCCTATCTCCCTAAGAGCCTGCGCCATAGCAGCTCTTCAGCACAGCAATCTTCCAGCAGCACCATCAACACAAAGCAAACAACTCCTTCAACGCCTCACTCTCCCTTTTCATCCCCTCCTGCATCCTCTTCTCCATGGCCTTCACCTCCTCCTTCAAACCCTTGACCTCTCCCTGCTCCGCGACCAAGTCCTGCAATATACGACCCAGTGCCTCACTAGTTTCTTTCTTGACCTGCTTAATCTCTTCTTCAGCTACTGCGACTTCTTCCTGGCGACAATCACCAAATTGAATCACAAGATCTAAACCTCCGCGTTCGTAGGCAATTAGTAGGTCGATGGTGCGCTTTTCTTGGGTGAAGATGTGGGCGGTGTAGGTTTGGGTTATTGCGGTGAGTGAGTTGAGGAGGCTGAGTTCGTGGGCGGGTATGGTAGGCGGAGAGAGGGTGTCTTCGATGAGGGTGGTGGAGTCGTTGTCACTGTCATCATCGTCGGAGGAGTCGGAGGAGTATTCCATATCTTCGTCATTGTTGTCATCTTCTTCGTCGAGTGTTGCGTCGTTCGGGTTGATAAACTCTGCTGATGCTGGGTCAGAGCTTGAGCACACTTGCTCGGCCGAAGGCTTGTCAATGGAACGAGGA
>Ga0160428_1000984_pt1 | contig 24874 bp, 24 predicted proteins | sample SolpanmetagenomM_FD_108198 | JGI IMG/M metagenome (GOLD analysis project Ga0160428, IMG submission 108198) | Solar panel surface microbial communities from Lawrence Berkeley National Laboratory, California, USA - M | ecosystem: Engineered > Built environment > Solar panel > Unclassified ... | reverse complement strand
GGCGGTCAGGCGAAGTTGCCGCCCGGGTTCGAGAACCTGCTCAACAAGAAAAAATAATCACTCCAAGCTCCAAGACACATAAGGATATAATAATGGCTGTAAGCATTCGTCTGACCCGTGGCGGTTCCAAGAAGCGTCCGTATTACAAGATCGTCGTGGCCGATGCCCGTGCCCCGCGCGACGGCAAGTTCATCGAGAAGATCGGCACGTACAACCCGCTGCTCGCCAAGGACGACGACAAGCGCGTCGTGCTCGACAGCGATCGCGCGAAGCACTGGCTGAGCGTCGGTGCACAGCCGACCGACCGCGTCGCGCGCTTCCTCGATGTCGCCGGCGTCCGCGAGCGTGCGGCACGCAGCAACCCGAGCAAGGGCAAGCCGGGCGAGAAGGCGACCGAGCGCGCCGAAGAGCGTGCGACCAAGGCAGCCGAAGCCGAGGAGGCCGCAAAGGCAGCCGCAGCGGCGCCCGGCGCCGAGGCTGAGTCCCAGGCCGAGACCGAAGCCGTGATGGCCGCCGAAGTCGAAGCGGCGACCGAAGAGCAGCAGGCTTAAGCGGCACGATCATGGGCATCGCGCGTTCTATCGCACTCACCAGTGCAGGAGTGCGTGATGCCCATCGTCGACCCGGACCGAGAGACACACGATGACGAAGACGCCAGCAACGAAGGCGTCTCCGCCACCGACCCCGCCGAAGGTGCCGACGACGCGCCCGGCGGACAGCCCGGATCCCCATCCGAAGGCTAAAGCCGTAGATCGCGCCGATACGCCCGTCACGCTGGCCGTCATCATCGGCGCACACGGTGTGATGGGCGAGGTGCGGTTGAAACTGTTTACCGACGATCTCGCCGCCTATGCCGCGTTCAACGACGGCACGTTGACGCTGAAATCGACCCGGCACGGCAGCAACGGCACGATCGCCCGGATCGCCGAGATCAACGACAGAAACGCCGCCGAGGCTTTGCGCGGCACCGAGCTGACGGTTCGCCGGTCCGAACTGCCCGCCCTGGACGAAGGCGAATATTATCATGCCGACCTGCTTGGTTTGCCCGCCGTATCGACGGAGGGCGAGCCGCTGGGCGTCGTCGTCGCGATCGACGATTTCGGCGCGGGCGACGTGATTGAGGTCGAGCGGCCATCCGACGACGGTCGCGCCGGAAAGCGCTTCATGGTGCCGATGAACGCCGATGCGGTTCCGGAATGGAACCGCGAGCGGCTCGTGATTGACCCGGCGTTCATCGTCTAGTATATACATTCCGTATATACGGAGGCGGCTGTGAGTGCTGAATATCGTACGAAGGTCTTCAAGACTGGCAATTCGCTTGCCGTTCGGCTGCCCAAGGGGTTGGGCGCGGTAGAGGGCACGGAAATGCGTGTGCGCGAAGAAGCCGGTCGGTTTACGTTCGAGCCGATGTCGAGCAAGCGGAAGATCAGCGGCGAAGGTTGGATGGGTATGGTGCCCGGGCTTACCCCGCCGCCGCGCAAGGATCGGGAATTGGATGATAGTCCAAGACCCTGGGACGATCCGAAATGGCCCGTCTGGCCACCTAAATCGTGAGATATCTTCTGGATTCGAATATCTGCATTCTGTTGCTCGGCAGTGAGGCGCCCGGAATCAAATCGCGATTGCGTGAGTGCGACGAGGGCGATGTGGGGATCTCCGCTATCACGCTCGCAGAGGTGGCGCTCGGCAGTTGGAATGGCAAACTGCCACCCCCCGAGATCCTGGATGCATTTACCCGTGACGTGCCGCCTTTGCCTTTCGATGCTGCGGCGGCAGCATGCTATGCCCGGCTGCCGTTCAAACGGAGAAATTTCGACCGACTGATCGCCGCACACGCGGTTTCGCTCGGGCTTACGCTGGTGACCAATAACGAGGCCGACTTTCAGGACATACCCGGGCTAGCCGTCGAGAATTGGGCCTCATGACCTTCGCCGCCACCGTGTTGACGCTGTACCCGGAGATGTTCCCCGGCCCGCTTGGCGTGTCGCTGGCTGGGCGGGCGTTGCGGGAGGGGCGGTGGGGCCTCGATGCGGTCAACATCCGGGATTTCGCCACCGACAAGCACAGCACCGTGGACGGTACGCCGGCGGGTGGCGGGGCCGGCATGGTCCTGCGTCCCGACGTGCTGGCGGCGGCGATCGATAGCGTTCCGGGCGGGCGCTCGATCGTGGCGATGACGCCGCGCGGCGCACCGCTGTCGCAGGCGCGCGTGCGAGCGATTGCCGACGGGCCGGGCGTCACCATCCTGTGCGGCCGGTTCGAGGGGTTCGACGAACGGATCTTCGGCGGGCGATCAGTCGAGGAGGTATCGATCGGCGACTACATCCTGTCGGGGGGCGAGATGGGCGCTTTGGTCCTGCTGGACGCTTGCATTCGGCTGCTTCCCGGCGTAATGGGCGCGGCTTGTAGCGGTGTGGACGAGAGCTTCGAAGGGGGCCTGCTCGAATATCCGCAATATACCCGACCATATGAATGGGAAGGGCGCACGATCCCCGAAGTGTTGCGATCGGGGGATCATGCGAGGATTTCGGCATGGCGCAAGTCGATGGCCGAGACCGATACACGGCTAAGGCGGCCGGACCTTTGGGAGCGTCATGAGGGCGCTCGGGTCCAGCCGCCCTCTGGTGCGCGACGACGAATGAAGGACGAATGAGATGAATCTCATCCAGACGATCGAAGCCGAGAACATCGCGAAGTTTCTCGAAACGAAGAAGATCCCGGAATTCCGCCCTGGCGATACGCTGAAGGTCGGCGTGAAGGTGGTCGAAGGTGAACGCACCCGCGTGCAGAATTACGAAGGCGTGTGCATCGCGCGTTCGAACAAGGGCATGGGCAGCAACTTCACCGTACGCAAGATTTCGTTCGGCGAAGGCGTGGAGCGCGTCTTCCCGCTCTATTCGCCGAATATCGACAGCATCGAAGTCGTCCGCAAGGGCGCCGTGCGTCGTGCCAAGCTGTATTACCTGCGTGGCCGCACCGGCAAGTCGGCGCGTATCGCCGAGCGCCGCGACACGCGTCCGGCCAAGGGCACCGCTGCCGCCGAGTGATCGGTTCGAGCGACAGATAGGGACGAGGCGTCGGAACCACGGTTCCGGCGCCTTTTTCTTGGTCATCGCCGCTGCGGAGCGGTGCGGGACCTTGCGTGGGTTCCGGTCGTTGGACGTCCGATGAGCTATGCGGACTCCGGCACTCCAGATCGGCTGAAAGGCGCGGTCGTCGCGATCGTCGTGCAGGCCGGACTGGGCTATGCGCTGATCAGCGGGCTGGCGATGCACTTTCCGCGCGTGGCGCACGACAGTCTCGCCGCGTTCAACCTTTTGCCGCCACCGCCACCCCCGCCGCCCGAGCGCTTGGCGCCGCACCGCGTCGTCAGCAAGAAGGCGGAAGGCGCGGCATCGCCGCCGAACCTACGGTCGAAGGCGGCGGAAGTCGTCGCACCCGTGCCGATCATCCTGCCACCGGTGCCACCGCCGATCCCGGTCGCCGAAAAGCCCGGATCGGGCAGCCAGTCGACGTCAGGGAATTCGGCCGTGCCGGGCCCCGGCACCGGCAGCGGCGGGGAAGGCAATGGATCGGGCAGCGGCCGCTATGGCGACGGGGACGGCGATGGCGGGCGCGAGATTCCGCCACGCCAGACCAAGGGCGAAATCAGCCGCGACGACTGGCCGTTCGATATCGTCGAGGCGGGTATCGGCGGCAAGGTGTCCGTCCGCTATATCGTGACGGTCGGGGGACGCGCGACGGATTGCCGGATCACGGCGTCGAGCGGCAGCCGCGAACTGGACGTGCTGACCTGTCGCCTGATCGTCGAGCGCTTCCGCTTCAAACCGTCACGCGATGCGGCGGGAAAACCGGTGCAATCGGCGATCGAGCAGGACCATTACTGGATCAACACGCGCGGGGATTGATCAGAAGAGTCGCGAACCCGCGCACAGGGTCGCGACGACCAGCGGGATCGCGACAGCGATGGCGAAGCGGCGGCGGGGCACGAGCGCGCCGTTCGCCAGGTCGGACCCGGCGATCGCCGTCGCGATCGCGGCGGCGAGCAACGTCCAGAGATGGTAGCGCAGTTCCGACGCCACGCTGAACACCCCATAGCCCAGGCCATAGAGCAAGGCCGAGAGCGCGACGGGAATGACGATGCGGCGCGAGGGGAGATAGGCAGCGATCGTCAGCACGCCGAAGGCGAGCGCGATCCACACGATCGGCCAGCCGAGCGGGCTATGGGCGCTCGCCAGCGTGATCGCGTCGATCATCGAAAGAGTCGGATTGGGCGTGACACGATAGCCCCAGTCGTTCGGCGCGGATTCGGCCTGCACCGTGCGCTCGATCTCGTCGTGGACGAGGAAGCGGCTATTGATGTTGAAGTGCGCGAGCCGGTGCCGCGCATAGGCGATCGGATGCGCCAGGATGGCGCGCGCGAGGAAGGCATAGGGGCCGACGTGCTGCGCCTGAAGCGCGGCGCCGACATTGGCGAACCCGATCGCGCAGGGGCGATCGACCCACCACGAATAAGAGTCCCACTTCACCGCGGTATAGCAGGCATCGCTGATGGCGACCGGATCTGCGACACCGGGCAGCGGCGGGAACACGTCGACGCCGCTATAGTGGGTGATGCCGCCGAGATCGAAGATGACGAGCGACAATTCCACGCCGCTCGGCTTTGCGCCGATCAGCCGGTTCGCCGCCGGCATGGCCCCGAGCAACAGCACCGTCACGAGAGCGGAGGTCACCGCGAGCAGGAAGTAGGTGCGGCGCGTCGCCGACGGCAACAGCGCGACGACCAGCGGCACCCCGGCGAGGAAGGCGTTGAAGCGCAACGTCGCTGCCGCCATGACCAGCGCGATAGCGATGCTGGCAAGCACAAGCCCGCGGCGCCGGCCGGCATCGATCCGCCACGCCAGCATCCCGGTGGCGGCGAGCAGCGCGCCGGCCATCAGGCAATCCTTCAACACCGCCCCCATCAGCGCCATCGCCAGCGGCAAGGCGCCGCACGCCACCAATGCGGCCGCCAGCCCGCGGCGTCGGCGATGCTCCGCCCAGGCGGCAAGCAGGAAGATGCCGCCCCAGAACAGAGCGAGCTGCAGCGCGAGCATCGGTGCGGGACCGGTATGGAACGGGACCAATTGTCGCCACAGCCACTCCATCGCCGGCGGATGCCAGTCGTCAAAGTCTCCGCTCAGCGCCTGATCGAACTGGCGTACGGCATCCCACGTCATCAGCCCCGGGCGATAGGCGAGGACCGTGGCACCGGCTGCGGCGAGGATGACGAGCAGGATCAAGGCCAGCGGCAGGATGTCGCGCCGAATCCAGTCGGTGCCGCCGACGGGTGCGGGCGAAATGTCCGGGTCGATGTTCATCTTATCGGGCAATGCCCTATAGCAAAGCGGTTCGCCATAGCGGCGCGAGGAGCAGGCATGCCGGAACCGACGCGATGCCCCTGGGCCAATTCCAGTCCGGCCATGCAAGCCTATCACGATGAGGAATGGGGCGTTCCTGAAAGCGATAGCCGCGCCTTGTGGGAAAAGCTGCAGCTCGACGGGTTCCAGGCCGGTTTGTCGTGGAGCATCATCCTCAACAAGCGCGACGCGTTCCGCGAGGTCTTCGCCGGGTTCGATCCGGAGCGGGTGGCGGATTTTGGCGAGGCGGATGTCGAGCGGCTCGTGTCTGATCCGCGGATCATTCGATCGCGCGCGAAGATCGAGGCGGTGATCGGCAATGCCCGGGCCTATCTCGAAATGCAGCGCGACGGCGAGGATTTCGCCACGTTCGTGTGGGGCATGGCGGGCGGGGCACCGATCCGCGGCGACGGCGTGACCGTGCCGACGCAAACAGGTCTTTCGCAACAACTGTCCAAGGCCTTGAAGAAGCGCGGCTTCAAATTCGTCGGCCCGGTCATCGTCTATGCCTGGCTCGAGGCCTGCGGTGTGGTCGACGATCATGTCGCCGGCTGTTGGCGTCGCCGAACCTGACGGCGGATCTTCGTGCAACCGACGTGACTTGGCATCGTGTGTTGCTACGCTATTATTTGCCTTTCGCTTAATCTGCGCCATTGCGGCGGCACCGCGACTTTGCCTATTCTTCGCATGATGCAGCAGCCGGGGGGCACGCCATGACCGACGTACGAATGACGACCGCGCTGGAGCCGGACGGCGCCCCCCGCTTGGCCGGGCTCGACATTCTTCGCGGCATCGCCATTCTCGGCATCCTGTTCATGAACATCAACGACATGGGCGGATCGCTCTGGGCGTCGTTCGACGATCCGCGCCATCTCGGCTGGAGCGGGGCGGATCAGGTCGCGTGGTTCCTGCGCGACGTCCTCGCCAACGGCACCGCGCGCTGCATGCTGGAGATGCTGTTCGGCGTCGGCATGGTGATCCTGACCGATCGCGCCGCGGACGCGCTGCAGGCCTCCGTCCAAGTTCCGGCCGGGCGGGGGCGCCGGACCTTGCGCTGGCTGTTCGGGGACTGGGCGGTGATGCGCGGCTATTATGCGCGCAACCTCGTCCTGTTCGCGTTCGGGCTGATCCACCTGTTCGTCCTGCTATGGCCGGGGGACATCCTGCACACCTATGGCATCGCCGCGCTCGTTGCGTTCCTGTTCCGTCGGCTCGGCCCGAAGGCGCTGCTCGGGATCGGTCTGCTGCTCGCGCTCGCGCAACTGTTCGGTGCAGGATACAATCTGAACCAGGCGCAAACTCGGATCGCCACGGTCGCCCGGCTGCAGGACAGGATCGCGCACAAGCAAAAGCTGACCAAGGACGAGGCCAAGCAACTCGCCAAGGCCGAAAAGCGCAAGAAGGAACGCGCCAAGGACAAGGCCGAGACCGTGAAACGTGTCGCGATCGAGGACAAGGCCCGCGCGCCTGCAACCGCGACGTTCGCAAGCTGGGCGAGCAGTGCGTGGTCGACGATACTGGTCGTATGGGGTGTGGCGGACAGCGTGGGCGAGGGGATGTTCCTCGAACCGCTGTTCATCTGGGAAGCGGCGAGCACGATGCTGATCGGCGCGGCCTTGTTCAAATGGGGGATCATCCAGGGGCGGCGCTCGCGCGCTTTCTACCTGAAGACGATGCTGATCGCCTATGCCATCGGCCTCGGCGGCCGCGCCTATACCGCGTACGTGGTCATGCGATGGGACGATTATCCCTATATGGTCTATGCGCTGGGTGAGGTCACCCGGGTGCTGACGACGATCGGTCATATCTCCGCAGTGTATTTGCTATTGGGAACCGCGTTCGGCGCCCGGATGCTAAAGCCGTTCGAGGCGGCCGGGCGCACCGCGCTGACGATCTACATCGCGCAGACGGTCATCTGCCTGTGGATCCTCTATCCGCCCTGGGGGCTGGGCCTCTATGGTCGGCAGGGCTGGATGGCGCTGATGCTGACGGCGCTGGCGGTGAACGCGCTGCTGCTGGTGTGGGCGAACTGGTACGCTCGCCGCTACGGAATCGCGCCGGTCGAATGGGCGTGGCGATCGATCATCGCGCGGCGGTTCCTGCCGTTCGGCAAACGGCGCAAAGCAGGCGACATTCCTTCTCCCGGCGCTATACCCGCGACCTGAATCGGGTAGCACGGGATCGGAGATGGCATATGGCGAAACCCTGGGTCGTGATGGGGTTGCTGGCGGGTACGATGCTCGCTTCGATCGGGTCGCCCGCCATGGCCGCTGATCCTGCGGCACAGGCCGCGGCCCCCGCGGCACGAAGCGAGACGCAGCGCCTGAGCCTGAAGCGCGTCTTCGGCTCGCCGGACCTGTCGGGGCCACAACCGCAATCGCTGCGATTGTCGCCGGACGGCACGTTGCTGACGTCGCTGCGTCCGCGCGCCGACGAGAAGCAGCGGTTCGACCTGTGGGCGCTGGATACGAAGACCGGGCGGGAGCGCATGCTGGTCGATTCCAAGAAGGTCGGCAGCGGGGCGGAACTGTCCGAGGCCGAGAAGATGCAGCGCGAACGCGATCGCAGCATCAGCGGCAAGGTCGGCATCGTCTCGTACGAATGGTCGCCCGACGGCAGGACGATCCTCGTGCCGATCGATGGCGACCTGTATCTCGCCGGCCTCGACGGCACGGTGCAGCGGCTGACGGAGAATGTCGGCGGCGCGCTCAACCCGAAGATCAGTCCGGCGGGGCGGTTCGTCTCCTATGTCGGCGACCAGAACCTCGTCGTGCAGCCGCTGGGCGGCGCGCCGCGGGCGCTGACGTCGGACGGCAAGGACACGGTCCATTGGGGCGAGGCGGAGTTCGTCGCGCAGGAAGAGATCGGGCGACGTACCGGCTATTGGTGGGCGCCCGGCGACGCGCGCATCGCGGTCGAGCGGTTCGACGAGGCGCCGGTCGGCGTCGTCACCCGCGCGGCGATCGGGGCGAACGGCACGAAGACGTACGATCAACGCTATCCCGCCGCCGGCACGCCCAACGTGCTGGTCGACCTGTACGTGATGAAGCCGGACGGGTCGGGCCGCGTGAAGGTCGATCTCGGCACGAACAGGGATATCTATCTCGCCCGCGTCGACTGGGCGCCGGACGGCAGCGCGCTGTACGTGCAGCGGCAGAACCGCGCGCAAACCGTGCTGGACATGTTGAAGGTCGATCCGGCGACGGGCAAATCGTCGATCCTGTTCACCGAAAAGGCGCGGCCCAATTCCTGGGTCAATTTGACCGACGCGTATCGCTTTCTCGACGATGGCAGCCTGATCTGGACGTCGGAGCGCAGCGGCTTCGCGCATCTGTACCACTTCAAGGCGGGCAAATGGACGCAACTCACCAAGGGCGAATGGGTCGTGATGGACCTGGCCGGGGTCGATCAGGCGAAGGGGCGGATCTTCTTCACCGGCAACAAGGACGGTGTGCTCGAAAGGCATCTGTACGCGATCGACATGGCGCATCCCGCCACGCCGACGCGGCTGACCGAAACCGGCTGGTGGAACGGCGCAACGATGGACGGCGCCGCGTCGCGGATCATCGTCTCGCGCTCCAACCCGGATCAGCCGACGCAGACCTATCTGGCGGACACGAGCGGCAAGCGCCTGTCGTGGATCAACCAGAATGCGCTGGTCGCCGGGCATCCCTATTACCCGTTCGTCGGGCAGCACCAGCCGACCAGATTCGGCACGCTGACCGCCGCCGACGGCAGCATCCTGCATTGGGAGATGATCACGCCGCCGCTCGTCGTGGGAAAGAAATACCCGGTGTTCTTCGAACATTATGGCGGGCCGCATTCGCAGACCGTGTCGCGCAACTGGGGCGGGGCGCTGCACCAGTATCTCGTCGGCCAGGGCTATATCGTCTTCATGATCGACAATCGCGGCTCGGCGAACCGGGGCGTGGCATTTGAAAGCCAATTGTACCGCGCGGCCGGAACGGTCGAGGTCGAGGATCAATTGCTCGGCGCGAAATGGCTGAAGCAGCAGCCGTTCGTCGATCCCGACAGGGTCGTGACCTATGGCTGGTCCTATGGCGGCTATATGACGCTCAAGATGCTGGAGGCGGCGCCGGGCGTGTTCGCCGCGGGCGTGGCCGGTGCGCCGGTGACGAAGTGGGAATTGTACGACACGCATTATACCGAGCGGTACATGGGCGACCCGAAAAAGGATGCGAAAGCCTATGCCGCGTCCAGCGCGCTGACCGACTCGGTCAAGATCGCCGACCCGATGCTGCTGATCCACGGCATGTCCGACGACAACGTGTTCTTCGAGAATTCGACGGCGCTGGCGGCACGGATGCAGGCGGCGTCGACGCCGTTCGAGATGATGTTCTATCCGGGCTTCACCCACCGGGTCGGCGGCCCGCAGGTCGGCGAACATCTGTGGACGACGATCCTCGACTTCTACGCGCGACACACCACGAAATAAGGGCGGCGAAGGCGCGGACGGGCGAGGCGAACCACCGTCAGGCGCCCGCGTCGGTCAGCCGGGCGAGTTGCTCGTCGCCGAGGTCCAGCGTCATCGCGCCGAGCAGGTCCTCGACCTGGGCGACGCTCGTCGCGCTGGCGATCGGTGCGGTGACGCCGGGCTGCGCGGCAAGCCAGGCCAGCGCGATCTGCGCAAGGCTCGCGCCGGTTTCGGCGGCGACGGTGTCCATAGCGGCGAGCACCTTGGCGCCCGTGCCTTCCAACAGCTCTCCCATCCGCCCGCCGCGCACGCTCTGCCCGAGATCGTCCTTCGTCCGGTACTTGCCGGTGAGGAAGCCCGAGGCGAGGCCGTAATAGGGCACGACGCCGATATTGTTGGTGACGCAATAGTCCTGAAGCTCGCCCTCGAACTTGTGGCGGCTGACGAGGTTATATTCCGGCTGGAGCACGTGATATTGCGGCAGGCCGTGCGCCTTGGCGGCATCGTGCGCGCTCTTCAGGCGCATCGCGCGGAAGTTCGACGCACCGAGCGCGCGCACCTTTCCCGCGTCGATCAGCTTGCCGAACGCCGCGAGGGCGTCTTCCTGCGCAACCGCGTCGTCGTCCTGATGCGCGAAATACAGGTCGATCGTATCGACGCCGAGCCGCTGCAGCGACGCGTCGCAGGCCGCGGCGATCCGTGCGGGGGCAAGCTTCTCGCCGCCTTCGCCCGGCAGCATGCCGACCTTGGTGGCGATCAGCACGTCGGCGCGCTTTCCGCTGCTGCGCAGCCATTCGCCGATCATGCTTTCGGATTCGCCGCCCGAATGGCCCGGCACCCAGGCGGAATAGACGTCGGCCGTGTCGATCATCGTGCCGCCGCCCGCGACGAACGCATCCAGCACGGCAAAGCTCGCCGCCCGGTCCGCGGTCCAGCCGAACACGTTTCCGCCCAGCACCAGGGGCGCGATATGCAGATCGGTCGCGCCGAGGCGCCGGAGATTCGTCATGCTGGCTGCACCTTCATCGTACACCGCCTAGCGCGGCTGGGCTTCGTTCTCGCCGTCGATCGTCACGGCATTGGCATCGACGCTGTTCGCATCGAGCATCGCCGCGGCGTCGTTCAACTGATCCGCTTCGTCCTGCGTCACCGATCCGGGCGCATCGCCCTGCGAGCCGCAGGCAGCGAGCAGCAGGATCGGGAGGAGGAATGCCGCCTTCATCATTCCTCGATCGCGTTACCGGCATCCTTCAGCGCGCCGGCGGTGGTATCGCGCGCATCGCTGGCGGCGTTGTCGAGCGCTGCGCCGGCATTGTCCATCGTCGCTTCCGCCGACCCGAAGGCGCGGTCGGCGGCGGCATCGGTATCGTTGACCGCCGCACCCATCGTCGCGTTCGCATCGGCGGAGACCTGATCGGCCGCTTCGGCGGTCTCGTTCTGCGCGGCGGGCGAGCAGGCCCCCAGAGAACCGGCAAGCGTGACGGCGAGCGTGAGGGTGCCAGCGCGGGCGATCAGCTTCTTCATCGGAATCTCCAGGCATCGGGGTGGGATATCGCGGGTCGAACGCTAGCCGCGCGATTTCGGGTCCGCAACTCATCCCGCGTTGACCTCATATAAAGATATCTTTATATGAGACTCTGCAATGACGCTGGCCCTCGACATATTCCGCGCCCTCGCCGACGCGACACGGCTTCGCATTCTGGCGTTGCTGCGCTCGATGGAATTGTCGGTCGGCGAATTGGCGCAGGTGCTCGGCCAAAGCCAGCCGCGGGTCAGCCGACATGTGAAGATCCTGTGCGATGCCGGCCTGGCCGAGCGGCGCAAGGAAGGCAGTTGGGTGTTCGTCGGCGTCGGCCAGGCAGCGAAGGTCGCGCCGGTGATCGCCGCGCTGGATGCCTGGAACGAAATCGAGGCGGACCATTGGGCGGTCGCCGACGCGGCGCGGCTGGCGGCGGTTCGGGCGGATCGCGCCGCGTCGGCGGCGATGTGGTTCGAAGCCAATGCCGGGCAGTGGGACGCGATCCGGTCGCTGCATGTCGCCGAAGAACAGGTCGAGGCGGCGATTTCCGATGTGCTGGGCGATGCGCCGATCGGGCAGTTGATCGATATCGGTACCGGGACCGGCCGGATGCTCGAACTGTTCGCCGGGCGCGCGAAACAGGCTTTGGGGATCGACCGCAGCAGCGAGATGCTGCGTCTCGCGCGGGCGAAACTGTCCGAACGCGGGCTGGCCAATGCGGAACTGAGGCAGGCGGACCTGTACGCCTTGCCGCTCGGCGACAACGAAGCGGACGCGGCGATCCTCCATCACGTGCTGCACTTCGCGCAACAGCCGGGCGCCGCGATCGCCGAGGCGGCGCGGGTGCTGAGCCCCGGCGGGCGGGTGCTGATCGCTGACTTCGCGGCACATGACCGCGAGGAACTGCGCGCCCGCAATGCGCATACGAGACTCGGTTTCTCGGACGAACAGATCGCGCACTGGTTCGCCAGCGCCGGGCTCGCCCCGGCGCGGACCGAAACGCTGGAGGGCGGCGAACTGACGGTGAAATTGTGGCTCGGGCGCAAGCTCGGATCGCCGGTACATGAGGTAAGGGCAGCGTGATGGTCTCGGTCAAGGATATGCAGGAAGCGCGCTATGCGCTGGACGCGCCATTGTTCGCCGACGTGGCGGGCGACGCGCGCGTGAGCTTCGAATTCTTCCCGCCGAAAACGCAGAAGATGGAAGAGACTTTGTGGGAATCGGTGCAGACGCTGTCGCCGCTCGGCCCGCGCTTCGTATCCGTCACCTACGGCGCCGGCGGCACGACGCGTGAACGCACGCATGCGACCGTTGCCCGCATCGCGCGGGACACGAATATCCCGGCTGCGGCGCACCTCACCTGCGTCGAGGCGACGCGCGAGGAGATCGATGCCGTCGCGCACGATTACTGGAATGCCGGCGTGCGCCACATCGTCGCGCTGCGCGGGGATTCGCCGGTCGCGGGCACGAAGTTCCAGTCGCCGGTCGGCGGATACGAGAATGCCGCCGCGCTGGTGGCCGGTCTGCGCAAACTGCACCCGTTCGAAATCTCGGTCGCGGCCTATCCGGAATGCCACCCGGATTCGCCCGACGCGACCGCCGATCTGGACAATCTGAAACGCAAGCTGGACGCCGGCGCGAGCCGCGCGATCACGCAATTCTTCCACGAGGCGGAGACGTTCTTCCGCTACCGCGATGCCGTCGCCAAGGCCGGGATCGACGCCGAGATCGTCCCCGGCATCATGCCGATCATGAACTTTGCCAGCGTGCAGCGGATGTCGGCGATGTGCGGCACGGTGGTGCCATCGTGGATGGGCAAGCTGTTCGACGGGCTCGACGATCGTCCTGCCGCGCGGCAACTGGTCTCCGCGACGATCGCCGCGGAACTGTGCCGGCGCCTGTATGCCGGCGGCGTTCGCGACTTTCATTTCTATACGCTCAACCGGGCGGAACTGAGTTTCGCGATCTGCCACTTGCTGGGCATTCGGGCGCAGGTTGCGGCACAGGCTGAGGCCGCATGATCTTTCGCGTCCCGTTCGTTTCGAGCGAAGTCGAGAAACGAGGTCTGGCGCGCGGTTATCGGTTTCTCGACTTCGCTCGAAACGAACGGTTTAGGTAGTCCTCAATGACAAATATCCGCGAGAAATTCCTCACCGAAGCGGCCAAGCGCGTGTTGATCACCGATGGCGCGTTCGGCACCGAGATCCAGAACTGGAAGCTGGCCGAGGCCGATTATGCCGGCGACCTGGGCCTCGCGAAGGACCAGAAGGGCAATAACGACATCCTCGCGCTGACCAAGCCGGAGGTTCCGGAAACGATCACGCGCGAATATCTCGAGGCGGGGTCGGACATCGTGTCGACCAACACCTTTTCCGCCAACCTGATCTCGCAGGCCGATTATGCCGCCGAACATCTCGTCCGCGAGATCAACCTCGAGTCGGCGCAGATCGCGCGCCGTCTGGCGGACGAATATGCCGCGAAGGACGGGCGGCCGCGCTTCGTCGCCGGGGCGATCGGGCCGACCAACAAGACGCTGTCGCTGTCGCCGGACGTCAACGACCCCGGCTTTCGCGAGATCGATTTCGATTATCTGAAGCAGGTGTACCGCGAACAGATCGACGCGCTGATCGAGGGCGGGGTCGATTTCATCCTGATCGAAACCGTGTTCGATACGCTGAACGCAAAGGCCGGGATCATGGCCGCGCTGGAGGCGGCGCAGGATCTGGGGCGCGACGTGCCGATCATGATGTCGATGACGCTGACCGACCTGTCTGGGCGCAACCTGTCCGGGCACACCGTCGAGGCATTCTGGCATGCGGTACGGCATGCGAAGCCGGTGACGATCGGGCTGAACTGTTCGTTCGGCGCCGAGCAGCTTCGCCCGCATGTGCGCACGCTGAGCGATATCGCCGATACGCTGATCATGGTCTATCCGAATGCCGGATTGCCCAACGAACTCGGCGAATATGACGAGATGCCGGACACGACCGCCGGGCTGGTGCTGGAATGGGCCAAAGCCGGTCAGGTCAACGTACTCGGCGGTTGCTGCGGATCGACGCCGACGCATATCAAGGCGATGGCGGACGCTGTCGCCGGCCTGCCCGCGCGACCGATCGCGCGGCCGGAAGTCCGGACGAAGCTGGCCGGGCTGGAACCGATGATCATGGCGGCTTGAGCTTAAAGCCCTCTCCCCGTCGGGGAGAGGGTTGGGAGAGGGGCAGTCGCAAGCGTCTTCCTCTCGAATCAGGGCCCCTCTCCCCGACCCTCTCCCCAGAGGGGAGAGGGCAAGAAGAAGAAATCATGACCACCAATTCCTCCGCCAATTTCGTCAATATCGGTGAACGCACCAACGTCACCGGTTCCGCGCGCTTCAAGAAGCTGATCATGGCCGGCGACTATCCGGCCGCGGTGGAAGTCGCGTTGCAGCAGGTCGAGAGTGGCGCTCAGGTGCTCGACGTCAACATGGACGAAGGCCTGCTCGACGCCGAATATGCGATGACCACGTTCCTCAAGCTGATCGCGGCGGAACCGGATATCGCGCGCATCCCGTTCATGGTCGACAGTTCGAAATGGTCGGTGATCGAGGCCGGGCTGAAGTGCGTCAGCGGCAAGCCGATCGTCAATTCGATCAGCATGAAGGAAGGCGAGGAGCAATTCCTCACCCAGGCGCGCAAGTGCATGAATTACGGCGCCGCGGTGGTCGTCATGGCGTTCGACGAGGTCGGGCAGGCGGACACCAAGGCGCGCAAGGTCGAGATTTGCGAACGCGCATACAAACTGCTCGTCGGGATCGGCTTCCCGCCTGAGGATATCATCTTCGATCCCAACGTCTTCGCGGTCGCGACCGGAATCGAGGAGCATAACAATTACGGCGTGGACTTCATCGAGGCCTGTGCCGAGATCAAGGCGCGCTGCCCGCACGTCCATATCTCGGGCGGGCTGTCGAACCTGAGCTTCAGCTTCCGCGGCAACGAGCCGGTGCGCCGCGCGATGCATTCGGTGTTCCTGTACCATGCCATCCCGCAGGGCATGGACATGGCGATCGTCAATGCCGGGCAACTGGACGTGTACGACACGATCGATCCCGAACTGCGCACGGCGTGCGAGGACGTGATCCTCAACCGCGACCCGGATGCGACCGAGCGGCTGATCGCGCTGGCCGAACGCTATAAGGGTACCGACGCGGTGGCCGAGAAGGCGGCGGCGGAATGGCGTTCGCTGGATGTCGCCAAGCGGCTGGAATATGCGCTGGTCAAGGGCATCGACGCGCATGTCGTCGACGATACGGAGGAATGCCGCCAGTTGTTCGCGAGGCCGATCGAGGTGATCGAGGGGCCGTTGATGGACGGCATGAACGTCGTCGGCGACCTGTTCGGATCGGGCAAGATGTTCCTGCCGCAAGTGGTGAAGTCGGCGCGCGTGATGAAGAAGGCGGTGGCGCATCTGCTGCCGTTCATCGAGGCGGCGAAGGAACCGGGCGCGCGCGGCAAGGGCAAGATCATCATGGCGACCGTCAAGGGCGACGTGCACGATATCGGCAAGAACATCGTCGGCGTTGTCCTGCAGTGCAACGGCTTCGACGTGGTCGACATGGGCGTGATGGTGCCGTGGTCGGACATCCTGAAAGCCGCCAACGAGAACGATGCCGACATGATCGGACTGTCCGGCCTGATCACGCCGTCGCTGGACGAGATGGTCACCGTGGCCGAGGAAATGAAGCGCGCAGGGATGACGATGCCGCTGCTGATCGGCGGCGCGACGACCTCCAAGGTGCACACCGCGCTGCGCATTTCGCCGGCTTATGACGGGCCGGTCGTTCACGTGCTGGACGCCAGCCGCGCGGTCGGCGTCGCCTCGACTTTGGTGTCCGACACGATCCGCGACGAATTCGTCAAGAAGACGTCGGACGAATATGAGGCGGTGCGTGTATCGCGCGCGAACAAGGGACAGAACGATCTGCTCCCGCTCGCCAAGGCGCGCGCCAATCCCTTCCCGGCCGACATGGCGCTCAAGCCGCCGGCGCCGGCCAAGCCCGGCGTGCACGTGTTCCGCGACTGGGACCTGAATGACCTGCGCGAGCTGATCGACTGGACGCCGTTCTTCCGCGCGTGGGAACTGGCGGGCAATTATCCTGCGATCCTGACCGACGAGGTGGTCGGCGAGAGCGCGACGTCGTTGTTCGAGGATGCGCAGGCGATGCTCGACCGGATCGTCTCGGAAAAGTGGCTGACGGCGCGGGGCGTCGCCGGGCTGTGGTCCTGCGCGCGGCATGACGACGACGTGATCGTCGACCTCAAGGGCGACTTCAACGCCGAGGAACTGCGCGGGCTGGACATGCTCAACCTGGTCGAGGGCACCGACGTCATCCGCCTGCCGTTCCTGCGCCAACAGATCGCCAAGCGTGAGGGACGCGCCAATATGTGCCTCGCCGATTTCGTCGATCCGAAGGGGGACTGGATCGGCGGGTTCGCGGTGTCGATTCACGGCATCGAGCCGCATCTCGCACGCTTCAAGGCGGCGATCGACGATTATTCGGATATCCTGCTCAAGGCGCTGGCCGATCGCCTGGCCGAGGCGTTCGCCGAGCGGCTCCACCAGCATGTCCGCCAGGATCTGTGGGGTTATGCGCCGGACGAGCAACTCACCAACGAAGCGCTGATCCGCGAGCAATATCGCGGTATCCGTCCGGCGCCCGGCTATCCGGCGTGCCCGGAACACAGCCTGAAGACGCAGTTGTTCGAGATGCTGGACGCGCACCACGCCAATGGCGTGACCTTGACCGAGAGCTTCGCGATGCTGCCGACCGCGGCGGTGAGCGGCTTCTATTTCGGGCATCCGCAGGCGGAATATTTCGGCGTCGCGCGGATCGGCCCGGACCAGGTGCAGGATTATGCGACGCGGCGCGGCGTGAGTCTCGAACAGGCACAACGCTGGCTGCGACCGAACCTGGATTAACCCTCAATTCGACTTCACGGCATCCTTATCCCGCGTCATGGCGGCGGGGGAGGAGACCCGTACATGCGTAAAGTCCTGTCCTTGCTTGCGGTCGTGATCGCTGCCCCGGGGGCGACCGCGCCACCACGCCTGCCGTTCGTCATCGCGGAGACGGGCAGGGGGTTCGCGACGCTGGACGAAGCGGTGCAGTCGGTGCGGATGGGCACCGCGACGATCCTGATCGCACCGGGCGTGTATCACGAATGCACCGTGCAGGCCGGCGGGCGGATCACGTTCAAGGCGGTCGAACCCGGCAAGGCGATCTTCGAGCGGACCGTGTGCGAAGACAAAGCGGCGTTCGTGCTGCGCGGGACCGGATCGGTGGTGGACGGCATCGTGTTCCGCGGGTTCAGCGTCGGCGACGGCAACGGCGCCGGGATCCGCACCGAGATGGGCGATCTGATCGTGCGCAACGCGATGTTCCTCGACAGCCAGGAAGGTATTCTGGGCGGCGAGCCGACCGGGCAGAGGATCACGATCGACCACTCCACCTTTTCCGGGCTGGGGCAATGCGACCAGACGGTGAATTGCAGCCATTCGATCTATCTCGCCAACAAGGGATCGGTGACGATTACCAACTCGCGGTTCGAGCGCGGCACCGGAGGCCATTACGTCAAGCTGCGCGCGCCGACCGTGACGATCGCCGACAACAGCTTCGACGACAGTGCCGGCCGCAAGACCAACTATATGATCGACCTGTCCGAGGGCGGCAGCGGCGCGATATCGGGCAACACCTTCGTACAGGGGCGCGGCAAGGAGAATGCCGGGGCGCTGATCGTCGTCGCGGCGGAGGCGAAGACCTATTCGTCGTCCGGGCTGCGGATCGAGCGGAACGACGCCCGGCTGGCCCCCGGCGCGCCCGGCAACCCCGCCTTCGTCGCCGACTATAGCGGTGCCCGGCTAGCGATCGGGGCCAATCGGCTGGGGCCGGGGATCAAGGCGTTCGAGGCGCGCTGATCCCCGGGTTCGGGTCGACGTTGGCGCCTACTTGCAGCCGGCGCCCCCGGCCTGAAGATCGAGGCAGCGGCCGTCCACGCCCGGCACCTTGAGGCCGATCGTGTGTGCCAACGTCGGCGCGATATCCACCGTCTCGATGTCGGTCGGGTTCTCGAACGCGGTCATGCCCTTGCGCCAGAACAGGATCGGCACGCGGCGGTCGTAATTGTACGGGCTACCATGCGTCGCGACATAACCGCGGCCGGCATCCGGGATCGGCGTGACGCGCGGCTTGAGGAAGACGACCAGATCGCCCGAGCGCGGGGCGTAGAAGGACGCGCGGGCTTTCTGGATCAAGGTCCAGTTTTCGGGCGGTGCCTTGGGCATCGGCGTCGCGGCGATCTGTTCGGCGCTCAGCACCGAAGCGACCTGCGGCATCGCCCGGTACCGCGCGATCGCTTCCGCGATCACCGCCTTGCGCTGCGCCGGAGTGATCGCCTTCGACACCCAGATGTCACCGTTCGGGATATCGCCGAACAGCAAAGGCGTGGCGATGCCCAGTTTTTCGCCGATCGCCTTGCCGACCACTGCCGGTGCGAGCGCGACGTTGGCGCGCTGGGCTTCCGGCATGTTCGCCAGGATCTCGCGTTCCGGCAGGTCGTTGCCGCCGTGATCGGCGGTCAGCGCAACTTCGTAATCGACGCCGGTCGCATCGAGCACGGCGAGGAAGCCGCCGAGATTGCGGTCGAGCTCGGCCATCTGGATGCACATCTCGGCACCCTCGGTACCATAGGTGTGGCCGATATAATCGGTCGCCGAAGCCCCGACGGTGATGATGTCGGTTTGCGGGCCCTGGCCGAGCTTCAAATCCTGCACCATCCCGGCGGCGAGCGCGAAGACTGACGTGTCGAAGGCGGGCGAAGCGCGGAACGCCTTGGCGTCGCCGGCCGCACGGTCGAAATGTCCCGTACCGACGGATTTACCGCCACCGATATCGATCGCCTTGTCGCGCGAGGCGCAATTGGTCGGGACGGCGAGCGCGGCCTGCGGCTTGGCGATGACCGCGGCGATCGCGGCATTGGCACGCGTCACGACGGCGGGTTCGGTCCGCCCGGCATAGCTGACAAAGGCCTTGCCGTTCCACCACCACAGTTCATCGACCTTGTGGCCGCCCATCATGACCGCGGCGCGATCCTTGCCTGCGACGGAGACGACCCGGGTCCGCGGGTCCGCCGCCTTCATGCGTTCGCCGAGCGTCGGGACGAGCAGGTGCTTGTCGGACACGACGTAATTGGAGGAATCGGTGCCCGGGGCGGTCTCGTCTTCCGCGCAATAGACCGTCTTGTCCTTGCGGGCGATCGTCTGGTCGTTCCAGTTGTTGGCGATGATCCCGGTATGCGCCGGGCGGTATCCGGTCGTGATCGTCGAATGGCCAGGGCACGTTTCGGTCGCCGCATGGCTTTGGTAGCCGGAGGGAAACACGCCGCCCTGCAACAGCTTGCCGAAGCCGTCATTATAGGTCGTGCGATATTCGCCGAACAGATCGGCCGAGAACTGATCGACCGAGACGACGACGATCAGCTTCGGCGCGCCTTTCGGGACGGCGGCCGTGGATCGCGCCGGCGCCTTTGCCGGCGTCGTGGTCTGTGCGATCGCCGGCGCAGCGGACAAAGCGAGGAGTGCGGCGAGGCTCGTTGCGGGAAATTTCACGGCTGCGGGGATCTTCACTGGGATTCCTTCGGGTGCAAAGCGGGAATTGCCCCGCTATGAGCGAGCCGGACGGACGCGACAAGATCGTTGGCAAGCCGCCTGTGTCGTCCGCCCTGAATGACTGGATCTCCGATGCGCGCTTTTTGGGTCATGTTCGTGACACTGCTGACCATGGCTCTGGCGTTCGTCGCCACGCCCGCCTGTGCCGATGGGCCGGGCGCGCTCGGCGCAGGGCCGCATCTGAAGATCCGGCTGGTTGCCGAGACGAGCCAGCCCAAGGCGGGCAGCGACGTCACGCTCGCGCTCGACACGGTTCCGCAAGCCAATTGGCACGGATATTGGTCCAATCCCGGCGATGCGGGCTTTCCGGCGAAGCTCGCCTGGTCGCTGCCGAAGGGCATGACGGCGGGTACGCTCGCTTATCCGGTGCCCGGCACGCTGCTGATCGCGGGGCTGATGAATTATGTCTACGAGACGCCGTATGCGCCCTTGGTGACGATCAAGGTACCCGCCGGGCTGGCCAAGGGCACAAGGCTGCCGGTGCGGCTGAAGATGGACTATCTCGTCTGCACGAGCACGGTGTGCGTCCCCGAACAGGCCGACCTGTCGACCGAACTGGTGATCGGCGACGGCGACGTAGCCCCGGACGTGCGGGCGCAGTTCGATGCCTGGCGCCGCGCGATCCCCCGGCCGCTGGATGCCAAGGCGACGTGGCAGGTCAGCGACGGCGTGGCGAAGATCGCCGTGCCGTATCCGGCCAGCGCCCCGGCAGTGGATCCCTATTTCTTTCCGCTGACCACCTGTGCGATCGACTACGCCGCCCCGCAGACGATCACCCGCGCAGGCGACACGCTGATCGTGTCGACCAAGGCAGCGAAGGGCGGCCAGCCGCTGGAGGGCGTGCTGCGCATCGGGAAGGAGAGCGCGCTGCTGGTGTCGGCCGTGCCGGGCAATGTCGGCGGCGACAGCGCATCCGGCGGGGGCGACTGGTGGCGCGCGGCGATCATCGCCTTTGCCGGCGCGGTGCTGGGTGGGCTGATCCTCAACATCATGCCCTGCGTCTTCCCGATCCTCAGTTTGAAGGCGCTCAGCCTGGCACGGGGACATCTCGACGAAGGCGCGGCACGCCGCGAGGCGCTGGCCTATGCAGGCGGGGTGATCGCCGTGTGCCTCGCGCTCGGCGGGTTGATCCTCGCCTTGCGTGCTGGCGGTAGCGCGGTCGGCTGGGCATTCCAGTTGCAGGACCCGCGTGTCGTCGTGATCCTGTTGCTGTTGACGGTCGGATTGGCGCTGAACCTCGCCGGGCTGTTCGAGATCCCCACGCCGCGCTTCGTCAATCAGGCGGGCGGCGTCGGCGGGGCGTTCGCGACCGGCGCGCTCGCGGCGTTCATCGCGACGCCGTGTACCGGGCCGTTCATGGGGGCCGCGCTGGGTGCGGCGCTGGTACTGCCCTGGGCGGCGGCGCTCGCGGTCTTCGCTGGACTGGGGCTCGGGCTTGCGCTGCCGTTTCTGGCGCTCGGGTTCATACCGGCGTTCCGGCGGCTGTTGCCGAAACCCGGCGCCTGGATGGAAACGTTTCGCCACGTGCTGAGCGTGCCGATGTGGCTGACCGCGCTGGCGCTCGCATGGGTGTTGGGGCGGCAGGCCGGCGTCGACGGCTTGACGCTCGGGCTCGGCGCGGCGCTGGCCTTGGCGCTCGTGCTTTGGGTATCGGGGCGGCGGCAGGCGCGCGGTCTCGGCTTCGGCGCGATCGGTGCGGTCGTTCTGCTGCTGATCGCCGCCGGATCGGCCATGCTGGTCCATCCGGCGCCGGCCCAGGCCGCCGCTGCGACCAAAGCCGATGCGTTCAGCGAGAAGAAACTGGCCGAGCTCAGGGCACAGGGCCGGCCGGTGTTCGCCTATTTCAGCGCGGATTGGTGCCTGACGTGCAAGGTCAACGAGGCGGCGGCGATCGACACGGATGCGACCCGCGCCGCGTTCGCCCGCAACAACGTCGCGGTGCTGGTCGGCGACTGGACGGACGGCGATGCGACGCTCGGCCGGTTCATCGAACGGCATAACCGCGCCGGCGTGCCGCTGTACCTGTACTATGCGCCCGGCGCCGCCGAGCCGCAGGTCCTGCCGCAGATCCTGACGCCGGGCATCCTCGCCGCGCTGAAAGCCTGACCGAGCCGGGACCCTGCGGCCGGCAAGATTGCTCTTGTGCGGTGCAGCGATCCGACGCAGCATGGAACGGACAGGGTTCAGGGGCATTACGGGGTAGATGGGGAAAACACGCGCGTTCGATGAAATCATGGGCAATCCCGGCAGCACCACGCCGCGTCCCGAACTCGCAAGCCTCGGTCAGTGGATCGAGGATACCCCCGCCGCCGAACTGTTGCGCCGCCAGCACAGCGCGGAAGCGACGTTCCGGCAGCTGGGCATCACCTTCGCGGTTTACGGCGAAAGTGATGCCAGCGAACGCATCATCCCGTTCGACATCGTGCCGCGCATCTTCCTGGCCGACGAATGGTCGCGGCTGTCCGAAGGGCTGGTGCAACGCGTCGAGGCGATCAACGCCTTTCTCGACGATATCTATGGCGCGCGTCGCATCCTGGATGCCGGGGTGCTGCCGCCGGACCTGATCTTCGGTAACGCGCAATTCCGCCCCGAAATCGCCGGGATGCGACCGCCGCACGGGATCTGGGCGCATATCTGCGGGATCGATCTGGTGCGCACCGGCCCCGACGATTTCTTCGTTCTGGAGGATAATGCGCGCACGCCGTCCGGCGTCAGCTACATGCTGGAAAACCGCGAGGCGATGTTGCGGCTGTGCCCCGAACTGTTCCGCGAGTTCCGCGTCGCCGCGGTGGATTCCTATCCCGACCGCCTGCTGGAGACGATGAAGTCGGTCGCGCCGAATGGCGTGAGCAATCCGGTCTGCGTCGTGCTGACCCCCGGCCATTACAATTCCGCCTATTACGAGCACAGCTTCCTGGCGGATTCGATGGGCATCGAACTGGTCGAGGCGGCGGATCTGGTCGTCGATGACGACATCGTGTGGATGCGCACGATTGCCGGGCGGGTGAAGGTCGACGTGATCTATCGCCGCATCGACGACGACTATCTCGATCCGCTGGTGTTCAGGCCGGATTCGATGCTCGGCGTGCCGGGATTGATCGCGGCCTATGCGGCGGGCAACGTCGCGTTGCTCAACGCGCCCGGCAACGGCATCGCCGACGACAAGGCGATCTACAGCTACATGCCCGAGATCGTGAAATTCTACACCGGGGCGGAGGCCAAGCTGCCCAATGTCGAGACGTGGCGCTGCCGCGAACCGCAGGCGCTGAAATACGTGTTGGACAATCTGGAAGACGTCGTCGTCAAGTTGGTCGACGGATCCGGCGGTTACGGCATGCTGGTCGGGCCGACCGCGTCCAAGCAGGAGATCGAGGATTTCCGGGCGGCGCTGATCGCCGAACCGCAGCGCTATATCGCGCAACCGACGCTGGCGCTGTCGACGGTGCCGACGCTTGCCGACAGCGGCCTCGCGCCGCGGCATGTCGATTTCCGGCCATTCGTGCTGACGGGTTCGAAGGGTATCCAGGTCGTGCCGGGCGGACTGACGCGCGTCGCGCTGAAGGAGGGGTCGCTGGTCGTCAATTCCTCGCAGGGTGGCGGCACCAAGGACAGTTTCGTGCTGATGGACGGGGGCAATGTCCAGCGCCAGTCGATGGGCGGGATGAGCCAGTCGCAAGGGGGCGGGAATTGACCGCTTCGCCTTACGGTATCGCCGCTTCCACAACGCTTCGTCAGGCGGGGGAGGGCGCATCGTGCTGATGCTGTCGCGCACCGCATCCTCGCTCTACTGGCTCGGCCGCTACATCGAGCGCGCGGATTTCATCGCCCGTCTGGTCGAGGCGACCGTTCGGCTCGACGTGTTGTCGCCGCGCCCGGCGGGGGAGGCGGCATGGCAGAGCGCCCTGCGCGTGACCGAGACGGACGACGCATTCGACGCGGCCGGCGGCGCGCTCACGCAGCAACGCGTGGCGCATTTCCTGACGCTGGACACCAGCCATGCCGGCTCGATCGTCCGCTGCCTCGACATGGCACGCAACAATGCGCGGGCGGTGCGCACCGCGCTGACGCGGGAAGCGTGGACGGCGATCAATCGCGCCTGGCTGATATTCGACAAACGTTCCGCCGCGGGCGGCGCCGTCGCGACGCTTAATCTGGTCGAGATGGTCCAGACCGAGGCGCGCGGATTCGAAGGCGCAATCCACAAGATGCTGCGCAATCAGACGACGCAGTTCATCCGGCTCGGTCAGGCAGTGGAACGCGCCGACAACACCGCGCGACTGCTCGACGTCAAATACCATCTGCTGCTGCCCGAAGGCGAACAGGTCGGCGGCGTGGTCGATCGCGATCAATGGACTACGATCCTGCAGACCGTATCCGCCGTCACTGCCTATCGCTGGCTGTATTCGGAAGGGCTGCGGCCCGCCAATGTCATCGACCTGTTGATCGCGCGCCAGGAACTGCCCCGCAGCCTCGCCGCTTCGGTCGAGGAGACGGTCGATATCCTCAGCCTGCTCGCCAAGCGCACCGGTCTGCACGGGGAAGCCGACCGGATGGCGCGGATGCGGCACACGCGGCTGGCAAAGACACGCACGGGGGAGGTGATCGTGAACGGTTTACACCAATATCTACAGGCATTCCTGACGGAGAACGATCTGCTGCACGCGGCGATCGGTCGCCAGTTCAAGTTCACCTGATGCGGCTGTCGATCGACCACCGCACCACCTACCGCTTCTCGGTGCCGCAGGGGCGCCTGACCCAGATGCTCCGCATGACGCCGGAGGATACCGACGACCAGACCGTCGCCGACTGGGACCTGCACGT